>Ga0213828_1000295_pt1 | contig 50845 bp, 40 predicted proteins | sample MC6MC0897MG_FD_180664 | JGI IMG/M metagenome (GOLD analysis project Ga0213828, IMG submission 180664) | Enriched soil aggregate microbial communities from Iowa State University, Ames, United States - MC6-MC0897-MG | ecosystem: Environmental > Terrestrial > Soil > Unclassified | place: USA: Iowa...
GTGCTGAACCAAAGGGTGAATAGGTCGCGGGCCTTCCCGTGGCGTTCCGCGAGTGGGACGTAGTCGACCGTATGATTCTCGATCAACGGATCTTGCCGGGACATCTGGGACATATGCATGAACTCGAGTTTGTCTGTTCTTATCGTTGTATAAAGCCAAACCGGGGGGACTCTGTGGCCGCCCCTCAGATGCAGACCATATTATGGTATTCCAAACAATTCACAAGACTGATCCGTAGTTTGCGGCGCCAGCTGATATGCCATCCTCGCTGAAACCGTGGCCTGCAGACCAGCCGAAAGCCCCGTAAATGCTGAGTTTCCGACGAACGCGGCACGTTTATCGGTTCAGCTTAAAAGGCCTTGCAAAGATCGAATACTGGTATACCATCAGACCAACAAACACATAAAAAAGCAGCACCACACCCGAGGACCGACCAATGATCGATGCCGCCATCTACAAACAAGTCATGGGCTCGTTCCCGTCCGGCGTAACCGTCATCACCACCCTGGACGATGACGGTCAGATCGTCGGCCTGACTGCCAGTGCATTCAGCTCGCTGTCGATGGATCCGGCGCTGGTGCTGTTCTGCCCCAACTACAGCTCCGATTCGTACCCGGTACTGATCAAGAACAAACGCTTTGCCATCCACGTTCTGTCCGGCGGCCAGCAAAGCGAAGCCTACGCCTTCGCCCGCAAAGGCAAAGACAAGGCGCAGGGCATCGAGTGGACCTTGAGCGAACTGGGTAACCCGATCCTCGCCAACGCGACGGCTATCATCGAGTGTGAGCTGTGGCGCGAATACGAAGGCGGCGACCACGCCATCATGGTCGGCGCGGTGAAGAACCTGATCGTCCCCGAACAGCACAGCGGACCGCTGGTGTACTGCCACGGCAAAATGGGCGCCCTGCCCGTCCTGGCCTGATAGAAGAACAACGCATAACAACTGTGGGAGCGAGCTTGCTCGCGAAGGCGTCTTGTCAGTCGCCACAGATGCCGGCTGTTACACCGCCATCGCGAGCAAGCCCGCTCCCACATGTAGCCTCAACAACAAAAGATCCGAGGAAGCGTCATGAAATTTTCCCTGTTCATCCACATGGAACGCTGGGACGAAAGCGTCAGCCACCGCCAACTGTTCGAAGACCTCACCGAACTGACCCTGATGGCCGAGGCCGGCGGTTTCAGCACCGTGTGGATCGGCGAACACCACGCGATGGAATACACCATCTCGCCCAGCCCGATGCCATTGCTCGCCTACCTCGCCGCCAAAACCACCACCATCCACCTCGGCGCCGGAACCATCATCGCGCCGTTCTGGCACCCGCTGCGCGTTGCCGGTGAATGCGCGTTGCTCGACGTGATCAGCAACGGCCGCATGGAAGTCGGCCTGGCCCGTGGCGCCTATCAGGTTGAATTCGATCGCATGGCCGGCGGCATGCCCGCCTCCAGCGGTGGCCAGGCACTGCGCGAAATGGTCCCGGTGGTCCGCGCCCTGTGGCAAGGCGACTACGCCCACGACGGTGACATCTGGAAATTCCCGACCTCGACCAGCGTACCGAAGCCGATCCAGCAACCGAACCCGCCAATGTGGATCGCCGCCCGCGACCCGGATTCGCATAACTTCGCCGTGGCCAACGGCTGCAACGTGATGGTCACGCCGCTGATGAAGGGCGACGAAGAAGTCCTCGACCTGAAGAACAAGTTCCAGACTGCGCTGGATAACAACCCGGATGTGCCGCGTCCGCAATTGATGGTGCTGCGCCACACCCACGTGCACACCGCCGATAATCCTGATGGCTGGAAAGTCGGGGCGAAAGCCATCTCACGGTTCTATCGCACCTTCGATGCCTGGTTCGGCAACAAGCAAACCCCGGTCAACGGTTTCCTCGCGCCAAGCCCGGAAGAGAAGTTTGCCGGGCGTCCGGAGTTTGAGCTGGAGAGTTTGCACAAAACGGCGATGATTGGTACGCCGGAGGAGATCATTCCGCGGATCAAGTACTACCAGGAACTGGAGGTGGATGAGTTCAGTTTCTGGTGTGACAACAGCTTGCCGCATGAGGAGAAGAAGAAGTCGTTGGAGCTGTTTATCAAGCATGTGGTGCCGGCGTTTCGCTGAGAACCGCGTAATTGAGCGGCAATAAAAAGGGGCGAATTCATCGATTTGAATTCGCCCCTTTTTTGCGTTTGTCGGCGAGTGAACGTTACCCCTGAACGGCGGCTTCCGACTCCGGCGCGATTGCTTCAGATTGAAACGCAGCTTGCGCCGCGGATCAGGGCTCAAATCTATTTCTTCTTTCGTCTTTTGATCTCCTCCATTTTTGCGAAGATCCATAGACCGCTTCCGGTAAAGAAGCCATAGATGAGTGAAAACCTCAACGCAACAAACAGAGCGTCACTTTGGAAGTACCAAACCCCATCTTTGCCAAAGATAATAAGCGCGCCTATCAAATTCCCTAGCAATCCGAGGAGGTAAAAAAACACCACCGCCCTCAGCACCACAGCTAGATATAAACGAAACGTGGCCTTCATGGGATTATTTACTGTTCCCGCAATTGGTAATGATATCGTTTAAATGATAAAACCGGGACAGACCACGTTCTCGGCGTGCTTTCCAAACGTGGTCTGTCCCCATTTTACTCCAGCTGCATGCACTGGAGGACTCCAAGGCGCTGGATAATAGACGCCCGACCATTACGCCTTCCAACTTTTAAACTAATCAGTTTATGCAAGAGGAGGGATCGCGTTGACGACCTTCATTCCCTCCTGAATCAATGATGACCTTTGTTCTCAATAATTATCCAACTCGGTTTTGTAGCGCAAGGATTCAGCCTTCGCAGACTCCAGCCAGTCGGAAAAATTGGCGTAGCTGGCATTATCCCAAGGGCTTATCTTCGGTTTGGAATAATCGTAAATCCGGACACAAGGGTTGCCGCCTACCGATTCAAAACAGGCAAGGACAACCCATCCGTCATTGTAGTGTCCTGACTCATCCTGAATGATTGCGAACGGAACCAACCCACTCCCCGGAAATTTCAACAGCATTGAGCCGTAGTAGAACAGCGAAGTCGCCATATCCTTCGAAAGGAATCGCCAAGGTTCTATGTTCAATTCACGTTCATCAGCCGAAATCGTCAAGTATTCGTCGGGAAACTCAAATGAGTCCGGCAATATCGAAGCAGCGTAAAAAAAACCCTTGGTCACTTAGGTGCTCCTGAAATACGCGGTGGTTCATCTGATCCATGTGGATTATTGGTGGCAAAACCGCCTGACTGTTTGTTTATGCGCCCGGTTATCGCCTCTCCCCAAGTACTGAAGCTTTGCCATCCCCGCGCCTCCTGGATGGCAGGTGTCAATGGATCATCATAACCACGGACATTGGCTTTGACGTTGATCCCCGCTTCTCTCGCTGCCGCAATTCGAGTGTTATCCATACTGGTGAGCTTCCCGTCAGGCATTTTCACAACATCAACAGGATCGCCCTTCCAGCCGCTGGTCCGCATACTGTTGACCAAGTCATTGTACGTATAATCAGTGCCCGTGACTCGATCTGTCTTATTGAACGAAACGCTGTTCTGCGAGAATCGTATTTCATCTGCTGCATGAAATATGATGTTTTCCGGGTCTTTTTTGCCTCCGCCCCCACCAGCAGGCTTGGGATCTTCTTGGTTCGGCGTTCCGCCCTTGCTCGGCCCCTTGGTAGTTACCCCAGGCTTGACGGTAGGCCCGATCGAGGAAACGAACTGCCCAAAACCGATAACCGCAGCAACTGCTGTCTCATGGCTCATGCCGAAGGTTTGAGCGAGGGTGTCCGCAATCGCATCAACCGAGTGTCCGGCGGTGATATCCGCCAACATGTTCTGGAAACCGTTGTTCTCCGCAATCAGTTGGTTGAAGTAGCCAACAGCCTCGGGCGAAGCAGATGCCGCCATGTCTTTAAGACGTTGAGACTTGGCCTGTGCATCAGCAACGAGATTGGCGATGGAGCTACAACTGTCCTTGTTCTGTGCACAGGAAATGACCGCATCAATGTCCTGCTTGCGACTCAACTCGTGATATTCGGAGTATTTCTGGTTCGCACACGTCGAGTCGCTTCCACAGTTCATCAAGTCTTTCGCCGCCCGTTCAAGATCCGAGTGCGACAGATAGTTATATTGCGTGGCCGTGGCCGCAATGTTCGCCGCGATGTTGGGGTCGGTTCCCGAAATCACAGCGGTCAATACGGCGATCAATTGCGACATCGCCAACAGATTGGCTTTCGACTGACCAGCTCCTGGCATGTTCGGGTCGTAATTCTCGGGCAGTATCAGATCTGCCAAATACTGCACCATGGCTTCATTAGCACCCCCAGCAAGTGCACCCGTTTTGAAATCTCCGCCCATTGCCATGGACTTCAATCCGCCGACCAATGCATGCGCGGCAATCTTGGTTGGGCTGCCGTCGACCAAATTGAGGTTGCCGACCTTATTGGCAGCAAGCGCGCCGCCAATATCGATTACAGCCCCCAGCAGATTATTAACAAAGTTATCGCTCAGACTCCCGCCTTGCAGCGCGGTTTGCGCCAATGTTTCGGCACTCGTCTTCAGAACGACCTGCCCGGCGCTGTTCCAGTCGAACCCCAGCTCCGTGGGGTTATAACCAAGCCCTGTGCCGATGCCACCCAGCATTCCGGAGAGCACATAGCCCTGCAGATTTTCGCTGCTGAAAACGTCTTTCAGCACTGAGCCAAGATCACCCTTGTTACTGATGGCGCTGTTAGCTGCGGTGGTTTCCACAGCAATCAATACAGCGTTGGCAAAACCTGCCGAGAATGTTCCGGCAGTCGCTCCGATCAGACCGGCACCCGCTCCGCCGGTGACCGCTGCCAACAAGATTGCCAATGCCAATTGTGCGGCGACACCCAACCCGGATGTCGAGTATTTGAAGCTTTTGTGGATTTCCTCCACACGGTGCCAATCAACATCGCCCCGCAGTTCCGCCTCTTTAAGCCACGCCAGTTTCGGATCAGCCGCGACCATCGTGTCAATGGTCTGGCTGACACTCTTCTGGTCAATCTTTTTGATATCGATCTTGAGGCCGTCAACCGCTTTGATCACCAACTTACCGTTGGCTATCAATTCGCTCTGACGCAGGGTTTCGTCGGTATTGCCTTTGCCTTTCGCAGAGTTCCACCCCGCGTTGCTGTTGCTCTTGGTATGGCTCTCGTCATGGAGGTCCTTGACCCCCTCAAACGTAATGGCGCCACCACTTTCCAGCGTGAGATCGTTGCCACTCTCAAGCTTCGCCACCTGATAGAGCTGATCACCATCACTTTTTAGCGTCAGGTTACCGCCAGCAGAAATTTCACTGCCCACATGGGTGATCTTGGTAACTTCATCGCGCTTGGTTTTGAGGCTGCCAAAACTGCCTTTTTTCTTTTTGTCGTAAAGCGAATAGTCGCTGTCCTGTTTGGCAAGAATTTCCAGATTATCGCCAGCCACCAGATAGGCTTCATCTCCAGCTGTCACACGACTGGAAACCACACTCAAGTTTTTACCGGCATCCAGCCTGACGTCACCGCCTGCTGAAATACCGGACATGACCTGACTGACATGGTCTTCCTGGACGGTGAGTTTCTTGCTCTTCGACAGCGAGTGCTCTTCATCCGCCGCCGATGTAATCAGCAGATCCCCGCTTGCCTTGATCGCAACGTCACGCTTGGCGTCAATCTGACTCGCGATAACACTGATATCGCGTTTTGCATCAGCCTTGAAGTCACGCCCGGCATCAATGTCAGCACCCAGTTGAGTGATGTCGCTGCTGTTGTGCCGATCGTCATGGAACACGCTGTTGGTGACTTGCACCGACGATACGTTAATGTCCCGTCCGGCGTTGAGGATCATATCCTGGCCGCTTTCCATCACGCCGCCGGTGATATTGATGTCCTTGGCCGCTTTGACAGTCAGGTCATTGGCTGCCTCGATCCGTGCCGCGTTATCGGCATAGTCATGATGCTGAGTGCCAAATCGGGTGCTGTTGTCAGACGAAGTGATCGTCCGTTCGTTGATCACATCCCCGGTGCGCGTGGTCAAGTTCACATCGCGTCCGGTGATGATCCCGCCAGACTTGTTGACGATATTGTTGGTCGCCAACAGATCCAGGCGGTTGCCCGCTTCGATCAAGCCACTGTTGACCAGATCCTTGCCCGCCGTCGCCGACAGATTATTCGTCGCCTTCAACGTCCCGACGTTATCCAGGTTCTCACCGGCAATCAGCGTCACATCATTACCGGCAATCAATGCCCCGGTCGGGCCCAAACGGCCATTGGCCTGGGCCAGATAAACCACCGGCACCAGCACCTTTTCGCCATTTACTTCGTGCTCTTCGAGCCAGACTATGTCGTGGGTCAGTGCCGCGACTTGCTGAGAGGTGAGGCCGACGCCGACGGACAGGTTGAGCGCGTCCTTGCTGGCGATGGCGTTGTTCATCAGGTACTTGAACATGCCCTCGTTGGTGGTCTGGCCGTCAATGAATGCCTGGCCGGTGCGTGCGGTGACGGCTTGCTGGATCAGGCGTTGTTCGTAGAGTCCGTCACCGAGGCGTTTGGCGCTCTGGTCGGGGTCATAACCGAGTTTTTCCAGTAGGTAGTCGGAGCTCATGAACGACTTGAGGTCGGTGAGTACCGGGTTCGTTTCGATCAGGTATTTGTGCGCGTTGGACGGCGCCTTGGTGTCCGGTAGACCCGTGACACGGGTCACCGGCCGGGTGTCGATCGATTCCTTGGCGTCGTTGCCGCGATCTTTCATGCCCGGCCCGGCGGGGTTCACTGGCACGTTGACGTCGACCGTACTGGCGACGGCCTGAACCATGCTCGGGGTGCGATGGAAGGTGTCTACCGCACGCGTGCTGTCGGAAACTGCCGGCGGTGCATCAATGAAAAGATTGCGTGGGCCGCCGATGGTGCCTGCCACGATGTGCTCTTGAGTGTCGACGGTTTGCCCACCCACGGTCCAGGTTGGCGCCGGACCAGTGGCGCCCACGGGTGCACTGTCGCTGGCGCCCTGACCGCTCAGGCGGAACAGGCCGTTTTCACCGGTTGGCAGGGAGAAGCCTGGCAGGGACAGCGGATTGACTTGCTGTTGGGCAAGGTCCGGCGGCAGTTGGCTGTTGATGCGAATGACGGTGGTGCCAGTATTGCCGACATTGGTGTTGCCGACCTTGTTGGTGCCTCCGGTGGAGCCGTAATCTTCGTGGATTACGCTGTTTTGCAGAGTCTGGGTGGCAGTGATCGAAACATTGCCACCGGCCTGGATGACCGCATTGCGACCCGCGACGGGACTGGTGCCGTCAGTGGCGACTTCTTTATCAGAGGTCAGCGTGAAGCCCTGCAGCCTGGTCGGCATTTCGACCAGGTTATTGGGGTCGTATTGAGACTGCGGGCTGGTGTTGCCCCAGGAGTAACCGGATAGCGTGAGATCGCCGACAGACTTGTTCGTCACCGAGTCCTTGATCACGACCACTCGTGTCAGACCACCGTCGTGACCGGGTTCCCGGCCGGTTGCCGATGTAACCACACCCTGGGCAAAGTTCCCCGTTCCGTCAATGTAATAAACGTTCGGAAAGTCAGGATTATTGCGCTGGTTGTACGCCACCACCTCAGGCATGAAGACATTGAAAGAACCCGAGTCGATCGCACCGGTACGGAAGATTCGGGTGCGCTCGATGCTGCCGCTGACCGCTCCGACGTTCCTCATGTTGTTGGCATTGATAGTGATGTTGCCGGAGGCGCTGAGCGTACTTTTGCTGTTGAGGAATTCACCGCCGTTGAAGATGAAATCGCTACCGGCCGTCAACAATGATGAAGCCGTTGTGTCATTGTCCTGCCCACCTTCGAAGACTTCGTGGGCAATCAGGTTGACGTCGTAGGTGCCACCCGAACAATCGCCGCATTGAACGCCGATAAAACCGGACACCAGTTTGCGATTCAGCGCGAAGCTCTGCGTCCCATCGTCCCCCGAGGTACGGTTGGCAAAGTTGGCGGCGTCAATCTTGAAGGTTTTGCCGCTCTCCATCGAACCCGACAGGTTCGACACCTGACTGGCCTGTGCGGTCCCGTAACCTTTGATCGTCACGTTCCCCAGCCCGTAGAAATCACCGTTCTGGTTGGTCAGGTTGCCTACGCTGAGCGTCATGTCGTTGCCGCTGAAAATCAGCCCGCGATCATTAAGCAATGAAGGCGTGTTGATGTTCAGGTTCTGCGCTGCACCCAAGGTGCCGTAGTTGGCGAGGCTACCGGCGTTGACGGTCAGGTCTTCGCTGGAGGTGATGCGTCCGGCATTGATGAGCTGCCCACCGACACTGATGGTCGAGGTCGCACCCGCCGCAAAGCTTCCAGCGGCACCGAGGTTCATCTGTGCGGCAGAGAGGTAAGTCCCTCTCTGACTCGACAGCCGGCCATTGCCGCTGTAGGCGCCACTCAACTGCATATCGATCAAGCCGTCGCTGGCGATCAAACCATCGTTGATCCAGTTGCCGCCGCGCACCTGCAACAGATCCGAAGCGAGTAACTTGCCATTAGCAGCCTGACTGAACTGCCGAACATTGACGTTCAGACGCCCGGCCTGGATGACACTGCTGTTATTCCAGGTATCGGCATTGAGTTCCAGCAATCCGCCGGTGGTGATGCTGCCGCCGGCGCCCATCACGTTGGCTGTGGAGATATCGAACCTGCCACGACCAACGTGATTGAGTTGCCCGCCGCCATTGAGGAAGCTGCCAACGTTGACGGTCATGTCGGTATTGGCGGTTTCCAGAACGCCGTTGCGGTTGTCGAGTTGCCCGCCGATCTGGAATTCGGTCCTGCCGGAGTTGCCCAGCGAACGCAGGCGGCCATTCTGGTTATTGACGCTGGCCGCTCTGACGTTCAGTTGCGTGTTGCTTTCAATGACACCCGCGCCGTTGCTCAGCGCGCCGCTGAGACCGAAGTCGATGCGCTCAGCGGCAATCTGCCCGGCGCCGTTATCCAGACCAGTGCCGCTGACGCTCACCAGGCCTTTTGCATAGAGCACACCGTTGCGGTTATCGAAACCGGCCGTGGTGATGACTGCATCGGCCGCTTGCGCGGAGACTCGTCCGCCGTTGTTGTCCAGCCCGGCCAATGCCGACACGATCAGACCCTGTGCCTGAATGATGCCGCCCTGGCGGTTGTTGTTGAGATCAAAGCCATTGCGCAACACACCGACGGTGCGCGCTTCGAGTGCGCCCTTGATGCTGGACAGAATCCCGCCACGGTTATCGATGTTGGCAGCACTGATGCTCACATCGCCGTTCTGGGCGATGACTTTGCCGCTCTGGTTGTCGAGGTCACCGGTGACATTCAGGGTCAGGCCGGTTTCGCTTTGCAGCGCGCCTTTGCCGTTATGCAGGCTCGCAGCCTTCAATTGGAGGGCGGCGTTCTGGCTGTAGATCAAACCGTCAGCGTTGTTGCGCACTGCGCCGCTGGCGCTGATTTGCAACAGATCCCTGGCAGCGATGGTGCCCTTGTTGCTGTTGTCCAGCGACCCGGTCAACAGTTCCAGAGTCTTCTGGCTGGCGAGTTGGCCGTTCTGGTTGCTCAGGTCAGTTACGCCCTTGATCAGCACCGGACCTGCGCCGGCCAGTCGGCCGCCGTTGTTGTTGAGGTCGCCACTGAGGTCAAGGGTGATCGCGTCGTTACTGGCGATCTGGCCGCCACTGTTGTCCAGTCGCGAAACCGTAGCGCTGATCGCCTGCTGCGCATTGATCGCGCCGCCGACGTTGATCAGCGCCATGCTGACCAGGTCCAGCGCCGCACCACTGGCGATCAAACCGCCCTGATTGTTATTGAGCGCGCCGCTCAGCGTCAGGCTCTGCCCTGCGCCACTGCTCAGAATGCCTTTGTTGCTGTTATCGAGGCTGCCGGCCTTGACGGTCAGGCTGCCCTCGGCGACCAACGCACCCGCGCCGCTGTTGAGCAACGCGTCTTTGAGATCGACCGAGAGATCGCCGGACTTGCTGGAGAGCGTGCCGCTGTCGCGATTGTCCAGGCTGTCGCCGCTGACGCTCAACCCCTGCCAACCGGACAGCAAGCCCTTCTGGTTGGTCAGTGTGGTGCCGCGCAGCAACAGTTTTTCGCCGCTGATCAACTTGCCGGCGCTGTTGTTCACTGCCCGGGCGATGACATCGAAACTCAGGTTGCTGGAGATTTCACCGCGCTGGTTGTTCAGGTCGCGCAAACGCTTGAGCGTCAACGGACCTTTGGCGGTGAGCAGACCGTTCTGGTTGTGGAGGTCGCCGTTGGCCAGGTCCAGCGTGACGGCTTTGTCGCCCAACAGGCGTCCACCGTTCTGGGTCAACGAGGTCAAGACGAGATTGATGTCGCCGGCAGCGGAGACTTCACCGCCATTGCTGGAATCCAGGCCGGTGGCGGTCAGCGACAAGCTGCCTTTGCTATTGATCAAACCATTGTCGCGGTTGTTCAGCGCCATCGCATTGAGCGTTAGCGCGCTGACACCCAACAATGTGCCGCTCTGGTTGTTCAGGTCGGCGCTGGCGATATTCAACGCTTGTGCGGCACTGATCAACCCGCCGGCATCATTGCGCAGCTGGCCATCGACCGTAAGTTCAAGATCGCCACGGCTGACCAGGCTGCCGCCGCTGTTGTTCAGGCTCGCCGCCTGCAGCTCCATCGACGCGGCGCCGATCAAGCCTTTGACGTTATTCAGCGCGTTAGCGATGCGCAGGGTCAGCCCCTGATTGCTCAGCAGTTTGCCGTTGCTGTTGTCCAGGTTTTCAGCACTCAGGGTGAACGCTTCGGTGCTGGAAATCGTGCCGCCCTGGTTGTTGACGCCATTGAGTTGCTTGAGTAGCAGAGTGCCGGGCGCACTGATCACACCGTTGATGTTGTTCAGTTGGCCGTGGTTCAGGTCCAGGCTCAGGCGCGTGTTGCTGAACAGCTTGCCGCTCTGTTGATCGAAGCCTGCGACCGACGCCGTCAACGCCCCCTGACTGCCGATACTGCCTGCATTGCTGTTGGTGACCTGAGCCGCGACGAGGTTGAGGGTGTCGGCGCTGCTCAACGAACCGCTGCTGTTGTCGAAGGCACCGGTCGTGACCGTGACCGCGCCTTTGCCACTTAGCGTGCCCTTCTGGCGGTTATCGAGACCGGTGCTGTTGAGCGCAAGCGCGCCATCGGTGACGATCCGGCCTCCCTGGTTATCGACGTTGCCAGTGCTGTCGAGGGTCAGATCCGCAGCACTGGACAAGCTGCCCTCGGTGTTGCTCAGTTGCGCGGTGCTGACGGTCAGCGCCCCTTCGCTGCTGACTTTGCCGAGGTGGTTGGCGAAGTCGCCACTGAGGCTCAGGCCCATGTCCTGTTGGCTGAGCAATTCACCGCCGCTGTTATCCAGCGCTCGGCCCTGCAGCTTCAACAGTGTGCCCGCGTCGATCAGGCCTTTGTTACGGTTGAACAATTGATCGACCGTCAGGGTCAGAGCCTTGCCGGTGAAGACCTTGCCGCCATCGCTGTTATCGAGTTTTTTACCGGTAATCAGCAGCTCGCTATTGGAGGTGATTTCGCCGCCACGGTTGTCTAGCTCATCGACCGTCAGGGTCATGGCTTTGGTCGAGCCGAGCAAACCACCTTGACGGTTGTCGAGGGTCTCGGCGTTCAGTTTGAGCACACCGGTAGCGATCAGTTGACCGTCCTGGTTATCCAGGCTTTTGAGCTGAACGCTGGCATCGGACTTGCCGGCGATGCTGCCTTGCTGGTTGACCAGCGCATCGGCAGTCAACGTCAATTCACCGTCGGCGACGAGTGTGCCGAGCTGGTTGTTCAGGGTCTTGTCAGTGGTCAGCGTGAGCAGACCACGGCTGCTGATCAAGCCATCCTGGTTATCGAGGCTGGCGGAATGGCTGTCCAGCGTCGCAGCGGCAATAACGCCTTTGACATTGTTCAACGCTTGGGCAATGCGCAGGGTCAGCCCCTGCTGACTGATCAATTTGCCGCTGCTGTTGTCCAGATCGTTGGCGGCAAGCGTAAACGCTTGCTGGCTAGAGATCTCGCCGTTCTTGTTGCTCACACCGTTGAGGTTTTTCAGCAGCAACGTACCAGGCGCGTTGATCAAACCGTTCTGGTTATTCAATTGCCCGTTGTTCAGGTCAAGGGTCAGATCGGCCTTGCTGAACAGTTCACCGCCCTGCTGATCCAGTCCGCGCACCGAAGCGGTAAGGGCTTGCTGACTGGCAATGCGCCCGGTGGCGTTGTTGACCTGCGCCGCTTCGAGGTCCAGCGTTGCGCCACTGATCAGCCGACCGCCCTGGCTGTTGTCGATATCACCGGTGGTGACACGTGTTGCACCCGCCCCCGAGATCAGGCCTTTGCGACTGTTATCCAGCGTGCCGCTGTTGAGGGTCAACGTGCTGTCGGTGCTGATCGAGCCTGCCTGATTGAGCAGTGCTCCGGCGCTGGTGATGCGCAGGATGCCGGCGCTGCCCAGCGTACCGGCACTGTTATCGATCCGGCCGACCGTGGCTGTCAGCGCGCCTTCGCTGCTGATGTTGCCTTGAGCGTTGATCAAGGCATCGTCGAGGGTGATCACCAGACCATTGAGGCTGTCGAAGCGACCGCCGCTGTTGTCCAGGCTGCTGCCGGTAAGCGTCGTGGTGCCTTTGGCACTGATCAGACCTTTGCTCAGGTTGATCAGCTTCGCCACAGTGAGGCCCAGGTCGCTGCCGGCCAGCAGCTTGCCGCCGTCGCTGTTGTCCAGACGCTGGCCCTTGATGTTGAGCAGCAGGTTGCTGGAGATTTCGCCGCTGCGGTTATCGATCTCATCGACCGCCAGTGTCAGCGCTTTTGTGGTGCCGACCAGCCCGCCGTTGCGATTGTCGAGGGTCTTGCCGGTCAGGCTGAGATTGCCCTGCGCGACCAGCGCACCACCCTGTTGTTGAAGCAAACCGATGATGGCCGTCAGGTCGCCCTGACTGGAAATCCGCCCAGCAGCGTTTTGCACTTCGCCGGCCTTGAGGCTCACCGGACCGACTGCACTGACCAGACCGCCGCTGTTGTCCAGACGCGTGCCGGTATAGGCGACACCGGCCTTGCCGGTGACTTGGCCCTTGTCGCGGTTATCCAGTCGTTCGACGTTGAGCGTCAACTGTTGATCAGCCTGAATCACACCGGTACGGTTGTCCGCCGTATCGCTGCGCAGCGCCAACGTGGTTTTGCCGATGACTTTGCCGTCGCGGTTGTCGAGGCTGCCGGTTTGCGCGTCGATGGTGGCCTTGGCGGTGATCTCGCCCTTGTTGCGGTTGTCGAGCACACCGCGCACACGGACGGTCATGCTGCCGTCGCTGACCAGCACACCGCCATCGCGGTTATCCAGGCTGGCAGCCTGCAGGTTCACCGACTGGCCGGAGCCGAGCACACCGTCACGGTTGTCCAGCGCACCACGCAGATCGATATTCAACCCCAGGTCGCCGAGGATCTGACCGCTGCGGTTATTCACTCCATCGGCGCTGAGTCGGATGACAGCGTTGCTGGCAAGCTCACCATTGCTGTTGTCCAGCAGGCCGAAACTGCCGGTCAGGTTACCCGCGCTGTGGATCACCCCCTGAGTATTGAGCGCCTGATTGGCGGTCACGCTCAGCGTAGCGTTGCCAAGCACACGCCCCGCGTTGCGATTGTCCAGAGAACCGGCGCTGACCGCTGTGCTCTGACCGCTCAGCGTGCCGCCCTGATTGTTGAGGGTTTGCGCAGTGCTGACCGTCAGATTGCGGCTGGCGGTGAGCGTTTTGCCGGTATTGTCGAGGTTCTGTGCGGTAAGGCTCAGATCGCCGCTGGCATTGCGGTTGCCATCGGCGTTGACGCCGGCGTCGATTACGCCGGCGTTGGTCAGTTGGCCGCCAGCGGTGAGATTGATGCTGTCGCGGGCCGCAAGGGTCTGGCGGTTGGTCAGATTGCCCTGGGTTTGCACATTGGCGCTGGTGCCGGCGTAAAGCGGGCCGCGTGCGTCGAGGCCGGCGACTTTGACGTTGACCGCGCCGGTGGCCGAAGTTTCGGCCAGACTCAGTTGGCCGTTGGCATCGAGCTGAATATCACCGCCGCTGGCAATCAGCTTGCCGTCGAGTTTCACCCCGACCCCGGCTTCGGTGCCGACCAGTTTGATCGCCCCGGCGTACATGCCGCCCAGTGCCGAGGAGTCGATGGCCAGTTGCGGTTTACCGCTGCCATCATCGGCGCGGGCCGTGGCATTCAGGGTTTGTGCGTTGACGTCGTTGCGCCCGGCAATAATCGTCAGGTTCTGTGCCTGAATCTCGGCGTTGATTTTCGCACTGCGGGTGATGATTTCGAAGCGGTCGACGTTGGTCGCGTTGAGGCCCGCACCCTCGATGGCCACAGAACCTTGATCAACCTGAAAGCGATCCAGCCGACCGTTGTCGAGCACCGGTTTACCGGTGGTCAGCGTCACCCGTGGTGCGTTAATGAAGCCGCAACCGTTGCAGGTGATGCCATACGGGTTGGCGACGATGACACGCGCCGACTGCCCCGCCACTTCCGTGTAGCCACGCAACTGGCTCGGGTTGCCGCTGATGACTTCGTTGAGAATCGCCTGGGCCGAACCGCTGTTCTTCAGGTTCGGGTTGTCGACGATGTGCCCACCCAGTTGAGTGAGATTATTCTGCGTCGAGCCGTTGTTGAGGATCAGCCCTTGCGCACCGACGTTGTAGTCGTGGAACTGGTTATGCGACAGACCGCTGGCATTGGGCGTGGCGATGTTGATGATGGGCACGCCATTGCCGGCGCGATCCAGCGAGGTGTTCGGGTTGGCCACCACAATGCCGTCGGCCTGCGCCCACATCGGTTGCCAGAACATGACGTTCGCCAGCAGAAACGCCAGCCCGCGCTTGGGCATGCCCAGAAAGCGCTCGCGCTCTTTCACGGCCGCAGAAGGTTGAAGCGCAAGAAAGGCGAACTGACGAACGTCCATGTCGATGATCTCGAAAAGTTGTTTTTAGATGAAGAAATCAATGCGGAAATAGATCGGTGCTTCACGCTCGGTCAATGCATCCGGGCGCTCGAGGGAATGAGCAAACGTCACCACGGCGGACAGGTGTTTGCCACGGGCGAACAGGTCCAGTGAATTGCTCGACATACGCCCGTGCTGATCGCCGTTGTAGCGATCACCACGGATCACACCCTGGTCGTAACCCAGGCTGGTGCCGTATTCGGCGAACACCGGTTGCAGCCATTCGACGGTCACCGGACGCGACCAGCGCAGATCGTTGCGCCAGTAACCACCGCTGTCGCCCGACAGCGACTGATCCTTGTAACCACGAATCGACGACGATCCGCCGAGGCTGGTGCGCTGCGGGCTAAACAGCACATCTTCACTGCGCTGACCGGTCATCAGGCTGCTGAAACTGAACGATTCGCCCCACACCTTGAACGGTTGCAGGTAGCTCAAGGTCGCGGTGTATTTGCGGTAGCGGGCATCCGGTTCACCCGGACCAGGGTCGTGGCTACCCTGCGCGTCGAACGCACCGATGCCTTCCTGCATGCCGGCATCGAAGTTGACGAAGGCGCTGCCGATTCGACGACCATGGTTGATGCCGAACTGCGCTTCGCTGATGCGGTTGCTGCTTAGCTTGAGTTTGCTGTCTTCGATGAAGTTATTGGTGCGCAGGTACGACAGGCCGGCGCTGAGCGATGTCTTGCTGACGGCATCGCGGTGGATCACCCGCTCGGCGCGCAACTGATGGTTTTCGCTGTCGCCGGTCTGTTTGAAGTTGTAGCCATTGGCGGCGATTTGCGAGCGGTACTCGCTCTGGCTGTAGGTGTAGGTGAAATTCCACCAGCCCCACGGCAAGCTGTAATTGAGCATGGCATTGTTGGAGGTGTGCTGGTGATCGGTCATCGCGTCGTGACCGCCGCGCAGGCTCAACTGATCGGCCAGGCCGAGCGGGCTGTCCCAATCAAACGTGGTGCCCCACTGCTGCTCGCCTGTGCTGCGCTGGCCGTCGTTACTGCGTGACAGGCCGGCACGCCATGGTTTTTGCGGCGTGTTGGTGACCAGCACCTCGCTGCCACCGACGTTCTGGCCGGGCGCCAGCTCCATTTTTGCCTGGTTCGAAGGCAGGCGGTTGAGCTGATCGACCATTTGCTCGATCTCGCGCAGGTTGACCAGGTCACCGGTTTTGCCGGGAAAGGCCATGGCCAGTTCGCGTTCCGAAAGCTTGCTGTTCTCGGCACCCTTCAGGCCTTCGAGCTTGCCTTCGACCACCAACACTTTCAGGTGGCCGCCAGACAGGTCCTGTTGTGGCAAGTAGGCGCGACTGGTGACCAGGCCCTTTTCGATGTAGTAATCGGTGATGACTTTGAGCAACTCATTGAGCTGCGGTACACCAAGGCACGCCCCGATGTAGGGTTTGAGCAGAGTGGTCTTGTCGCGCTCGGAGAGACTTTCAGCGCCTTTGAGCTCAATGTCCTTGATCGGAAAACAACGGGTGTCCGTGGGAGCGACCGGTTGCGCAGGCGCGGCTTCTTTCCCGGGTAAATCCTTAAGCTCCTCAAGGCGCCGCTGCTGCTCTTCGAGCAGGCGATTCTGGCGTTCGCGGATCAGGTCGGTTTCACCGGGAGTAGGTGCAGCATAGGCAGCTTGAAGCGCAGACAGGCACAGTAAAGCCATGCACAACCGCGCCGCAAGGGCGGGTGAGGACATGTTCGATCCCTCGAGACGGAGTTTGATATCAAAATAGTGGCGCGATACTAGATGGCCATCATTTTGACGTCAAACCTAAGTTTCTACCGTTCGTCGGGGTTATTTGCGAATTAGTCTCAGTGCGCTACGCCCAATCGAGTCGCCACCTCGCCAGGTACCAGCAGGCGACCGTCTGCAGACCGCAGTTCCAGCGTGCGAATCGGCTGACGGTTCTTCGCATCAACCATCACCGAACCCGGCTCACCCGGCGCATACATGAATTCACCGCCCCACTGCGACAGCGCGACGATCACCGTCTGCAAGGCTTTGCCGCGCTCAGTCAGCACGTATTCCTTATACGCGCCGCCATCGGCCGCAGGCAGCGCTTGCAGGATTCCCTGCTCCACCAGGCCTTTGAGGCGCGCGCTGAGCATGTTCTTCGCGATATCCAGACTCTTCTGAAAATCATTGAAGCGGCTAATCCCGTCCAGCGCGTCACGAATGATCAGCAGCGACCACCAGTCGCCGATCAGGTCCAGCGTCCGGGCCACCGGGCAGGCATTGCCCTGCAAGCTTTTGCGTTTCACGTAGGAGTACTCCATGCATTCGTCGATTGGCCTCGCGGCTCACAGTTGCATCATACAACTCCAAGACACGTTAACGACCGAGCCGACGCAAAACCAGCACCTGCATACAAGTAGCCGAAGCGCTTTGCGCTGATAGTGAATGTTGCCATTTCGGCATCACGTGCGATCCCTGACGCAGGAGTTTCCATGAGCACCTTCACCACGCAAGACGGTACCGAGATCTACTACAAGGATTGGGGCAGCGGTAAACCCGTGCTGTTCAGCCACGGCTGGCCGCTGGATGCCGACATGTGGGAATACCAGATGGAATACCTGAGCAGCCGTGGCTATCGCACCATTGCCTTTGATCGCCGTGGTTTCGGGCGTTCCGACCAGCCGTGGACCGGGTATGACTACGACACTTTCGCCGATGACATCGCGCAACTGATCAACCATCTGGACCTGCGTGAGGTGACGCTGGTGGGCTTTTCCATGGGTGGCGGCGACGTCAGCCGTTACATCGCTCGTCATGGCAGCGAACGCGTTGCCGGTGTGGTATTACTGGGCGCGGTGACGCCGTTGTTCGGCAAGAAAGCCGATTTCCCGCAAGGTGTCGACACCTCGGTGTTCGACGGCATCAAGGCTGGCTTGTTGCAGGATCGTGCGCAGTTCATCGCCGATTTCGCCGCACCGTTCTATGGCACCAATCAAGGCCAGAAAGTCTCTGACGGCGTGCTCGCGCAAACACTCAACATTGCGCTGCTGGCCTCGCTCAAGGGCACCGTGGATTGCGTGACCGCGTTCTCGGAAACCGACTTCCGCCCGGACATGGCCAAGATCGATGTACCGACACTGGTGATCCATGGCGACGGCGACCAGATCGTGCCGTTTGAAACCACCGGCAAGCAGGCGGCGGCGCAGATCAAGGGCGCCGAGCTGAAGGTTTATGCAGGTGCGCCACATGGGTTTGTGGTGACGCACGCGCAGGCCTTGAATGAGGATTTGCTGGCGTTTCTGAATCGTTGAAACCGGCGCAGTGGTGAGGGGAAGATTCTGCTCACCACTGCACGTTACGCCAACGGTTTTTTTATCTCCCAACCCCACAGCCGATTTCCTGCAACCCCTGTGTTCCAAGGGTTTCCAAGCGCTGCATCAGATTTTTATCTTCACATCCCAGCTTAATAATATTTTACCGAAATCCCCCTCCTCCCTAGTCTGACCGCAAGCCAAACGGACAAGCCAACAGCGGCCCGAATCCAACTGCCTTGCTAGGAAGGATGTAGAGATGACCCCTGAAATAATAAAAACAGACACGCTGATCGTGGGTGCTGGCCAGGCAGGCGTCGCCATGAGCGAACACCTGAGCAAACTCGGTGTGCCGCACCTCGTGCTGGAGCGCAATCGCATTGCCGAACGCTGGCGCACCGGGCGCTGGGACTCGCTGGTTGCCAACGGTCCGGCGTGGCACGACCGCTTCCCCGGCCTGGAATTCGATGACGTCGATCCCGACGGCTTCGCCCCGAAAGAGCGCGTGGCGGATTACTTCGAAGCCTATGCAAAGAAATTCAATGCGCCGATCCGCACCGGCGTTGAAGTGAAAAGCGTGGTGCGCAATGTCGGGCGCCCGGGTTTCACCGTCGAGACCTCCGAAGGCGTGATCGAAGCCAGTCGTGTGGTCGCTGCGACCGGGCCGTTTCAGAAACCGGTGATTCCGGCGATTGCCCCGCAGGACGAACGTCTGTTGCAGATCCACTCCGCTGATTACCGCAATCCGCAGCAACTGCCGGCAGGCGCAGTGCTGGTGGTCGGTGCCGGTTCTTCCGGCGTGCAGATTGCCGATGAGCTGCAACGTTCCGGCAAGCAGGTTTACCTGTCGGTCGGCGCCCACGATCGCCCACCTCGCGCCTATCGCAACCGGGATTTCTGCTGGTGGCTGGGCGTGCTCGGCGAGTGGGATCAAGCAGCGATGAAACCCGGTCGTGAGCATGTGACCATCGCGGTCAGCGGTGCCCATGGCGGGCGCACCATCGATTTCCGTGGTCTGGCCCATCGCGGCATGACCCTGGTTGGCGTCACCGAATCGTTCAATAACGGCGTGGTGACCTTCAAGCAGGACCTGGTCGGCAACCTCACTCGCGGTGACGAAAACTACCTGGCGCTGCTCGATGCTGCCGACGCCTATATCGAACGCAACGGCCTCGATCTGCCGGAAGAACCTGAAGCGCGCGAAACCTATCCGGACCCCGAGTGCGTGAAAAATCCGCTGGCCGATCTTGATCTGGCCAAGGCCGGTATCACGTCGATCATCTGGGCCACCGGGTTTGCCGTGGATTATTCCTGGCTGCAAGTCGCGACGTTCGATGACAAGGGCAAGCCTGTGCACCAACGTGGTGTGTCGAGTGAACCGGGCGTGTATTTCCTTGGTTTGCCGTGGCAGTCGCGTCGCGGTTCGTCGTTCATCTGGGGCGTGTGGCACGACGCCAAGCACGTCGCCGATCACATCGCCACCCAGCGCAAGTATCTGGACTATCGCGATGCCGAGCAGCGTGAAGCCGCACTGCATTCGAGCAGCCACAACAAAGCCGCCGATACCGTCGACGCTTGATAGCCCTTTTCGCGCCGGCGCCGATTGCGCCGGGGCGTACCATCTTCAGGAGTTTCACATGAGCCAGCCCACCCACACTCGCATCCGCATGTTCAACACCAAAGACACCTACCCGAACCAGACCCTGGACAATGACCTGTGCCAGGCCGTGCGGGCCGGCAACACCGTGTATGTCCGTGGTCAGGTCGGCACGGATTTCGACGGCAATCTGGTGGGTCTGGGTGATCCGCGCGCGCAGGCCGAACAAGCGATGCGCAACGTTAAACAGTTGCTGGAAGAAGCCGGCAGCGACATGAGCCACATCGTCAAAACCACCACGTACCTGATCGACCCGCGTTATCGCGAAGCGGTGTATGGCGAAGTCGGCAAGTGGCTTAAAGGCGTGTTCCCGATCTCCACTGGACTGGTGGTGTCGGCGCTGGGGCAGCCGCAGTGGCTGATGGAGATTGATGTGATTGCGGTGATTCCTGAGTAAGGCATCACACCGAGTCGCGGCCTTCGCGAGCAGGCTCGCTCCCACATTTGGAATGCGTTCCCCTGTAGGAGCGAGCCTGCTCGCGAAGAGGCCAGTCCAGACACACAAGGAGTTCATTAGATGACCTTTTCAATCACAGCCCGCTGCGCCGAAACCGGCCAGTTCGGTGTCGCCATCAGTTCCTCCAGCATCGCCGTCGGTGCGCGCTGCCCGTGGCTGCTGCCCGGCGTTGGCGCGGTGTCGAGCCAGAACATCACCCTGCCGTCCCTCGGCCCGGAAGTCCTCGCGCTGATGGAGCAAGGTCTTGCGCCGGACGATGCGCTGGACAAAGTCCTCACGCGCAACGGCTACAGCCAGTACCGCCAGATCACCGCGATCAACCACCTCGGCCAGACCGCACATTTCAGCGGTGCGCAAACCCTCGGCGTGCACAACGCCGTCAGCGGCGAACAGTGCGTCGCCGCCGGTAACATGCTCGCCGGGCGTTCGGTGATCGAAGCGATGGTCAGCGCCTTCGAGGACGGCGAAGGTCAACTCGCTGATCGTCTGCTCAAGGCCCTGCACGCCGCGCAAGCGCTCGGTGGCGAAGCCGGCCCGGTGCATTCGGCCGCCGTCGTGGTGGTCGGCGAGCAGACCTGGCCGATCGTCAACCTGCGCGTCGACTGGGCCGATGAAGACCCGATCGGCCAGTTGCAACAACTCTGGGGCGCCTACGCGCCGCAGCTTCAAGACTACATCGACCGCGCCCTCGATCCGGCCAAGGCGCCGGGCTATGGCGTGGCCGGGGATGACCGATGAACAGCGTCGAGTTGCTCAAGGCGCTGGTGGGGTTCGATACCACCAGCCGTGAATCCAACTTGCAGTTGATCGAATTCGTCCGCGATTACCTCGAAGGTTTCGACGTGCCCTGCGCGCTGATCTACAACGATGAGCGCAGCAAGGCCAACCTGTTCGCCACGATCGGCCCGGTGGATCAACCGGGTATCGTGCTGTCCGGGCACACCGATGTGGTGCCGGTCGATGGTCAGCCGTGGACGCTGCCGCCGTTCGAATTGACCGAGCGCGACGGCAAGGTGTTTGGGCGCGGTACGGCGGACATGAAAGGCTATATTGCCTGCGTGCTGGCGTTGGTGCCGGCGCTGGTGCAGGCGTCGTTACGCCTGCCGGTGCACATCGCTCTGTCTTACGACGAAGAGGTTGGCTGCCTCGGCGTGCGTTCGCTGCTCGAGGTCTTGCAGCAACGCCCGATCAAACCGTTGCTGTGCATCATCGGCGAGCCGACCGAACTGAAACCGGTGCTTGGTCACAAGGGCAAACTGGCGATGCGTTGCGATGTGCATGGCCATCCGTGCCATTCGGCTTACGCGCCACTGGGCGTCAATGCCATCGAATACGCCGCCGAACTGATTGGTGAGCTGGGCCGACTCGGGCAGCAACTGAAAACGCCAGAGCATCATGACAAGCGCTTCGACCCGCCCTACAGCACGGTGCAAACCGGGGTGATCAGCGGCGGCAAGGCCTTGAACATCGTGCCTGCCGACTGTCGTTTCGATTTCGAAATTCGCGCTCTGCCCTCGCAGGATCCGGGCCTCGTCGCCCAAGCACTGAAAGCCTATGCCGAACGCGAAGTGCTGCCGCGCATGCGTGCGATCAGTGCGCAAAGCGAGATCCGCTTCAGCGAATTATCAGCCTATCCGGGATTGGTCACCGATGCGCAGAGCCAGGCCGCCGAGCTGATTGCGGCGTTCTGCGGTTCAACGGATTTCGCCACGGTGGCGTTCGGCACGGAAGGCGGACTGTTTGATGCGGCGGGTATCCCAACCGTGGTCTGCGGGCCCGGCAGCATGGATCAGGGCCACAAACCCGATGAGTTTGTCAGCCTCGATCAACTGAAGGCCTGCGACGAAATGCTCCAACGTGTGCTGACTTTCATCAGCGATTGAACCGTGGCTCGACTGCTCTCAAGCGTACAGTCGGGCCAGTTCCTCACGACAATGGTCGACAAACAACTGCACCGGTTTGGTCAGTTGCACCCGCCGCAGCCAGGCTGCCGACAATCCCGACCCGGTCACGGTTTCCGCCAGCGGCACGCAGACGACTTTCTGGCCGTCGTAGGTGTAGTCGCTGAACGGTTTGGTGACCAGAATCGAAAAGCCGAAACCGCGCCCGACCATGCCGCGCACCATCTCGATTGATGGGGAGCTGAACACAATGTGCGGGGTCAACCCGCGCTCCTCGAAAATGCTCACGAAGTAGGTTCGGCTCGGCACCACGTCGAGCAGAATCATGGGCTCCAGCACCAGATCATGCAGCGAGACTTTCGCCTGTTGCGCAAAGCGGTGATCCGCCGGGAGCAAGGCGTAAGGCTGCTGCGCGGGCATCAGCGGCGTGGTTTCAATCGTGCTATCGAGATCGTGCTCGAACAGCATCGCCAGGTCGATGCTGCCGGCGGTCAGCGCCTGCACCAGCTCTTGCTGCTCACCGTCGCGAATGCGGATTTCCACCCCCGGCCAGCGTTCCTTGAAACCGGCGATCAGGCGCGGCAGGTACAGCGGCGCGACAGTTTCAAAACAGCCGATATCGATTTGCCCGGCTACCACATCGTTATCGGCCAGAGCGTTCTGCTCGAACTCGTGAGCCACCCGCAGCAGCTCCAGTGCCTTGCGATAGAACCGCGAGCCACTGGGCGTCAGCGATACACCCTGGGCGTGATGCCGGATGAACAGCTGCACGCCAAAACTTTCTTCCAGGTGCTTGATCGCCGTGGAGACCGACGGCTGCGCGATGTAGAGCTTGCGCGACGCTTCGGCGACGCTGCCGCAGTCGGCGGTGGTGACGAAGTATTTGAGCTGGCGCAGGTTGTAGGCGGCCATGGGAATCTCCAGAAAATCAAACGATCGCAGCCTTCGGCAGCTCCTGCACAAAGCGCTGTGAATCCAGATAAGAGAGAAGCCTGAACATACCGGAGCCAGGCCTCACCCGGAGCATATTTTTTTTAAGGTCTGTAGCAACAAACTTACTAATTTATCTCTCGCGGTGCTTTGCACATGATCGCTTCAACAAGAAATGCGCCGCCCGTGCCGGCGCTTGCCGAAGTACGTCCACGTACTCATCCTTGCCTTGGAGTTCGTCATGGCTACCCCTGCAGCATCCTCCGCTCCGCTGATTGAAAAACACACGATAGGATACGTGCCCCCCGAAGATCGCCACGGAAAGGTCAGGGATCTGTTCACGCTCTGGTTCGGCGGCAACATCGCGCCGTTGCCCATCGTTACCGGTGCGCTGGGCGTGCAGTTGTTTCACTTGAATCTGGTCTGGGGCATCGTCGCCATTCTGGTCGGCCATCTGGTCGGCGGCGTGCTGATGGCGCTGCACTCGGCGCAAGGCCCACAGATGGGCATCCCGCAAATGATCCAGAGCCGCGCGCAGTTCGGCTCGCTCGGCGCGTTGCTGGTGGTACTGATCGCCGGCGTCATGTACATCGGCTTCTTCGCTTCCAACATCGTGCTGGCCGGCAAGTCGTTGCATGGCGTGGTCGACAGCGTTCCGGTGCCGGTCGGTATCGTCATTGGCGCAGTCGGTTCGGGAATCATCGGCATCATTGGCTACCGCTTTATCCATGTACTCAACCGCATCGGCACCTGGGTGTTGGGGATCGGCATCGTTGTCGGTTTCGGCTACATCTTCACTCATATTCAAACCGATGACTTCCTCACCCGGGGCAGCTTCAACCTGTCCGGTTGGCTGGCCACCGTGTCGCTGGCCGCGCTGTGGCAGATCGCGTTTGCGCCTTACGTGTCGGATTATTCGCGGTACTTGCCGGCCGACGTCAAAGTCTCGTCGACGTTCTGGACCACGTACTTGGGGTCGGCGCTCGGTTCGAGTCTGGCGTTTATTTTCGGCGCCGTCGCGGTGCTGGCGACGCCCGTCGGCATGGACACCATGGATGCAGTGAAACTCGCCACCGGTTCCATTGGCCCGCTGATGCTGGTGCTGTTTCTGCTCAGCGTGATCAGCCACAACGCCCTCAACCTTTACGGCGCGGTGCTGTCGCTGATCACTCTGGTGCAGACCTTCGCCTACCGCTGGATCCCCACCGCCAAGAGCCGCGCAGTGATCTCGATCATCGTGTTGCTGGCTTGCTGCTTTGCCGCCGTCGGCGCCTCGAAAGACTTTATCGGCCACTTCGTCGACATGGTGCTGGTGTTGCTGGTGGTGTTGGTGCCGTGGACGGCGATCAACCTGATCGACTTCTATGCGATCCACAAAGGTCAGTACGACATCCAGTCAATCTTCCAGGTCGACGGCGGCATCTACGGCCGCTACAACCCGCAGGCGTTGCTGGCTTACGCGATCGGCATCGCTGTGCAGATCCCGTTCATGAACACGCCGCTGTACGTCGGCCCGGTGTCGGCGCACATCAACGGTGCGGATCTGTCGTGGCTGGTGGGACTGCTGGTGACCTCGCCGTTATATTTCTGGCTGGCCAATCGCGACACGTCTTACCGTCGGCGGATGATGGGCGGCAAACTGGCGGGCAGTCTGTAAGATTGATGCGCTGAAAAAGAAGGCCCGCACTGTGCGGGCCTTCTCCGTTGCGGTGTGGTATTTGTTTACGCCTGACGACGATTGGGTAAGGGACATCCAATGCTGCGAATACTCGGTAAAGCCTCATCGATCAACGTGCGCAAAGTGCTGTGGACTTGCGCTGAATTGCACATTCCTTTCGAGCGTGAAGACTGGGGATCGGGGTTCAGATCGACGAACGATTCGGAGTTTCTCGCGCTCAATCCCTGCGCCATGGTGCCGGTGATTCAGGACGGGGATTTCACACTGTGGGAGTCGAACACGATCATTCGTTATCTGGCCGCACGTTATGACGGTTCGCACCTCTATCCGACTGACGCGCAAACCCGGGCGCGGGTGGATCAGTGGATCGACTGGCAAGCGTCGGAGCTGAATCGCTCGTGGTCGTACGCCTTCATGTCGCTGGTGCGCCAGTCGCCCGACTATAAGGACAACGCCGCGCTGGCGAACGGCATTGAGCAATGGTCGAAAACCATGGCAATCCTCGACCGACAACTGGAAAAGACCGGCGCCTACGTCAGCGGCGAGCAGTTTTCCCTGGCGGACATTCCCATCGGACTGTCGGTGAACCGCTGGTTCGAAACACCACTGGCTCACCCGGATTTTGCCGCGGTAAAGGCTTATTACGAGCGTTTGAGCCTACGTCCCGGCTACGTGCTGCACGGTCGCAACGGTACGCCGTGATCGAGGTTATTTGCCTTTGAACGCCTCACGCCGCGCCTGCCGTTCGGCGGCGTAGGCTGCTTGTGGCTGGCTGATCAGATCTTCCCGACGCAAGGGTTCGCCACAGTGCTCGCACAGCGGCCCGAGGCCGGCGTCGTGGTTGCAGTTTTTGTGGGTCATGTTCACCGCCACCCCCTCCTCCGGTGCCTTGCACCAGGTTTCTCCCCACGCCCGCAACGCGATGATTACCGGGTAGAACGCCTCGCCTTTCGCGGTGAGGTGGTACTCATAGCGTTTCGGCCGCTCGTTGTACAACCGGCGCTCGACCAGCCCATCCGCTTCCAGGCATTTCAGACGCGCGGCGACCATTTGCGGCGTACCGCCGGTCTGCGCCTGGATCTCGTCATAGCGATGATTGGCCATGAATAATTCGCGCAAAACCAGCACGGTCCAGCGGTCGCCGACGATCGTCTCGGCCCGGGAGATCGGGCACAGCGTGTCAGGAAGACTATCGTTTACTGCCATCAGGGCTTGCCTCTTTTACAGTTACTATGATTATCATATCTACACGATGCCGGGACAAGCCCTGAGCACCGATAATCCCATTGCCGGAGCAAGCCGCCATGTCGAATACCCCCTATCCGCTGGACAGAACCGCCTATCTGCTGGTCGATCCATACAACGATTTTCTTTCGGACGGCGGCAAGATATTCCCGCTGATCAAACCGATGGCTGAACAGAACGGCCTGCTCGACAACCTGCGCAAACTAGACCGCACCGTGCGCGAGCTGAAAATTCCGGTGGTCATCGTACCCCATCACCGCTGGGAAAAAGGCGACTACGAAAGCTGGGATCACCCGACCCCGACCCAATGCAAGATCATGCACATGCACCATTTTGCCCGCGGAGAATGGGGCGGCGAATGGCACCCGGATTTCGCCCCGCAAGCGGGCGACATTGTGGTTCAGGAGCACTGGGGCTCCAGTGGTTTCGCCAACACCGACCTGGATTTTCGCCTGAAGCAACAAGGTGTCACCCACGTGATCATCGTCGGCCTGTTGGCCAACACCTGCATCGAAGCCACCGCGCGCTATGCCGCGGAACTGGGCTACCACGTCACCCTGGTCCGCGATGCAACGGCGGCCTTCAAAGCGGAAATGATGCACGCCGCCCACGAACTCAACGGCCCGACATTTGCTCACGTGATTGCCAGCACGGACGAACTGATTGCCAACCTCCAATCCCAGGGTGAAGCGCAATGAATCTGACCGGCCATTTGCTGATCGGCGCGGCGGATGTCGCCGCCACCGAAGGCACGATGAAAGCGCTGAACCCGGCGACTGATCATCTGATCGAACCGGACTTTGCTTTCGGCGGTGCGGCACAGGTTGATCAGGCAGTAACTCTCGCCGACGCAGCGTTCGACCGCTACAGCCACACCTCGCTGGCGGAACGCGCGGCTTTCCTCGAGAGCATCGCTGACAACCTCGACGCAGTACGCAGCGACTTGGCCGCACGCGCGGCACTGGAAACCGGACTGCCCGAAGCTCAGCTTGAGGGCGAAGCGTTGAAAGCCGCGACCCAGTTCCGCCAATTCGCCGATGTGGTGCGCCGGGGGCGCTTTCTGCAACTGGCCATCGACCCGGCGCAACCCCAGCGTCAGCCGCGCCCACGGATGGATCATCGCCTGCAAAAAATCGCCATCGGCCCGGTGGCGATTTTCGGCGCGAGCAACTTTCCGATTTCCTACTCGGTGGCGGGTGGCGACACCGCGTCAGCATTGGCGGCCGGCGCCACCGTGATTCTCAAGGCACACAACGCGCATCCCGGCGCTTCAGAAATCCAGGCGCGGGCCATTCGCAAAGCCGTGCAGACGCATGGTTTGCCCGAAGGCGTTTTTTCAATGGTGCGTGGCGGCGGCAATGCCATTGGCGAAGCGCTGGTCAATCATCCGTTGATCAAGGCTGTGACCTTCACCGGCTCCGAACCGGGCGGCATGGCGCTGTATCGCCGTGCGCAATTGCGCCCCGAACCAATCCCGGTGTTCACCGAAATGACCAGCGTCAACCCGACCTTCATCCTGCCCGAGGCGCTGGCGGTTCGCGGCGCCGAAATCGGCGACGGCTTCATCGAACGCATGCTGGTCAACGTCGGGCAGGCCTGTTTGTGTCCGTCGATCCTGATTGCCATCCGCGGTGCGGGTTTTGATGAGCTGCGCAACGCCATGCGTAAACGGGTCAGTGAGGCGCCGGCGCGGACGATGCTGACGCCGGGCATTCATGGCGCCTACGTCGAGGGTCTGATGGCGATGAAAGGTGCCGGCGCGCAGGTGATCGCGACAGGCACATCGGGCGATGCCCCGCTCGCCGGGCGTGCTGCGTTGCTGGAAGTCGATGGGCACCAATTGCTCAGCGAGCCGGGGTTGACCCAGGAAGTGTTCGGCCCGTCGGCATTGTTGGTATCGGTCGGTGATGAAGTCGAGTTGCTGGCCGTCGCCCGTTCGTTCAAGGGTCAGCTCAGCGCGGCGATTCACCTTGAAAGTGTCGATCTGGAAGTGGCGCGGCGCCTGCTGCCGATTCTCGAACGGCGCACCGGACGCATCGTGGTCAACGCCTTCGCCCACCCACAGGAAGTGACCTTTGCTACGGTGCACGGCGGCCCTTTTCCGGCCACATCGGACAGCCGCTTCACTTCGGTCGGCATGACCTCGATCGAGCGTTTCTTGCGGCCCGTGGCGTATCAGGGGTTTCCCGATGAATTGCTGCCAGAGGTGTTGCGCGAAGGGAATCCGCTGAATCTGCCGCGCAGCGTCGACGGGCGATAACGGCGATCAAGTGCGCGGCAGACGCGATCATGCATCTGCCCGCACCACACCGCGCTCTTCCAGCAAGCGCACAAACATGCTCAGGCTGCGCGACACCGTGCCCCTTCGCCAAACCAGCCAGGTGGTCAGATAGCGAAAATCCGCCGCCAATGGCCAGACGCTGACGGTCGCACTCCCGGGCATGCTCTGCAGCATTTTGCGCGGCATCAGCGCCAGTCCGGCGCCGGCGCTGACACAGGCGAGCATGCCGTGGTACGACTCCATTTCGAAGATCTTGCCAGGCACCGCCGAGTCGGTGCTGAACCACTTTTCGAAGTGATGACGGTAGGAACAATTGGAGCGGAAGGCGTAGATATTCTCGCCATTCACATCCGCTGCGCGTTTTACGGGCGCGTGATTGAGCGGCGCGATGATGACCATCTCCTCTTCAAACGCCGGCACGCCTTCCAGCGTCGGATGCAACACCGGGCCGTCGACAAAGGCTGCAGCGAGCCGCCCGGAAAGCACACCGTCGATCATCGTCCCCGATGGCCCCGTCGAGAGGTCGAGGTCGACTTTCGGGTGCAACTGGTTGTACGCCGCAAGTAATTCGGGAATGCGCACCGCCGCTGTGCTTTCCAGTGAACCCAATGGAAACGCGCCCTGCGGTTCCTCCCCCGCCACCGTCGCACGAGCCTCCTGCACCAGATCGAGAATGCGCCGCGCGTATTCGAGAAAACTCCACCCGGCCGGCGACAAACGCAAACGGCTTTTCTCGCGGATAAACAGATCAACGCCCAGATCCTGCTCAAGTTGCTTGATCCGCGTGGTCAGGTTCGACGGCACGCGATGGATCTGCGCGGCGGCGGCGCTGATGCTGCCGTGTTCGGCAACGGCTTTGAAGATTTCCAGCTGCACCAGATCCACAGTCATTCTCCAATCGTGAAAGAAACGATCTTTATTATTCAGTTTCCAGAAAACAAACACCACCCTACTCTAAGCCCATCCGACGAACCTGCAGGACGATGTCATGAGCCAGATTTCCAGCCAGACCCACGCCATCTCGATCAACCCCGCCACCGGCGAGCAGATCGGTCATTACGCGTTTGAATCCGCGCAAGCCCTCGACGCCGCGTTGACCCGCGCCGCATATGGCTTTGGCAAGTGGAAACGCAAGCCGCTGCAGGATCGCTCGCGTTTGTTGAGCGCCCTGGCCGCTGCGCTGCGTGACACCAGCGAAGCCATGGCCACGATGATCACCCAGGAAATGGGCAAGCCAATCGCTCAGGCCCGTGGTGAAATCGAGAAATGCGCCAAGCTCTGCGAGTGGTACGCCGAACACGGCCCGGCCATGCTCGACGCTGAGCCGACGCAGGTTGAAGGTGGCAAGGCGCGCATCGAATACCGTCCGCTCGGCCCGATTCTCGCGGTGATGCCGTGGAACTTCCCGATCTGGCAAGTACTGCGCGGTGCCGTTCCGGCGCTGATCGCTGGCAACACTTACGTGCTCAAGCACGCGCCGAACGTGATGGGCAGCGCCTATCTGTTGCGCGACGCGTTTACTCGCGCCGGTTTCGCCGAGGGTGTTTTTGAGGTGATCAACGTCACCCCGGAAGGCGTTTCCACCGCGATTGCCGATCCACGCATCGCCGCTGTAACGCTGACCGGCAGCGTGCGTGCCGGTATGGCCATCGGCGCTCAGGCCGGTGCCGCGCTGAAGAAATGCGTGCTGGAACTGGGTGGTTCCGATCCATTCATCGTGCTCAACGACGCTGATCTGGATGAGGCGGTGCAAGCCGCCGTTATTGGTCGCTATCAGAACTCCGGTCAGGTTTGCGCGGCAGCCAAGCGCCTGATCATTGAAGAAGGCGTGGTTGAAGAGTTCACCCGCAAGTTCGTCGAAGCCACGCGCAAGTTGAAGGTCGGCGATCCGTTGTCTGCCGAAACCTACATCGGTCCGATGGCGCGTTTCGACCTGCGTGATGAACTCGATCAGCAAGTGCGCGACACCCTGGAAGAAGGCGCAACGCTGTTGCTTGGCGGCGGCAAGTCCGAAGGCCCGGGCAACTACTACGAGCCGACCGTACTGGCCGATGTCACCGACCGCATGACCTCGTTCAAACAGGAACTGTTTGGCCCGGTCGCGTCGATCATCACCGCCCGCGATTGCGCGCATGCCGTGGCCTTGGCGAACGACAGCGAGTTCGGCCTGACCGCAACGATCTACACCGCCAACGTCGCACTGGCCCAACAACTGACCAGCGAACTGGACACTGGCGGCGTGTTCATCAACGGCTACTCTGCCAGCGATCCACGGGTGACGTTTGGTGGTGTGAAGAAGAGCGGCTTCGGTCGTGAGCTGTCGCACTTCGGCGTGCGCGAATTCTGCAATGCGCAAACGGTGTGGCTGGATCGCAAATAATCCACGCACCTGGAAAACCTGTGGGAGCGAGCTTGCTCGCGAAGCGGGAGTGCCAGCCAACACATCCGTTGCTGACATACCGCTTTCGCGAGCAAGCTCGCTCCCACAGGGATTCGCGGACAGATCGAAAATAGGTGGCTTGGCACAATCCAAAGCGGGAGCGAGCCTGCTCGCGAAGAGGCAATGTCAGTCAACCCATCCGTTGCTGACTCACCGCTTTCGCGAGCAGGCTCGCTCCCACATTGGTTTTATGCGGCGGCCTGTTGCGGCTCCGCGACGCTGCGATCCTTGCTCAACAACCCCAGCACCACCGCCGCCGATGCGAGGGTGATCACCGTAAGGATGTGCAGCAGATACTGAAACGCCGACGCATAACCTTGCACCAAACGTTCGTTGGCCAGCCCGGGAACGGTGTTGATCGCATGGGCCATATCACCCGTGGTCACCCGGTGCGCGGTCTCGGCAATCAGCCACGCCTCGGCGCTACCCGCCACCACGTGCATGGCACTCGTCAGATCGGCGTGCAGCAATGACGCCAGCACCGCCGCGACAATCGCCAGGGCAATCCCCTCACCCGCCACGCGCACGGTACTGAAGATGCCCGCTGCCATGCCTGCGCGTTCTTTCGGCACGACACTGACCGACAAACCATCCATCAGCCCCCACGGCAAACCGGCGCCTACACCGATCAGCAGCATCGGCACCACCAACGTGAATTTCGCGTCACCGACGTTGTACAGACTCAGCCAATGCAGGCCCACAGCGGCAATCAGGAACCCGGCGCCGGACAAGATGCCGGCGGATACAAGGCGCGCCAGCGAGGCGGCCAGCATCGGCACCACCAGCATCGGCGCCGACAACGCCAGCAACAGCAGACCGGCGTCGATCTCGCTCAGCCCCTCAACGCCGATGAAGCGCAGCGGCAACATCACCACCAGCACGATGTAGCAGAAACAGGTGCCGATCGGCAGCATCTGCACGCCGATGAATCGCGGATAACGGAACAGGGTCAGATCGAGCATCGGCCGCTCGACACGCATTTCGACGATCACGAAAGCTGCCAGCAACACGGCCGAAGCGCCCAGCAAACCGATCACCTGCGGACTGTCCCAACCACTGTCCGGCGCCTGGATAATGCCAAACGTGAACAACGCCAGCATTGCGCTGAACAGCAGCGTGCCCGGCCAGTCCAGCCCTTTGGCATCCGGGTCGCGGGTTTCGCGCATGCGCGGCACTCCGAAAACCAGCGCGATGATTCCAATCAACGCGGTAAAGACAAAAATTGCCCGCCAGTTGAAGGCCTCGATCAGCGCACCCGCCACCAGCGGCCCGAAGGCCAGACCGATGCCGAACGTGGTGCCGAGCACGCTATACGCCCGAGTCCGGGCATGGCCTTCGAACTCTTGCGCTAGCGCCGCCGAACCACTGGCCAGCGCCGCCGCCCCCGCCACACCCTGTACGGCGCGCAACACATCCAGCCAGAACACCGAAGGCGCCAGACTCTGCGCAAACGACGCGGCGGTGAACAGCAACATGCCAAAGGTGAACAGGCGTTTGCGTCCGTACACGTCAGCCAATGCGCCGGCGGCCATCAGCAAACTGCCGAACGACAACATGAACGCATTGGTGATCCAGGTCAGCGCCACCGGACTGCCGCCCAAGTCACGGCCGATGGCCGGCGTCGCTATTGCGCCGCCGGTAAAACTTAACGGCAAGACCAGTGCCGAGAGGCACACGGCCGCGAGTATGAGCAACTTGTCGCGCCCTCCGTGCAGCTGAGTTACAGACATCATCCGTTCCATCCTTTGAGAAATCACCAAGCTGCGTTGTGCAGCGAACAAGGCGCGAAATACACAGAAAAATCCACTGAAGTTTGCGCACGAAAAAGATGAGAGCGAGCAGCCTCGCTCTCACAGCTCCGGCGTTCAGTGGGCGAAGTCGGTGGACAGCGCCAGCTCATTCCACTCGGCCAGTTCTTGCGCCACCAGTCGATTCTTCGCCTCGATCCGCGCCACCGTGTCACTGCCCAGTGCCAAGCGTTGCGGCGGGTTCGGCGCATTGACCAGCGTCAGCATCGCCTCGGCAAACTTCTGCGGATCACCCGGTTGCGCATGGTTGGCCGCCTCGGCGAACGCACGCATCTTGCCAACGGTTTCGTCGTAGTCCGGCAGCTCAAGTTGCGTTTTGATCAACGACTGTTCATCAAGGAAATCAGTGCGAAAGAAGCCCGGCTCGACCACCGTGGCTTGAATGCCCAACGGCGCCAGCTCCTGATGCAACGCTTCGGTGATGCCTTCGACGGCGAACTTGGTCGAGCCGTAAACACCCCAGCCCATGTAAGCCTGGTAGCCGCCGATCGACGAGATGTTGATCACCCGGCCACTGCGTTGCGCGCGCATATGCGGCAACACCGCGCGGGTGACGTTGAGCAGGCCGAACACATTGGTCGCGAACAGGCGCTCGGTCTCGCTGGCGCTGGTTTCTTCGACGGCGCCGAGCACACCAAAACCGGCGTTGTTGATCAGCACATCGATGCGGCCAAAACGCTTGATCCCTTCAGCGACCGCTTGATGCGCTTCGTCCTCGCGGGTGACGTCGAGACGCACCGCCAGCAGGTTCGGTTGCTCGCCGAGACGGTCAGTGATGTCTTGCGGGTTGCGCGCGGTAGCGATGACCGCGTCACCGGCACGCAAGGCGCGTTCTGCGATTAGGGTGCCAAAACCACGGGAAGCGCCAGTAATAAACCAGGTACGCATTTCAACTCCTCCTGTCTGCGACCATTGGCGAGGGTGCCAGGTCTTCTTGATGAGTTGATGCGACTTTAAGGCCGTGCTACTGATGTGATAATCCCAACAATTTTGCATGGCTTTGTGAAAGGTATTCACAGATGAAATCACCTTCGGCAGCCGATCTGTCGGTCTTTCTGTACACCGCGCAGCACTTGAACTTCAGCAAAGCGGCCATCGAACTCGGCCTCACGCCTTCCGCCCTGAGCCATTCGGTGAAGGCCCTGGAAAACCGCTTGGGCGTACGCCTGTTCAATCGCACCACCCGCAGCGTGGCGTTGACCGAGGCTGGCGAGCGCCTGTACGCGCGATTGAAACCAGCCTTTCGCGACATCGACGATGCGCTGGAAGACCTCAATCACTTCCGCGATAAACCCTCGGGCAATCTGCGCATCACCTGCGGGCGGCAAGCCTGCGAACTGGTGTTACTGCCGATTGCCAGTGAGTTTTTGAAGGTGTATCCAGACATCCGTCTGGAAGTGGTCGAGAGCGATGCACTGCTGGATATCGTCGCCAGCGGGTTCGATGCCGGCGTGCGCTTCGGCGATCGCCTGGAGGCTGACATGGTGTCGCTGCCGATCGGCCCGACAATGCGCTCGGTGGTCGTTGGTTCACCGGCGTTTTTTGAACGCCACGCAGCACCGCAAAAGCCCGAAGACCTGCACGCACTGCCGTGCATCCGCCACCGCTTTCCCAGCGGCTCGCTGTACCGCTGGGAATTCGAACGCGGCGGCATCGCCCAGGAAATCGAAGTCAACGGCCCGTTGACCCTCGGCGATGTCAGCCTGATGGTCGGGCCCGCGTTGCAAGGGCTGGGCCTGGCCTATGTGTTCGAAGACATGGTCAGCGAACACTTGGCCAGCGGGCGTCTGCTGCAAGTGCTGGGAGACTGGTGCCCGTTCTATCCGGGCCTGCACCTGTACTACCCGAGCCGGCGTCATGTCCCGGCACCGCTCAAAGCGTTTATCGACTTTGTGCGCAACCGGCGCTAGGCGTTTACAGATACTTCAGCCAGGCGATGTCGCGGCGACGGGCCTTCAATGCCGAGAACCAGCGCACGGCCGGGAACAGCGCAATCGACAGAAGCGCTGCCGCCAGCCAGATCGCCGCCACTGACGAGAAGCCGAAATAGCTGCCCTGATTCAGCCCGAACAGCGCCACGCCGATCAGGTACAACACCTTCAACGCGTACAGGTGCAGCAGATAGAAAAACATCGGCGCCGAACCGAACACGGTCAACCAGCGAATCCAGCGACGATCCTGCAAGCGTTCGAATGCCAGTAGCAGCAACAGCCCGACGCTCACGGTCAGCGCGATAAACAGCAACGACGGCGGGTACTTGGTGATGTTGAAAAAGCTCATCAAGGTTTGCACCGACGTGTCGCCCACGGCCCATGGTTTTTCGCCATAGCCGTTGATCAGCCGAAGTCCGACAAAGCCAAGCAGTCCTGCGCTCCCCGCGATCAGCAGTTGCCACTGACGCAATCCCGCTTCAACACCGCGAGCAAACCACGGCCCCAGCGCATAACCCAGACCGATCACACCGATCCACGGCAACAACGGATAGGAGGTGCGCAAACGCAGGTTGTCGCTGACATCGATCCAGCCGCGATCATGCAAAATCGCCCACGGCACATGCAGCGCCGACTCCACTGGAAAATGCACGGCGTCGAGCAGGTTGTGTCCGGCGATGATCGTCAGGCTCAACGTCAGCAACAGCCAGCGCGGCAGCCAGACCAGCAGCGACAAGGCAATCATGCTCAAGCCGATCGCCCAGATCACTTGCAGATAAATCACGCTCGGTGGCAGCTGGAAGGTCCACGCGAAGTTCACCAGGGTGAATTCCAGCAACACCAGAAACAGACCACGTTTGAACAGAAAGGCGCTGACATCAGACTTGCCCGCGTACTTTTCGCCGAACAACCACGCAGACAATCCGGTCAGCAGTACGAACACCGGCGCACACAGATGCGCCAACGTGCGACTGAAAAACAGTGCCGGCTCGGTGCTGGCAATGTCCATCGGGTCGCTGACCTGACGGTGCAGCAAGAAGGTTTCGCGCACGTGGTCGAGCAGCATGAACAGAATGACCAGGCCTCTGAGGGCGTCAATGGACAGCAGCCGGCCAGTGGTCAACGGGGCAGAACGAGGAAGCACAATCGTCATGAGCGTTTCGCAATCGAAGGGATAACAGCAGGTGCCCAGCAGGAACACCGCTAAAAATTCGCGTTACCTTATAACAATAAACAGTAAAAACCCAAGCTCAATCGATAGTGATTCTCAGAAAACCTCAGCCGCACAAGTTGCCCAATAGCCTCAGGCTTCTATAGTGATCAAGTCCCCTGCCCTTGCGGCTTGCTGTCGAGCGTTGTCCATGGTCAACACCGAACACCTGATCATTTGCGAGCACTGCGATTGTGTGTACGAAAAAGCCGTGCTGGCCAAACACCAGAAAACCTCGTGCGTGCGCTGCGGCGGCGTCCTCCAGCGCTTCAACGGTTTGACCGTCGAACAGCGTCTGGCCCTGACGTTCACGGCGGCGATGCTGTGGTTGTTTGCCAACTTCTACCCGGTGATGAGCATCAGCCTCAAAGGCCTGAAAAACAGCGCGACGCTGTGGGATTCGGTGCTGGCGCTGAGTCAGGGGCCGATCACGTTCATGGCGATGGTCGCGGCGATTTCGATCATCATTGCCCCGGCGTTTCAACTGGTGCTGCTGATCTGGGTGCTCAGCTTCGCGCTGTCATCGCGACGTGCGCCGGGCTTCAAGCTGTGCATGCGCTGGCTGGAAACCCTGCGGCCGTGGAGCATGCTTGAGGTGTGCCTGTTGGGGGCGATGGTGGCGGTGTTCAAGCTGGCCGGATTGCTCGACGTGTTGCCCGGCATCGGCCTGTTCGCGCTGGCCGTGCTGAGCCTGATGATGATCAGGATTGCCGGCCGCGATATCCGCGACCTCTGGGACATTCTATGAAACGGCCACCGACTGCCAGCGAACTCAATCTGTGCCTGTGCCACAGCTGCGGCCTGGCCTGCGACATGACCGACGAGCCGCATGAATGCCCGCGTTGCGACGCGCCGCTGCACCGGCGCAAGACCAATTCACTGGCGCGCACTTGGGCTTACATGCTTGCGGCGCTGGCGTTTTACGTGCCGGCCAATCTGCTGCCGGTGATGAACACCACCATGCTCGGCAGCGGCGCCGACAGCACGATCATGAGCGGCGTGCTGGAGTTCTGGGAGCACGGCGCGTGGGACATTGCGCTGATCATTTTCATCGCCAGTATCGCCGTGCCGGGCGTCAAGTTCGTCGCCCTGACGCTGCTGCTGATGACCGTGCAGCGCGACAGCGCCTGGGCGCGCAAGGAGCGCTCGAAGCTGTACCGTTTCGTCGAGCTGATCGGCTATTGGTCGATGCTCGACGTGCTGGTGGTGGCGCTGGTCGCAGCATTGGTGAAGTTTCAGGCGCTGGGCGATATCGAGCCACGACCGGGCATTCTGTTTTTCGGCCTGGTCGTGGTGTTCACCATGCTCGCAGCGATGAGTTTCGATCCGCGGCTGATCTGGGACAAGGACACCGGCGGCGAACTCAGCGACGCTGAACCTCAAGCAGCACCTGCAACGGATGGCGCAGTGCCTGATCCGACTGGCGCTTGACCTGACTGCGGCAGGAATAACCGGTCGCCAGTGCTTCGCCCTGCTCTGCCGGCGCGTCTATCTGACGTGCCCACGACTGCTCGTAGATCACCGCTGAGGTTTGGCGATTGCGCGCCTCGTGGCCATACGTGCCGGACATGCCGCAGCAACCGGTGGCTTGCGTGGCCAGCTTCAATCCTGCGCGCTCGAACACCTGTTCCCACTGCCGGGTCGCGGCCGGCGCGTTGGTTTTCTCGGTGCAATGGGCGAGCAGTCGGAACGCTGCGGTTTTATCCTGCGCCGCCTGCTCCGGCATCACCTTGAGTAACCACTCCTGCACCAGCGCCACTTCCGGGCATTGCTGCATACCGGGGACTTTCAGGTATTCCTGGCGATACACCAGCGTCATCGCCGGATCGAGGCCCAGCAACGGCACGCCCACATCGGCCAATTCACGCAGTTGCCGCGCATTGCGCAACGCCGCGCGATTGAACGCCGAGAGGAAGCCCTGCACATGCAACGGCTTGCCGTTGGCACTGAACGGTGCCAGATACACCTGATAGCCGAGGCGCGAAATCAATTCGACCAGATCGGCCAACAGCGGCGCTTCGAAGTAACGCGTGAAGGCGTCCTGCACGATGACCACGCTGCGTTCACGTTGCGCCTCGGTCAGCGCCGACAACGTCGAAACCTTCGCCGGTTGCACCTGCCAACGGCGCATCGCCGCATGGAAATCAAAACGACTGAGCAACGGCACGTCGATCATGCCGCCGACCCGTTCCAGCAAGCTGCGAACGAATGAGGCGCCCATCAACCCGTTGTACAGCGCCGGAATCCGCGCCATGTACGGGATGCTGTACTCCAGCGAGGCGATCAGATAATCCCGCGCCGGGCGCAGATAACGGCTGTGATACAGCTCGAGAAAGCGCGAACGAAACTCCGGGACATTGACCTTGACCGGGCACTGCCCTGCGCAGGATTTGCACGCCAGGCAACCGGCCATGGCGTCGTAGACTTCGTGGGAGAAGTCCTCGGACTGGGCACGGCTGTTGCGCCAGCGCTGCCACAACGTGCTGAAAAACGCCGGTTTGCGAATCGCATCGGACAACACATCAACGCCCGCCTCGCCCTGCAAACGCAGCCACTCGCGGATCAACGAGGCGCGGCCCTTGGGCGACTGAGCGCGTTCACGGGTGGCTTTCCATGACGGGCACATCGCGTCATCGGGATCGAAGTTGTAGCAGGCGCCGTTGCCGTTGCAATGCATGGCCGCGCCGTAGCTTTGCCAGACCTTTTCGTCGATCTGCCGGTCGAGTTCGCCGCGCAGAGTCACTTCGTCGATTTTCAGCAGTGCGGCGCCGGTGTTCGCTGCGGTGGCGATCTTGCCCGGGTTGAACTGGTTGAACGGGTCGAACGCAGCTTTCAAGGCTTGCAGGGCCGGATACAGCTCACCGAAAAATGCCGGCGCGTATTCCGAGCGCAGGCCTTTGCCGTGCTCGCCCCACAACAGGCCACCGTAACGCTGGGTCAGCGCAGCGACGCCATCGGACACCGGGCGCACCAGCGCCGCTTGTTGCGGGTCTTTCATGTCGAGAATCGGCCGCACGTGCAGCACGCCCGCGTCGACGTGACCGAACATGCCGTACTGCAAACCGTGGCTGTCGAGCAGGTCGCGCAACTCGGCGATGTACTCGGCCAAGTGCTGCGGCGGCACTGCGGTGTCTTCAACGAACGGCTGCGGCCGCGCTTCACCGGCGACGTTGCCGAGCAGGCCCACCGCACGTTTACGCATGCCGTAGACCTTGTTCACTGCCGCATGACCGACCGCCAGCGTGTGGCCCAAACGCTCAACCGTGCGGTCGCAGCTCAAGTGGTCGACGAACGCTTCGACCCGGCGCTGCAAATCCTCCGGATCGTCGCCGCAAAACTCCACCAGATTGATGCCCAAAGTCGGGCGCTCGGCGCTTTCCGGGAAATACTCGGCGACGCCGTGCCAGACGATGTCCTGCATTGCCAGCAGCAAGACTTTCGAGTCGACGGTTTCGATCGACAACGGCTTGAGCGCCATCAAGGCACGGGCATCGCGCAAGGCGTCCATGAACCCGGCGTAGCGGATGTTCACCAGCATCGTGTGCTTGGGAATCGGCAACACATTCAACCGCGCCTCAACGACAAAACCCAGCGAGCCTTCAGCACCGCACAGCACGCTGTTGAGGTTGAAACGGTTGTCCGCCTCACGCAAGTGCGCCAGGTCATAACCGGTCAGGCAACGGTTGAGATCGGGGAAATGCTCTTTGATCAGCTCACCCTGCTCATCAATGATCTGCCGCGCGCAGCGATAGACCTCACCGACGCGATCTTCGCGGGCGCACAACGCTTCAAGCTCAGTTTCCTCAAGGGGCAAACCGTGCAGACGCTCGCCACCGCGCAAGACCATGTCGAGTTCGAGTACATGGTCGCGGGTCTTGCCGTAGGTGCAACTGCCCTGGCCACTGGCGTCGGTGTTGATCATGCCGCCGACGGTGGCGCGGTTGGAGGTCGACAGCTCCGGGGCGAAAAACAGCCCGGCGGATTTCAGCGCGGCATTGAGCTGATCCTTGACCACCCCGGCCTGTACGCGCACCCAGCGCTGCTCGACGTTGATTTCGAGGATGCGGTTCATGTGCCGCGACAGATCGACGACGATGCCGTCGGTCAGCGATTGGCCGTTGGTGCCGGTGCCACCGCCGCGCGGAGTGATCACCACTTGCTGATACGCTGGCTCAGCGATCAACCGCGCCACCCGCGCCACGTCCTCGGCATCCAGCGGAAACACCGCCGCTTGCGGCAGGCGCTGATAGATCGAGTTGTCAGTCGCCAGCACCACGCGGCTGGCGTAGTCGGCGCTGATTTCACCGCGAAAACCGCTGGCTTTCAGGGCTTTGAGGAACTGCTGGTAATCGCTGGTCAGGGCGTTGGCGGGGGACAGCTGGGCAATCATCGGTCAGGTCATCTCGGTCAAATCGGGCCGCGTGGCGGTGAACAGTTGTACGCAACGAATGATTGCGTCAGGCTCCGCCATCTCATGGTGCCCATGTTCATTGCTGACGAACGCCGGGACAACCGTAAATTCGACCCGATATTGATGACTTTTACGAATGAATCCGCGCACGCTCACCCCCTCCATGTCGTTATTGCTGGCTTTCGAGGCCGCCGCGCGCCATGAAAGTTACACCCGCGCCGCTCATGAATTGTCGCTGACGCAGAGTGCGGTCAGCCGTCAGGTGCAGATTCTCGAGAAGATGCTCGGCATGCGCTTGTTCAGCCGCGAAGGTCGGCAAGTGGTGCTGACCGATGTCGGGCGCATGTATCAGCGCGAACTCGCCGAAGCGCTTGGGCAGATTCGCAGCGCGACCTTGCAGGCCATGGCGTTCGGCTCGGGCATTCACAGCTTGCGCCTGGCGACGCTGCCGACCTTCGGCTCGAAATGGTTGCTGCCACGTTTGAAGGATTTCTACACCGCGCACCCGGGCATGACCGTGCATTTGCATTCGCGTATCGCAGCGATTGACTTCGATACCAGCGAAATCGATGCGGCGATCTGTGTCGGTGGCGGTGAATGGCCGGGGCTGACGGCCCTGCCCTTGCACACCGAGGAACTGGTGGTGATTGCCAGTGCGCAACTGTCCGACGCCGAACGCGATGACGCCGAACAACACACCGCCGGGCAACTGCTGCTCAATGTCAGCAGCAACGCGCAGGCGTGGGCGGAATGGTTCAGCCATCACGGTTTGCCGCATCGCAGCATGCGCATCGGGCCGAGCTTTGAAATGACCTCGCACTTGATTCAAGCGGTGCGGGCCAATATTGGCGTGGGGCTGGTGCCGCGAATTCTGGTCGAAGATGAGTTGTTGAAGGGTGAACTGCTGCAACTGGGTGAGCCGATTACCAGTCGCCGCAGCTATTACCTGGTGTATCCGCCGCGCAATGAGAATTTGCCGTCGCTGAAAGCGTTTCGGGATTGGCTGGTAGAAACGTTGTAACCGTGAGGACGCCAATCGCGAGCAGGCTCACTCCTACAGTTGGAATGCGTTTCCCTGTAGGAGTGAGCCCGCTCGCGATGGCGCCAATTCAGGCACCTCAAAACCTCGGTTTAACTGCCCTCCAATCCGGCTTGTACCGCTGCATCTGCCGCACATCATCGCGTTGACGAATCCCGCAGGTCAGATACTGATCATGCAACTTGCCCAACTGATCCTGATCCAGTTCCAGCCCAAGCCCCGGCGCGCGGGTGATCTTCACGCAGCCATCGACAATCGGCAGCTTGCCACCCTTGATCACCTCTTCATCCGGCTCCTGCCACGGGTAATGCGTATCGCAGGCGTAATCCAGATTCGGCACCGCCGCCGCGACATGCGCCATCGCCATCAGGCTGATGCCCAGGTGCGAATTGGAATGCATCGACACACCAACGCCGAACACATCGCACATCTTCGCCAGCGTCTGCGTGTCGCGCAGGCCGCCCCAGTAATGGTGGTCGGCGAGAACAATCTGCACGCTGTTTTGCGCGATGCTGCGGCGGAACTCGTCGAAATCGGTGACCACCATATTGGTCGCCAGCGGCAGACCAGTGCGTTTGTGCAGTTCGGCCATACCGTCGAGGCCCGGGGTCGGGTCTTCGTAATACTGCAGATCATCGCCGAGCAACTCGGCCATGCGAATCGAGGTTTCCAGCGACCAGTTGCCGTTCGGATCGATGCGCAAAGGGTAACCCGGGAAGGCTTTTTTCAACGCCTTGATGCACGCCACTTCATGCTCCGGCGGCAACGTACCGGCCTTGAGCTTGATGCTCTTGAAACCGTACGCCTCGATCATCCGCGCGGCTTGCGCAACGATCTGCTGCTCGCTGAGTGCTTCGCCCCAGTTGTCCGGTTTGTACGGCGAATCGACATGCTGTGCGTACTTGAAGAACAGGTAGGCGCTGAACGGCACTTCATCGCGAATCGCGCCGCCGAGCAGATCCACCAGCGGCACATTCAGGTAATGCGCCTGCAAGTCGAGAAACGCCACTTCGAACGCCGAGTAGGCATTGCTCACCGCTTTGCTGGCGTGGGAACCGGGCGCCAGTTCGGCACCGGCAAGACTGGCCGGTTTGTTCGCAGCAACGGTGGCCTGCACGATCGCGCGTAACTGGTTGAGGTTGAACGGATCGAGGCCGATCAGCTGTGACTGCAACTGCTGCTGAATCGCCAGCGCCGGGGCATCGCCATAGCTTTCGCCGAGGCCGATGTAGCCGTTGTCGCTTTCGATCTCGATGATCGAGCGCAGGGCGAAGGGTTCGTGGATGCCGCTGGCGTTGAGCAGCGGCGGATCGCGGAAGGCAATCGGAGTTACAGTTACGCGGGTGATTTTCAAGATAACGCTCCTGACAGATCAACAATCAATTCAGTGGCTCGCGGCCGGGCTGGCCGTCGCAACAACGGCGGTGACCTCATGCGGCTTTGCGAGGTTTTTGCCTTTCGCGCCAGGCGCCGTGCGGGCAAAAAAGATCACCACCGCAGCGATCAGCGACGTCGCCGCCAGGCCATAAAGTCCGCCCTCGATCGAGCCGGTGGTTTCTTCGAGGAAGCCGAACGCGGTCGGCGCAACGAAACCGCCGAGGTTGCCGATGGAGTTGATCAGCGCGATCACCGCCGCGGCAATGCGCGCATCCAGATAGCTTTGCGGGATCGGCCAGAACAGTGCCGATGCAGCCTTGAAACCGATGGCGGCGAAACAGATGGCGACGAAGGCGAAAATCGGCCCGCCAGTGGTTGACATGAACATGCCGATCGCCGCAATCACCAGCGTCAGCGCGACCCAGGCTTGCTGGAATTTCCACTTGCCGGCCATCGCCGCGAAACCGTACATGGCGACAATCGAAATGATCCACGGGATCGAATTGAGCAGACCGACCTGGAAGTCGCCGAGATTGCCCATCTTCTTGATCATGCTTGGCAGCCAGAACGTCGCGCCGTAAATGGTCAGGGCAATGGAGAAGTAGATGAAGCAGAACAGCGCAATCTGCCGGTCCGCCAACAGCTTGAACATCGACGGCTTGGCCACCTGCGACGCCTCGCGAGCGCGCTGTTCCTCGGCAATCGCCGCCACCAGCGCTTCGCGTTCCTCTTCGCTCAACCACTTGGCCTGACGCGGATGCGATTGCAGCCAGAACCATACGAATGCGCAGAGCACCACCGACGCAGCGCCTTCGATCAGGAACATCCACTGCCAGCCGTGCAACCCCAAACCACTGATGTGCAGCAGCGCACCGGACACCGGACCGGAGATCACCGAAGCAATGGCCGAACCGCTGAGAAATACCGCCATGGTCTTGCCGCGCTCGGAGGCCGGCAGCCATTGGGTGAAGTAGTAAATGATTCCGGGAAAGAAACCCGCCTCCGCCGCGCCGAGAATAAAGCGCAGCACATAGAAACTGGTTTCACCTCTGACGAACGCCATGGCCATGGCCGCTGCGCCCCAGGTGAACATGATCCGCGTCAACCAGACCCGCGCGCCGTAACGTTGCAGGAGCATGTTGGACGGCACTTCGAAAAGCGCATAACCGATAAAGAACAAACCGGCCCCGAGGCCATAAGCCGCAGCGCCGATGCCCAGATCGGTCTCCAGGTGACTGCGCACAAAACCGATGTTGACCCGATCGATGTAGTTGACGATGAACATCACCACGAACAGCGGCAGCACGTGGCGCTTGACCTTGGCGGCGGCACGGGCGAGAACCGTGACATCCAGCGGACTCTGGAGGGTTTTCAAGGGGCGACTCCCGATCTTGTTTTTTTAGGGATGGCGTAAAGCGATGGGCCGATCATGGACGGCGATCATTGATCCCGTCTAATCTAACTTGGCATTCGATTGATACCTGGATTAGATCAATGTTCGAATTGACCCAACTGCGCTGCTTCACCACTGTCGCCACCGAACTCAACTTTCGCCGCGCCGCCGAACGATTGAACATGACGCAGCCGCCGCTGAGCCGGCAGATTCAGTTGCTCGAGCATCACCTCGGCGTCGAACTGTTTACTCGCAGCACCCGCAGCGTCGCGTTAACCGCTGCCGGTCGGGCCTTTTTCATCGAAGCCCAGAACCTGCTGGAGCGCGCGCAACAAGCGGCAGTCACCGCCCGGCGGTTTGCCGAGGGCGATATCGGTTCGGTGAACATCAGTTTTGTCGGCAGCGCGGTGTATGAGTTTCTGCCCAAGGTGATCGCCGAGGCGCGACTGAAACAGCCGCAGGTGAAAATCGATCTGACGGAGATGAACACTTACCAGCAGCACGAAGCCCTGCGCGCGAGACGGATTGATCTGGGCATTGCCCGCGCGCCGCTACTGGAGCCGGGATATGCCACCGAGTGCCTGGTGCGCGAGCCGTTTGTGCTGGCAGTGCCAAGCGGGCATCCATTGGCAACGGCGACTGAAGTGTCGGTCAGCAACCTGGATAAACAGCCGTTCCTGATGTACTCCCACGCCGCGTATCCGCCGTTCAACGAATTGCTGACCGGCATGCTGCGTTCGGCCCGGGTCGCGCCGGATTACGTGCAGTGGCTGGGGTCGTCGCTGACGATTCTCGCACTGGTCAACGCAGGCATGGGCCTGGCGCTGGTGCCGCGCTGTGCCACCAGTGTGGTGTTCAGGAATGTGGTGTTTCGCGACATTGATCTTGGCGAAGGGGTGCAGAGCGAGCTGCATCTGATCTGGCGGGAGAACAACGACAACCCGGCGTTTGCGATGTTGCTGGAAGCGATTCGCCGGGCGGTGGCTGAGGGTTGGGGCTAGTGGCTGGCGGCGCTGATCAGCGCTTTGGCGGTGGAGGCGCACTCGGCCCTTTAACCAGCGGTTTTGCCAACGGCTTGCCGTCTGGGCCCACGAAGAGACGCGCCACGTGAGGCGGCATGGGATTGGGTGCTTTTGCGCTCATGAAACAACCTCCTCGACAGAATTGAATTCGACCCACTGAACTTTTGAGGAATCTATCACCATTAATTCGGCGCCAAAAGTGAGCACCTCGCCACCATCGCCAAGCCATTGTGGATTCAGCAAGATAAATTGCCCTTCCGAGGGGCCAGAAGGCCACTCCAAGGGCCAGCCAAACAATCGCCTCTCGTCATTCAGTTGCAAAGTGACAAGGCGATCCTGTCGCTCAAAAGCGCTGTACCACTCGCTGGGATGGGAGCTTTTACGTGTCAGGTGTCGCTTGCGTAGCCACACATGCAACACCCCGTTTGAAGCCAAATAACAGAAAAGCCCGGCGAGACATACTGAAACAATAAATGCCCACAATGCCTCCGCCCGAGCATCCCATTTCCCTACAGAAAAGCCTACCGACACCACCCACAGACAAATTGCCTCAATCCCCAGTACCGCTCCCTGAATCACAAACGTAAAAATCAGCGCCTGCACAATCTGCCCGAACGTATCGGGTCGCTTGAATGCTGTCAGCGAGTAAAAAATCCATGCTGACAAAAAACCGGGAATCAAGTACTGCAACAACGGGATAACTTCTTTGACCAGATCATCCATGATCCGAGGCTCCTTGAAAGACCGGCCGACCTGACTATCGACCGCCCCGCAAAAGCCTAGTGCACACGGAGGAAACCCTTCGTGCGCAACTGTCACCGTTCATTTCGCGAATCAGATCCACACCTTTCAGCCTCCAGGCAGCCCAAAAAAAAGCAGAAACCGTCGATACGGCTTCTGCTTTTTTTGTCTCTGCAGGCGTCGTTACAGGCAATCACGCACCGATTGGCGCAACGAACCGGACTTCGCCCATGGCGGCCCCTGATACAACGAAACCCGGCTTCCGTCCTTGTACTTGACGATGTCGAGGATCTCGTCCGCAGTGATGATGCTCGGCGCCGTGATGCGATAGCCGTTGGAAATCGATGTCTGCGAAGTCTTGGCCACATCCTTCTGCCACAACGGTAATAAACACGCCGCATAGTCCTTGGGCGACTTGGCGCTGGTCTTGCTGATATTCGGCTCACCCGGCACCAACGAGGCCGGCAACGAGCAACCCGCCAACATGGCCAACGCCAGACTCCCGATCCATATCCGCATGGTGTATTCCTGATCTGAAAAAAGTGAATGTAGCGTGTAAGCGGCACTACATCCATCGTGGCAACGCGCCCTTGGCGCAATCTGCACAACTTTTCACAACCGTTCAGCGTGCTGATGAACAGGCTTTGCCCATCGACGAAAAATGCGACTACTCTTTTCTACCGAGAATGTTCTGGAGGTGATCATGCGGCTCAATGAATACGAACACGAACTTCAACGCGATCTGCAAAGCGTTGCATCGGACTTGAGATGGTCGGCGGTCGACCTGAAACGTATCGCGGAACAATTGCGCAAATCCGGCAACGAGGCGGATGCGCAAACCGTGCTGAGATCCTGCGAGGTGCTGCAAAGCGATGAAGAACGGCTGCAACTCTATGCCCGGGAAGTGAAAGCCCGCGCCATCAGCCGGACCAAGGTCCACTGAGACCACCCTCCCCAAAAACAGAAGCCCCGACAATTGCCGGGGCTCTTTCATTACAGCCAGCCTGTCAGTGGGTTTTGTGACTTTGCGCGCGCGTCGTGCGTTTTTTGTAGCTAGGCAGCGCTGCGGCATAGGCCAGCGCCTCTTCCCGGCTACCAAACGACGCCAGCCGATCGCCCTGGGTGCAAACCCGCCATGGGCCATTGTTCACGCTAAGCACGTCATAGCCGTTCATGTGCATCTTGTTCAACATCGCCATGCTCATGGATACCTCCATTTTTGCTAACGGTCAGATCCAGCTTCACGCTTTTACCTTACACCCTGACCCGCCCGAAATGCCGACCGGATGTCGCCAGCCGCAACAGTCAAGGATCTGGCACTTTTCAACAGAGCGAACGCTCCAAACTCCAATGAAACCTTTGTCGCACGCTTCGGCTCAAATATTGCAGTTTTATTTCTATTTTGTGACAGGCAGTAAAAACAGGTAACTGATGAAAGTACGTGCAACCGTTATATGCGAGCAGGATCGCCACATTCTCCTGGTACGCAAACCCCACTGCCGCTGGACATTGCCCGGCGGCAAGGTCGAGCACGGGGAAACCCGAGCGGAGGCTGCCGTGCGCGAACTGCAAGAAGAAACCGGCCTGGACGCCGACGATGTGTTGTATTTAATGGAGTTGCAGAGCGGCAGCACGCGGCATCATGTCTACGAGGCGTCCGTGCTGGACTTTGAGCAAGTGCGTCCACAGAACGAGATCATCGATTGCATCTGGCATCCGCTGGACGCGGTGCGCAATCTGAACACCAGCGAAGCGACGTTGCGCATCGTCCAAGCGTTTCAACGGCGTTTATGAGGCGTTAACCAGCGAACGCTCGGCGGCCCGCGCTGATTTCGGTGCGTAATTCACCGATGAAGTTGGAAATGTCACGGATCGTGACGAGGTGTTCCGGGGAAACGCCATTGAGCAGCAGTTCGACACGCCCGCTGTCCGGCTCATATACCTTGATTTGCAGCAGCCCCTGAGTGCCTGCAATGCAGTCACACTTGAACGCAGGAAAGCCGGATTCGACAATCCGGCAGATATCGTCAATGGCAAGCATGGCTGAACGCCTCGCAGGCGATGAGTCGGTCGACCCGATGAGCATAGATGAGCAATGTGTGTCTTGCTCGATACAAAAATGCCAACCAGGTCACAACTTCCGACTCGCCCTCAGTGCGCGTCATGATCCCAGATCCAGTTCCACATCCCCGGCAAATTCACCGCCTCCGAGCTGTTCTCCACCGTGCGCGCCAGTGCGGCCTTCTCCAGCGCGGCGTGATCATCATAAAAAGGTTTGTCCGTCAGCCTCACGCCCGTGGCGGCCGCGCTATCCAGCAGAATCTGCAGGTATTCGCGCGTGTGCCGCGCGGTATAGCGGTTGAGATCATGAAACGTCACCACGACCGGGATGACCCCGTCCACGGTGGGCAATTCGCCAAGGGCGATACGTTCACGGACTTCCGATAACTGTCGCAGCATGTTGGCCCGACGTCGCGGGCTGGCGTTGAAGCCCCAGATCTTGCCGTCATTGGCGCTTAAATCGGTGAGCAACACATGCAAGCCATGCTGCTGATAGGCGGCGAAGGTGCGCTTGTCGTAATTCCAGAATGGCGGGCGCAGCAGTGTCGGTGGCGCGCCGGTGATGGCAGCGATATCGGCCGTGCCGTTGCTCAGCGATTCTTCAAGCTGTTGTGGGTCGAGCAAGCGATGATTGGTGTGCCAATGGGTCGCCGTGTGAAACGCCAGGATGTGCCCCTCGTCATGCTCGCGACGCATGATGCTGCGGCCGATATCACTGTTGCCCGCTCGCGGCGCGCGTGTCTGCACAAAGAACACCGCTTTGATACCCGGCTGCAGCGGGTTGTCCTTGAGACTGTCGAGCACCGTGGCCGACGGATTCCACAAACTCGAAGCGCTGGGGCCATCGTCAAACGTCAACAGAAAGCGCACCGGAGCCTGGGTTTTCAGGCGCGTTTCGGTTTGCGCAGTCATTTCTATCGGTGCAGCGATACAACCGGCCAGTCCGAGAGCAATGAGCGCAGCACAAAGAAGCTTGAATCCGGATTTCATGTTTTGCCTTGAGCACGGCAGTTGCCGTCATGTTGTCGATTGGCAAAACTCCCTCGCCCTTATCCATCCTTGCGCCCCGATCCGCGAGCGGAGGTTGGATAAGGTATACAGGGTTTGGTTCCGGCGCTCGCTCAGTGAGCCAATGCCTGCTGAAAAGACGTGTCGATAATCCCGGCGGTGGCCAACGGTGCCGGCAGCGCCTTCACCTTGAACAGAAAATCGGCGGTGCTTTGCAGGTCCGTCGCAGCCTGCTGGTCCACCGGCCCGACGGTCATGTGCGCCTGACGCAACCAGTGGCGCGACACCTGCTGATCGAGATTGGCTTTCTTTGCCCACAGGTCGGCGTACTCATCCGTGTGGCTGTCGACCCAGGCCCGCGCCAGTTTCAAACGACCGAGAAAATCCGCAATGGCTGCGCGCTTGCTATCGATGGACGGTGTCGACGCCGCGATTGCGCTGAGCCCCGGCATCAGGTTTTTTGCGGTCAGGATCGGTCGCGCGCCGGAGAACACAATCTGCTGGGAAATGTACGGTTCCCACACCGGGAAAGCGTCAATGCTGCCCTGTGGCAGGGCTGCGGCGGCATCGATCGGCATCAGCTTGACGAAGTCGACGTAGTTTTCCGGCAGACCGCCCTGCTCCAGGGCGCGCAAGGTCAACTGCTGACTCCAGGCGCCGGGCCAGTAGGCGACTTTCTTGCCCTTCAGATCGGCGATGGTTTTCACTGGCGAATCCTTGGGCACCAGCAACGCGATGGTGTCGGGATTTTGCCGCGATACGCCGATCAGTTTCACCGGCGCCTGCTTGGCGGCCAGAAACAGAAAACCGGAATCGCCCAGGAAGCCCAGATCCAGTGAACCGGTTTGCAAGGCTTCCGCCAAGGGTGCAGCGGCCTGGAAGTGTTTCCAGTCGACGGTATAAGGCGCGTCTTTCAACACGCCGGATGCCTCCACCGAGGCACGGATGTTGTAGTAGTTCTGATCGCCGACATGCAGGACCAATGGCTCGGCTGCGTAGGAAAGCGGCGAAGTGAATAGTGCAGTGATTAACGCACTGCGGAGGAAACGAGAAAGCTTCATGGCGAGTCCTGCAAAGGTAATTGCATAGACCATAACGCTGTTGATTCAAGGTTCTGAAATTCGATAAATGCATAAGCTCATGACGCCTGATAGTTGCTGTTTGCTTGGCAACAGTAGCGAATCACACTGTTGCCCACGCAACAGCTGAAATCCTGCACCTGGCGTTAAAACCCTTATAAACCGGCGCTTTCAAGCACATGGCACAGAGCCTGCAATATTCCATTCATGCAGGAAGCATTCGATAAAAATATCTTTTTGGACATAAGAAACCTGTGCCTTTGCCGGAGCGCCCCATGACATCGTTCTTTCCTCGACTCAAAACCCTGCTGGCTGCCAGCGCAGTGGCACTGAGCCTGCAACCGCTTGCCCACGCGACTGAAAACGCACCGGCGGAAGTGCATCTCGACTATGCCTATTACTCGCCGGTCAGTCTGGTGCTCAAGCACTTCGGCTTCCTCGAAAAAGCCTTGCCGCAGACCAAGGTCAGTTGGGTACTGAGCCAGGGCAGCAACCGCTCGCTGGAATACCTCAACAGCGGCGGCGTGGATTTCGCTTCCAGCGCCAGCCTCGCCGCCGTGCTAAGCCGCGCCAACGGCAGCCCGATCAAATCGGTCTACGTCTACAGCCGCGCCGAATGGACTGCACTGGTGGTGCGCAAGGATTCTCCTTACCAGACCGTCGCCGACCTCAAGGGCAAAAAGATCGCCGCCACCAAGGGCACCGACCCGTACCTGTTCACCCTGCGCAGCCTGCAACAGGCCGGGCTGAAAAAAGACGATGTGGAACTGGTTCACCTGCAACACCCGGACGGCCGCACGGCGCTGGAAAAAGGTGATGTCGACGCTTGGGCCGGACTCGATCCGCACATGGCCGCCAGCCAGGTCCAGGCCGGTTCGCGCCTGCTCTACCGCAAC
>Ga0213828_1000298_pt1 | contig 49988 bp, 41 predicted proteins | sample MC6MC0897MG_FD_180664 | JGI IMG/M metagenome (GOLD analysis project Ga0213828, IMG submission 180664) | Enriched soil aggregate microbial communities from Iowa State University, Ames, United States - MC6-MC0897-MG | ecosystem: Environmental > Terrestrial > Soil > Unclassified | place: USA: Iowa...
CGACGCCAGCTTCCCGCTGGGTGACGACGAAGGCGTGACCATCACCTACGACCGCAACCAGGCGCTGTCCCGTGAAGACATGCAGTTCATCACTTGGGAACACCCGATGGTGCAAGGCGGCATGGACCTGGTGCTGTCCGGCTCGATGGGCAACACCGCCGTCGCGCTGATCAAGAACAAGGCGCTGAAACCCGGCACTGTGCTGCTTGAGCTTCTTTATGTCAGTGAAGTGGTTGCACCGCGCTCGCTGCAGCTGGGTCGTTACCTGCCACCGGCCGCCCTGCGCTGCCTGCTGGACGCCAACGGCAACGACCTGTCAGGGCGCGTGTCGTTCACGACCCTGAACGATCAGCTGGAAAGCGTGCCGCGCGCCAGCGCCAACAAGTTCATCCAGGCCCAGCGTGACGTGCTTAACCCGCAGATCACCGCCGCCGAAAGCAAGATCGCGCCCAAACATGCCGAACGCGTGGCAGAGGCACAGCGTCGACTGGCTGCCGACACCGATGAAGAGCTGGCACGTCTGACCGCCCTGCAAGCGGTCAACCCGACCGTTCGCGACAGCGAACTGACCGCGCTGCGCGAACTGCGTGAGCAAGGTCTGGCGATGCTGGACAAAGCGGCGCTGCGTCTGGAGGCGATTCGGGTGTTGGTCGCGGGTTAAACCGTCTCGCCGCAGATGATGCGGCGAATACAAAACCTGTAGGAGCGCGCTTGCCCGCGATATCGGTATGTCAGTCACCCACTCTGTTGGATGTGCCGACGCCATCGCGGGCAAGCGCGCTCCTACAAGGGCTCGCGAACAATTTCAAAACGACACTCACGCCACCGACGGCTTCACCCCCTGCCCCACCGGCTCATCGGCCACCATCCCTTCGCGCATCCGCTGCGCATCGCGACTGAAGCATTTCGACGCCCGTACCAGAAACACCAGCGCCAAAAACAACGCGACCGGGATCAGGTACATCGCGTCATGCAGCCCGACCGCCTTGAACGGCTCGGTCATCTGCTCCACCTGCGCCGCGTTCATCGCCGTATGGGCAAAGTGATCCGACAGCAAACCCACCACCACCGGCCCCAGACCGCCACCCAGCAGGTACAGACCGGCAAAGAACAGCGCCATCGCCGTGGCCCGCAGCCGAGGCTGCACAACGTCCTGAATCGCAGTGTAAACGCAGGTATAGAAGTTGTAGGAAAACAACCAGCCAACGCTGAACACGCCCACAAATACGCCGATCTCGATACGCCCGGCGTGCAGGGCATAGCCAGTGCAGAGGCTTGCGACGGCCATGCTCAACGCCGCGAACAGGAGTCGGCCGTTGGCAAAGCGTTGATGCAGTTTGTCAGCGATCCAGCCACCCGCGGTCAAACCCACCAGCCCGGTCACACCGACGATGATCCCCGTCGCCATCGCGGCGTCCTGCAACGGCAGCAGGAAATACCGTTGCAGCATCGGCACCATGAACGAGTTGCAGGCGTAGGTTGAAAAGTTGAAGGCAAGACCCGCCAGCACCAGCCAGCGGAACGTTGGGATCGACAACACGCGACGGATCGGCCGGTCGATCTTTTCCTGCGACATCGCCACGTTTTCCGCCGCCCCGCGTGCGGGCTCGCGGATGAAGAACATGAACACCGCCAGCAGCAAACCCGGTACGGCGGCAATGAAGAACGGCGCGCGCCAACTGTCGAACGCCTTGACCATCGCCCCGATGGTAAAGAACGCCAGTAACAAGCCCAACGGCAGGCCGAGCATAAAGATGCCCATCGCCCGCGCGCGCTTGTGCGCCGGGAACAGGTCGCCGATCAGAGAGTTGGCCGCCGGCGCGTAGCTCGCTTCGCCAATGCCGACGCCCATGCGCACCAACAGGAACGCCCAGAAATTGCCGACCAGGCCATTCACCGCCGTCAGACCACTCCACACCGCCAGTCCCCAGCCCATCAGTTTACGGCGTGAACCGTTATCGGCCATGCGACCCAAGGGCAAACCCGCGATGGCGTAGACCAGGGTAAACGCCGTACCGATGATGCCCAGCTGGAAGTCGCTCAACAGCCACTCCTTGCGGATCGGCTCGATGATGATCGCGGGAATGGTGCGATCGAAGAAGTTGAACAGGTTGGCCAGAAACAGAAGGAACAGAATGCGCCATGCGTTCGCTGCCTGAGTGGAATGATCCATATGTCGATCTCTTTATTGTTGTTTGGCCGGACACCACCAATCCGGGAAATGGAAATCTAGTCAGGGTTATCAACCCTGTCTTTGATCATTCGCAAGGCTGATATCAGCCCATCGCAGGGGCGTTTCCACGCCGCCAGACGTCCCCCTCATGCCTGCGGATTTCAAGCGTCATACACATCCAGAAATATTTTTACGGCCTACTTCCCAGCCGCCATGGAAAGCCTAGAATAGCCAGCCGATTCATCCCCTTCCCGACTCATTCCCCTCGGTTAATGTCCATGTCCGAAGCCAGTCCGTGCCTGAATTGTGGTGCCTGCTGTTCACACTTTCGTGTGTCTTTTTTTTGGGGTGAATGCGCGTCGGCGGGCGGAACCGTCCCCGATGAGCTGGTGAGCAGCATCAGCCCAAGCCGCGTGGCGATGTTGGGAACCGACTGCAAATCCGTGCGCTGCACTGCGCTTGAGGGCGACGTTGGAAAAGGGACGCGTTGCTCGATCTACGAACAGCGCTCCAGCACGTGCCGAGAGTTCGAGGCCTCGTGGACCGATGGCCAGCACAACCCGGACTGCGACGCTGCCCGAGCGGCATTCGGGCTGGCGGCCATTGCTCAGCCGGCCTTTTCGGAGGAGACATGGCCGGCATTGACCGATGCCGTCTGCGTGGCTTAGAACATTTCGCGATGACTGTTATTTCAAAATAGTTGGTCGTTCCGTCTCCAGACAGCTGTTTTAAAACCTGCCGCTTCTATAATTCATCGCAAAGTGCCATCAGTCGTTCCGACTGAAGTCACCCGCCGTTGACACATGGAGCGTGCTATGGATTGGCTGGGTCTGCATTTTTTACCGTCGATGCCGGCGGATGGCCGGATGCTGCTGGAATGCAGCCATAACCCTCTGCTCATCGTCCTCGCCTATCTGGTCGCCTGCGCGGCCAGTTTCGCGACGCTGGACATTGCCGAGCGGGTCGGACACGTCGACAACCGTCAGGCCAGGATTCGCTGGCGAGCATTAGGTGCGTTATGCCTGGCGGTCGGCATCTGGGCCATGCATTTCATCAGCATGCTGTCGTTTCAGACCCCGCTCGAAATGCACTACGAACTCCCGGTGACGGTTGCCTCACTGGCGATCGCCCTGATCTCCGGCATGGTCGCGATGGAAGCGCTGAGTCACCCGCAACTACGCGCGGCCCAGTACCTGTTCGCTTCGCTGTGCATCGGTCTGGGCATCACCGCCATGCACTACGTCGGCATGTCTGCGATGCGCTCGAGCGCTACGCACTATTACGAACCGGTCCGCTTCGCGGCGTCGATCATCATCGCTGTCGCCAGCAGCCTCGCCGCGCTGGTCCTGGCCATTCATCTGCGCCAGGGCAGCGGGATGTTTCATCAGTGGCTCAAATACGGCGCAAGCCTGGTCCTCGGCGCGGGCATCGTCAGCACTCACTTTATGGGCATGTGGGCGCTGCACCTGATTGTCCCGGCGGGCATGCAGCTGCAAGGCCCTTCGACCGACAACAGCCTGCACTTGAGCCTGACCATCGCCCTGATCGTCCTGCTGATCATCGCCGGTAGCGTCAGCGCCGCGTTGGCCGATAAAAAACTTCAAGCCAAGGAACGCGACCTGCGAAGGGTCAACGCGCTGCTCAGCCAACTCGACCAGGCGCGCGTGTCCTTGCAGCAGGTCGCGCATTACGACGCGCTGACCAACCTGATCAACCGTCGCGGCTTCAACCAGATTTTCGCCGAGCGTCTGATGGAGCAGCAGTTGACGGAGGGCATGCTGGCGGTGATGTTTCTGGACATCGACCACTTCAAGCGCATCAACGACAGCCTCGGCCACGATGCCGGCGACGAACTCCTCAAGGTGATCGCCGAGCGGATTCGCAGCGCAACCCGAACCCACGATGTGGTGGCACGATTTGGCGGCGACGAGTTCTGCATCCTGATCGCGCTGCACAACACCGATGAAGCACTGCATCTGGCGCAACGGGTGATGCAGAAGATGAAAGAGCCGATCGCGTTGTCGGGGCGGCGGATGGTCATGACCACCAGCATCGGCATCAGCGTTTACCCGCAAGACGGCGACACCTCGGAAGAACTGCTCAAGCACGCCGACCTGGCGCTCTATCAGTCCAAGGGACACGGCCGCAACAGCATTCATTTCTTCAGCGACAACCTCAAGACCAAAGCCAGCCTGGAATTGCATCTGGAAGAAGAACTGCGCGCCGCGTTGCGTGAGGAAAATGGCCTTCAGCTCTACTACCAACCTATCGTCGACCTGCGCACCGGTCATGTCGCCAAGTTCGAAGCGTTGGTGCGCTGGGAGCATCCGACCCATGGACTGCTGACCCCGGATCGCTTCATCGGCATCGCCGAAAACAACGGTTTGATTGCCGAGCTGGATAATTGGGTACTGCGCCGCGCCTGTCGGGACCTGGGCCTGCTGACCGAACCCGGGTTCGAGAAGCTGGTGATTGCGGTGAACTGCTCCGCCCTGAATCTGGCGCGCGACGAACTCGTGGATGAGGTCGCCAGTGCGCTGAGCGATGCCAACGTCGCCCCTCACCGCCTTGAGCTGGAGGTGACCGAAAACGCGCTGATGGGCAACATCAGCAACACCATCGTGCTGCTCAATGGCATTCGCGCCTTGGGCGTGGGCCTGTCCATCGACGACTTCGGCACGGGCTATTCCTCCCTGGCCTATCTCAAGCGCCTTCCGCTGGACACGGTCAAGATCGACCGGTCGTTCATCATCGACATCCCGAAATCGCCGCAGGACATGGAAATCGTTCAGGCGATCATCCTCATGGCCCACACCCTGCACCTCAAGGTCGTGACCGAAGGCGTCGAAACGCCCGCGCAGCTGGAATTCCTCAGTCAGCATGGCTGCGATTACGTGCAGGGTTATCTGTTCAGTAAACCGGCGCCCCTGAGCAGCCTGAAGCCGCTGGTACAGCAGCTCAACCTGAGGCGGCCCGCGGGGCTGTGGCCCTCGACGACCATGCTCGATGCTGTGAACATGGCGGTGCAGGGACCGGGCAATCCGTTGAGCCTGACCGACAGCAGTGATCCACGCATGGCCCGTTTCTGCCAGGCCCCGCGCGTCGAACCCGCCGGATAACTGTGATCTGCCCCACAACCCCGCGACGTTGAGCCTTCGCACGCTCAAGAAAGACCGTTCGTCGCCGATCATCCGAGGGATTCCCTTAGGCAGCGCTAGGGTTAGGCCCTATCGCTCGCCGTCGATATCCCGCTGTACAGTCGGGTTTTCTTTTTGGTGATGGCGCGATGACACTTGTGCGTCATCCTTCAGGCATGGCGTGCGATGACCAATAATACCGAGGCAGCAGGCGCTGTATCCGAACTTCTGCAGACCGTACTCAGCGAGCACAGCGTTGTGCCCCAAGGGCATTACCGTCCTCAGCCTGTCCCTGCACAGTCGTACCTTTACTTCACGGAAACCGACACCGACCGCATCCTCGACAACCTCGACGGACTGCGCGACATGGTGTTTCCGCCATCGATGCATTTCGAAGAAGCGGAAAACCGCAGTGATCAACAATTTCCCTCGGTTTGCCTGATTGGCCTGGGACGTTGCGGTTCCAACATCGCCCTGGATGTCGCCGAACTGGTCTACAACGCGCGCACGTTCTACCTGAACCAACTGAACAACGACGACCGCCTGCGGGACGACAAGGGCTACAGCCCGGCTCGCTGGATTCGCAACAACCTGCGTCTGGTCCAGAACAAATCGAGCAAACCGGTGTTTCTGGTCGAACCGCTGGTGATGCTCGGCGACCTGGACAAGGACATCGCCGGGCGCATCCGCTTCTCACGCAAAGGTGAGAAAAGCGGTTTCATCAAGGACTACAGCAAGATGAAGATCATGGACCTGTCCGAGGTCCATGCAGGCGGCGCCGGCAATGCGCCGATCCTGGGACAGTACCTGGCCAAGATCATCCTCAACAAAGACACCGAGCACTTCTCCAGCGCCGACTGGAAACTGATCCACTCGTACCTGATCGACTCCTGCGGTATCAAAGCCAACCAGTCGCGCCTGTATTTCTACATCTTCAGCGCCGGCGGCGGTACGGGCTCGGGCATGGCATCGGAATTCGGCCTGGCCCAGCAGTTCTCGTACATGAACAAAACCTTCGACACCAAGCCCGCCGGCGAAAACGACGGCAAGCGCGGCCGCTCGTTCGTGTTCGAACCGATCTTCACCAGCGGCATCTGCGTGCTGCCGAACATTTCCGATCACCGCAGTGAAATGTCCGAAGCCCTGCACATCAACGCCGGTCGCTTGCTGTGCAAGTACCTCGCGGAAGAATGGGACTTTTCGTACAACTTCGAGAATGAAGACAGCAGCGAAGCCAGCGTCATGGGCCGTATCCGCCCGTGGAACGCGATGATGCTGATCTCCAACGACATCATGCGCTACGCCGAAGAAAGCGATGACGGCACCATCGAGAACATCGACGTCAACGCCATGGAGCGTCACGCCAACCAGTACATCTCACAACAGATCTTCAACATTCTGACGGCGCAAGCAGTCACCACCGACTACGACCAGAACTACTTCCGTCGGGCCGGCATCGACATCGGCGAGACCATTCGCCTGGACGCCAACGACCTGTTCATGAGCCTCGCCGGTCCGGTGGCCATTGCCTACGCCGAATCGGTGGTGCCGGAAACGCCAGTCGCGGGTTCCGACAAGCTCAAGCTGTTTGAAAAAGAGCAGCCACGCCTGGACATCGACGACCTGTTCTTCCGTTCCATCGACCTGCCGCACTTCAACAAGATGACCCAGGCCATCGAAGGCATCAGCCTGTTGCCGATCGAATCGCGCCGTTATCGCGCAGCACTGGAGCAATACAAGTCATCGGGTTACGACGCCGCCGCGCTGCACGACCTGCACTTCTTCAAGAATTGCTCGTCGGTGGTGTCGATCGTCTCGCTGCCCAAGGACTACAAGCTGTCGTACATGGACCTGAACCGGCTCAAGACACACCTCAACAGCCTCTTCCCCAACACCACGCTCAAGCGTTACGCTTTGGTGATCGGCGCCTCTGCCAACCTGTCGCTGACCACGCTGATCGCGAAAAGCCCGTGCCTGTCGGATGATTTCCTGACCTTGATCGTGGCGTTCATCAAGCGCTGCTTCGCCAAACAGCCGTATCGCTTCGATGACACGCTGGATAATTCGATTCTGGATTTCATCATGAGCGAGGAATTCGACGAGGGCCGGATTGACGACCTGCTCAACGAGTACGAAAACCCGGCGAAGATCCTGGACACCAACTGGTATGCGATCAAGCCGATGTACGAGAAGAAATACCGTGAGTTGATCGATGACAAATCCCGGTTCATCTCGATCAACGACATTCGTATTTCGCGGGAGAGCGTGAAGAAAGCGGTGAAGTACCTGCGGGAGATTTACCGTCACCGGATTGGCAAGACGCGGGTGATCTCGCTGAATCAGCATACGGGGAAGACGGGGTATATGGCTTGAGATCGCTGGGTCTCGGATTGGATCGCTACATTGATGCCCTTCGGGCGCATTCGCGGGCAAGCGCGCTCCTACATTTGTTGCAACGTGCCACGGTCTGACAGACCGCGTCGGTAGCTTCTGATTGATCGTTCCCACGCTCCGCGTGGGAACGGAGCGACTGACGCTCTGCGTCAACGTGGACGTTGAGCGTCCTGGCAGGCATTCCCACGCGGAGCGTGGGAACGATCACTGCGGCCAGACACAAGCCACACTCCTACAGGTGAGAGTGGAGTAAGGGAGATCATCGATGGGACTTTCCGCTACCCACCCCCACGCAACCAGTTACCGCCCTACCCACTTTGCCATCACTACTCGCACCAAATCAGCGCACCAAAATCCCTCACGCCCGTTCCTGGATCAACACCCAGGGTGCAACAACGACCGCCCACAATGGCGGGTCGCGCTCCAGCAAGTCCAGAGCCGTTGATTCAGAGACCTTCCCGACCTCCCCCGTGCTCAGCCAGGCTGCGACTTTCGCCTCGGCGTTCTCGGCAAATGCCTCGGCGACCGCGATCAAATCCTGCGAAGGCTCGACCCACAACAGGGCACCCTTGGCAAAGAAAGGTTGCAATTCTTTCCACGTGATCGAAGCCGTTTCGCCAAGCAGTTTGGCATAGAGGGTGCTAGGTTCTTGCGTCATGGGTTTCACCGTTTGGAAAATCGGCGTAATGATACCGCCGCCTTACCGACCGACAACCCGGATTCAAGTGATTGATTGCAGAGAACTTCGCTCAGGCCGATAGATTGAACGACCCGGTTCGTCGATAGACCGGCTTGATTGTGTATCTTTCTTTCGATTAAGCGACATCAACAGGTTTTGCCCCCTGCAGCCAGCTTTTCAAGCGCTCGACCGGCGCTCTAAACTGTTCCGGTACAGTTGCTGGGGGTGTGGCCTGGATAAATCAATCCGGTCCTGCAGCTTCTGGCCGTCAGGATTATAAAAACTACAACGCAAGAGTGGAGCATCATGACTAAGGGTATTAATCAGATTTCCAAGCTGTTTGCCGCACTGGTTCTGGCGGGGGTTGCCAGCCATTCGTTCGCAGCTGACACCATCAAGATCGGTATCGCCGGTCCCAAGACCGGTGCTGTCGCCCAATACGGCGACATGCAGTTCAGCGGCGCCAAAATGGCCATCGCTGACATCAACGCCAAAGGCGGCGTGGATGGCAAGAAACTCGAGGCCGTTGAATATGACGACGCCTGTGACCCTAAACAAGCGGTCGCGATCGCCAACAAAGTGGTCAACGACGGCGTGAAATTCGTGGTCGGCCACCTGTGCTCCAGCTCAACTCAGCCCGCGTCCGACATCTACGAAGACGAAGGCATCATCATGATCACTCCGGCCGCCACCAGCCCGGAAATCACCAATCGTGGTTACAAAATGGTGTTCCGCACCATCGGCCTGGACAGCGCACAAGGCCCGGCCGCTGGCAACTACATCGCCAAGCAGGTCAAGCCGAAGGTCGTTGCGGTCATCCACGACAAACAGCAGTACGGTGAAGGTATCGCCACTGCCGTTAAACAGACTCTGGAAAAAGACGGCGTGAAAGTCGCCCTGTTCGAAGGCATCAACGCCGGCGACAAGGACTTCTCCTCGCTGATCGCCAAAATGAAGCAAGCCAACGTCGACTTCGTCTACTACGGCGGCTACCACCCTGAGCTGGGTCTGATCCTGCGCCAGGCACAGGAAAAAGGCCTGAAAGCCGGCTTCATGGGTCCGGAAGGCGTGGGTAACGCATCCATCTCGCAGATCGCTCAGGACGCGTCCGAAGGCCTGCTGGTGACCCTGCCGAAATCCTTCGACCAGGACCCTGCCAACCAGGCACTGGTAGAAGAATTCAAAGCCAAGAAAGAAGACCCGAGCGGTCCTTTCGTGTTCCCGGCCTACGCCGCTGTTGAAGTGATCGCTGACGGCATCAAGGCCGCCAAGTCGGAAGACACCAAGAAAGTGTCTGACGCCATCCGCGCCGGCACCTTCAAGACCCCTACCGGCGATCTGTCTTTTGACGCCAAGGGTGACTTGAAAGACTTCAAATTCGTCGTTTACACCTGGCACAAAGATGGCACCAAGACTGAAGCCCCTGTGAAGTAATCACACGCCCAGTATTGCCCCAAAGCCCACTGCAACCGCAGTGGGCTTTGTTTTACGAGGGGAATGGATTTCACAAGAATCCAGACGCCTGAACATCTTGAAACCGCACCAGTGAATCACTGGGCTCGTGCCGAACGCGGACGTAGATCACGACGTGCGAGCGGGAAAAAGACTTCACCAGTGAAACACCAGGCAGGTTTTTAGGAGCACTTTGCAATGTCGATAGACCTCTATCACTTTCTTCAACAGCTGGTTAATGGCATGACCATTGGCAGCACTTACGCCTTGATTGCCATCGGCTACACCATGGTCTACGGCATCATCGGCATGATCAACTTCGCCCACGGCGAGGTGTACATGATCGGCTCGTACGTGGCGTTCATCGCCCTGGCCGGCCTGACCATGCTCGGTCTGGACAATCTGCCCCTGCTGATCACGGCTGCGTTTGTCGCCAGTATCGTGGTGACCAGCGCCTATGGTTACGCCATCGAACGGGTCGCCTACCGTCCGCTGCGCGGCAGCAACCGTCTGATCCCCCTGATTTCCGCAATCGGTATGTCGATCTTCCTGCAGAACACCGTGCTGTTGTCGCAGGACTCCAAAGACAAATCGATCCCTAACCTGATCCCCGGCAACTTCGTCTTCGGCCCTGGCAGCACGCACGAAGTGGTGATCTCGTACATGCAGATCCTGATCTTCATCGTCACGCTGGTGGCCATGCTCGGGCTGACCTGGTTCATCTCCCGCTCCCGCCTGGGTCGCGCCTGCCGCGCCTGTGCCGAGGACATCAAGATGGCCAACCTGCTCGGCATCAACACCAACAACATCATCGCCCTGACCTTCGTCATCGGTGCGGCACTGGCGGCGGTCGCTGCCGTACTGCTGAGCATGCAGTACGGCGTGATCAACCCCAACGCCGGGTTCCTCGTCGGCATCAAGGCCTTCACCGCTGCGGTCCTCGGCGGTATCGGCAGTATCCCGGGCGCGATGCTCGGCGGTCTGGTGCTGGGTGTGGCTGAAGCGTTTGGTGCCGACATTTTCGGCGACCAGTACAAGGACGTCGTGGCGTTCGGTCTTCTCGTCTTGGTGTTGTTGTTCCGGCCAACCGGCCTGCTCGGCCGTCCGGAGGTTGAAAAAGTATGACCAGGAATCTCAAATCGGCCCTCTTCAGCGCAGTGCTGGTGCTGGCCGTCGCTTACCCGATCCTCGGGCTCAAACTGGACATCGTCGGGGTCAACCTGGCCGTCGTCGGTGCAAGCACCACCACCGTGCTGGTGATCTTCGCCGCCGCGCTGCTGATGTTCCTGCGCGTGCTGTTCAACGAACAGATCAGCGCCATGTGGCGTTCGCGCCCGCAAAAGCAAATGGTGTCGGACAAGGCCAGCAACTTCCTGACCCTGCCGTCGACGCAGCGCTGGTTCCTCGGCGCAATCGTCATCGCGGCCCTGGTCTGGCCGTTCTTCGGCTCGCGCGGCGCGGTGGACATCGCCACGCTGATCCTGATCTACGTGATGCTCGGCCTGGGGCTGAACATCGTGGTCGGTCTGGCGGGGCTTCTGGACCTGGGTTACGTCGGCTTCTACGCTGTCGGTGCTTACACCTACGCCCTGCTGCAGCACTACTTCGGCTTCGGTTTCTGGATCTGCCTGCCGCTGGCCGGTCTGGCGTCTGCGACCTTTGGCTTCCTGCTGGGCTTCCCGGTGCTGCGTCTGCGCGGCGACTATCTGGCGATCGTGACGCTGGGTTTCGGCGAAATCATTCGTCTGTTCCTGCGTAACCTGACGGACATCACCGGCGGCCCGAACGGCATCAGCAACATTGAAAAACCGACGCTGTTCGGCCTCACGTTCGAGCGCAAAGCGGCTGAAGGGATGCAGACCTTCCACGAGTATTTCGGCCTGGAATACAACTCCATCAACAAGGTGATCTTCCTTTACCTGATCGCCCTGTTGCTGGCGCTGTTGGCGCTGTTCGTGATCAACCGTCTGCTGCGCATGCCGATCGGCCGCGCGTGGGAAGCCCTGCGCGAAGACGAAATCGCCTGCCGTGCACTGGGCCTGAACCCTACGGTGATCAAGCTCTCCGCGTTCACCCTCGGTGCGGCGTTCGCCGGTTTTGCCGGCAGCTTCTTTGCCGCGCGGCAAGGCCTGATCACCCCGGAATCGTTCACCTTCCTTGAGTCGGCGATCATCCTCGCCATCGTGGTACTGGGCGGCATGGGCTCGCAGCTGGGCGTGATTCTCGCTGCAGTGGTGATGATCCTGTTGCCTGAACTGCTCCGCGAATTCAGCGAATACCGGATGTTGGGGTTCGGCGCCTTGATGGTGCTGATGATGATCTGGCGTCCTCAGGGCTTCCTGCCAATGCAGCGTCCCGTCATGAAACTCAAAGGGGAACGCTGATGAGCCGTCCACTTCTGCAAGCTTCGGGCTTGAGCATGCGCTTCGGCGGCCTGTTGGCAGTCAACGGCGTGGGCCTTACCGTCAACGAGAAACAGGTGGTGTCGATGATCGGCCCGAACGGCGCCGGCAAGACCACCGTGTTCAACTGCCTGACCGGTTTCTACAAACCGACGGCGGGCACCATCCTGCTCGACGGCGAACCGATTCAAGGGCTGGCCGGTCACGAGATCGCGCGCAAGGGCGTGGTGCGTACCTTCCAGAACGTGCGTCTGTTCAAGGAAATGACCGCGGTGGAAAACCTGCTGGTTGCCCAGCACCGTCACCTCAACACAAACTTCCTGTCCGGCCTGTTCAAGACCCCGTCGTATCGCAAAAGCGAACGCGAGGCCATGGAATACGCCGAGCACTGGCTTGAAGCGGTCGACCTCAAAGCCTTCGCCAACCGCCCTGCCGGTACGCTGGCGTACGGTCAGCAGCGTCGTCTGGAAATCGCCCGCTGCATGATGACCCGTCCGCGCATCCTGATGCTCGACGAGCCAGCGGCGGGGCTGAACCCCAAGGAAACCGAAGACCTCAAGGCGCTGATCGGTGTGCTGCGTAACGAGCACAACGCCACGGTGTTGCTAATCGAGCATGACATGAAACTGGTCATGAGCATTTCCGACCACATCGTGGTGATCAACCAGGGCACGCCCCTGGCCGACGGCACGCCCGAGCAGATCCGTGACAATCCTGAAGTGATCAAAGCCTACCTGGGGGAAGCGTAAATGCTGCAGTTCGACAACGTTTCCACTTTCTACGGCAAGATCCAGGCGCTGCACGGCGTCAGCATCGACGTGCAACAGGGTGAGATCGTGACCCTGATCGGCGCCAACGGTGCGGGCAAATCCACCCTGCTGATGACGCTCTGCGGTTCGCCACGCGCGCACAGCGGCAGCATCCGCTACATGGGTGAAGAGCTGGTGGGCCTGGAGTCGTCGGTGATCATGCGCAAGAGCATCGCGGTGGTGCCGGAAGGCCGTCGCGTGTTCGCCCGTCTGACCGTGGAAGAGAACCTGGCCATGGGTGGGTTCTTTACCGATAAAGGCGATTATCAGGAGCAGATGGACAAGGTTCTGGCCTTATTCCCGCGCTTGAAAGAACGCTTCAACCAGCGCGGCGGCACCATGTCCGGCGGCGAACAGCAGATGCTTGCCATCGGTCGCGCACTGATGAGCAAGCCCAAGCTGCTGTTGCTCGATGAGCCGTCGCTGGGTCTGGCGCCGATCATCATTCAGCAGATTTTCGAGATCGTTGAACAGCTGCGTCGAGATGGTGTGACGGTGTTCCTGGTCGAACAGAATGCCAACCAGGCACTGAAGATTGCTGACCGTGCGTATGTTCTGGAGAACGGCCGGGTGGTGATGCAGGGTTCGGGCGCTGAGTTGCTGGTTGATCCGAAAGTGCGGGATGCGTATTTGGGGGGGTGATTCCCCTGCCCTCGGGCGCTTCGGAAACGTGTGGAAAGGCCCCTTTTTTGGGGCCTTTTTTATTGGGGCTTAGGGTTGGGATTGGGATTGGGATTGGGGGTATATCCATTTCTGCGGTAACGGCGGCTTAGGGTTCCGCTCTTACAGCGGGTCACTTTTGAAAAGGCACCAAAAGTAACCAAAAGTGCCCTGCTCCTGGTTGGGTCCGACTTCGTCGGATTCCCGCACTCCGACGACGCTCCGTGGGCCCGCGCCGAACGGACATCCATGCCCTGACGGCGCTCTCGCGGCATCCATGCCGCTCGGCCCACTGCGCGTCGTCTGCGTTTGGCCTGCACCCAAGTCGCGATTGGCGGTGTCTGGACTGGCGAGGCAGGAAGATCAAAAGCAAAGGGATTTTGATCGTTCCCACGCTCCGCGTGGTAACGGAGCGACTGACGCTCTGCGTCAACGTGGACGCGGAGCGTCCTGGCAGGCATTCCCACGCGGAGCGTGGGAACGATCACGAAGCAAGCATTGCGAATAACCGGTCTGCTTTTGATTCTGGCCGAAGGCCGTAGGAGCGCGCTTGCTCTGGGCCGCACTCGGACGATCTGCCGCGCAGCGGTAGCGAAATCAAGCGACTCGGTTGTACCTGATACACCGCATGCACCGGGTTTGCTGCCGGTTCCCGGCAGATCGCGGGCAAGCGCGCTCCTACGCCTTCGGCAGAATCAAAAGCACAGCGGATATCCATGACACTTGTTTTGCGGCTGCCTTTACTTTTGATTTTCCTGCCTCGTCAGTCCAGACACCACAAAACGCGACTTGGGTGCAGGCCAAACGCAGGCGACGCGGAGTGGGTCGAGCGGCATGGATGCCCGTTTGGCGCGGGCCCACGGAGCGTCGTCGGCGCTGCCCGGCACAGAGTCTGTGGAAGCATCCGGGCACAGACCTTGTAGGAGCTGCCGGAGGTTACGACGGTGGCGAATGCGGACTTTCGGCCAGCAGAGGTGTGTTGACTGCAGCAACGGATATTCACCCCATACCCCGCCCCAACGCCGAGAAAACAGAAAAAAAGAAGACTCAAAGCCTCTCCAACGCCGCCGTACTCCGCTCAAACCACTGCGTCAGATAATCAGCCATCACCTGAATCCTTCTCGGCAGATGCCCTTCGAACGGATGCACCAGATACAACGACGACATCGGTGTCTGATAATCCCGCAGCAACCACACCAACCGCCCCTCATCCAGCTCGTTATGCACCATATACGACGGCAACCGCGCAATCCCCGCGCCTACCAGTGCCGCTCTCTTCAACAAACCATAGTGATTGCTGGCGAAGGTACCGCGCACGTTCACCCGCGTCAGTTCATGGTTCTGGTGATAGACCCAGGTCTCACGACCGGCGTAATGACTGTTCAGCAGGCAACGGTGCACGCGCAGGGCTTCCGGCGTCTGCGGCGCGCCATGCTGGGCGATGTAGTCGGGGCTCGCGCACGTCAACTCCTGCAACGACAACAGCGGTTTCGCCACAAGGCGCTCATCAATACCGACACTTGAGCGAATACCCAGATCGAAGCCGTCGCGGCGCATGTCGCGGAACTGATTGTTCAGGTCCAACTCGACCTGCACGTCGGGATAGGCTTTCGAAAACTCCGTCAGCAGTCCCTCGAAAAACGTCTCACCCAATGACACCGGCACCGTCAGGCGCACCGTGCCGACCAGACTCTCGCTGAGATAAGCCATGGCATCGCGCACGCGATCCCGTTGCGCCAGCAGCGCGCGGGCTTCAGGCAGCAGAATCGCCCCGGCCGAGGTCAACGTCAGGCTGCGTGTTGTCCGGTGCAGCAGCGTCACGCCGTAGCTTTTTTCCAGTTTGCTGATGCGCTTGGACAATTGGCTGGTACTGGTGTCCAGCCATTGCGCGGCCAAGGTGAAGCTGTTGGCTTCAACCAGCATGGCAAACGCCGCGAGGTCGTCCATTTCACTCATGATTGTTTCCTTTCTGACAAACCGGGATTGCCGTTTGGCCTATTTATCTGTGGGAAAAGGCGGTGGACACTGAACGCCTGATCCACTAACGGGAAGGACTGCAACGTGAAGATTCTATTGATTGGCGCTGGCGGAACCATCGGCTCGGCGATCGAGAAGGAATTGGCGCCACGCCATGACATCGTTCGCATTGGCCGTAACAGCGGTGACGAGCATGTCGATATTAGTGACAGCGCATCAATCCGCAAACTGTTCGAACGAACAGGTCCTTTCGATGCATTGATCTGTGCGGCCGGCAATGTCACGTTCGCCCCGCTGGGCGAGATGACGGAAGCATCCTTCGAGCTGGGTCTGCGCGACAAGCTCATGGGGCAGGTCAACCTGCTGCTGATCGGTCGCGAGTTTGCCAACGACGGCGCATCGTTCACCTTCACGACAGGCATTACCAGCCACGACCCGATCCGGACCGGCGCCTCCGCCAGCCTGGTCAATGGTGCTATCGACGCCTTCGTGTGTGCCGCCGCGATCGAGATGCCGCGCGGGATGCGGGTCAACTCGGTGAGCCCGAACGTACTGGTTGAAGCGATGGGCAGCTACGCGCCTTACTTCCGCGGCTTCAAACCGGTGTCGGGCGCCGACGTGGCGCTGGCCTATGCGAAAAGCGTCGAAGGGCTGCAAACCGGACAGACCTATCACGTCGGCTAATCGCCTCTTGTGATGAGCGAGCAGCCTGAGTAACGTGGCGGCACCTGTCTGGAGACCCGCCACATGTTTGCTGCTCGTTCCGTCCTGATGTTCGCCTTACTGCCGGTTTTCGCCGGCTGCCAACTGCTACCTTCGCCCTCCGCCGACGGCAAAGTCTCCACGGCCGGGATGCTGCGCATGCAGGGCACGCTCAGCGGCGACGGCGGCAAGCTGTATTTCCAGCCGTGCAGTGAGCAACGCCGCTACGCCGTCACCGATAAAGGCAATACGGGCATCCTGCAGGAAGCCGCTTCGGTGGTGGACAAGAGCGGCAAGGCGTTCGCCGATGTGCGCGGCAACTTCGTCGCCAGCAAGGCGCAAGGCAGTGACGGTCAGACTGACGTCTATCAGCTGTACCGCGTCGAGCGTCCGGGCAATGCCTGCGAAGACCCCAATTTCAAGCGCCTGACCATTCATGCCAGCGGCAACGGACCGAAGTGGAACCTCAACGCCAGCGGGAAAGGCATGGTGCTGGAGCGTGAAGGCCAGGACGAATTCGCGGTGCCTTACATGGAAGAGCAGATGCCCGAAGGCCGTTTCAACCTGATCACCGACGCCAACGACCAGCATGTCGAGCTGTACGTTGCCCCGCAGCGTTGCGTCGATCCGGTGAACGGTTCCGTGCAGCATCTGACGGCCGAGCTGCGCGTCAACGGGAAAGTGCAGCGCGGCTGTGCCTATTTCGGAGCGATGCGTAACGATTGATCGTCCACGTCTTTGTTGGGGCACGCGCGCTCTGACATTGGGCTTGTACACGCCTGGAGGGGCGATGCGTTGCTTACGTCGTCGCTCCAGCCAACGCTCACTGCGCAATCTGGCTTATAATCGCCGGTTCTTGTAGCGCTGCCGGGCCGACCCTGCGGCCCGAAACCGGACCTTTCAATGTTACGAATCACCGAACTCAAACTGCCGCTCGACCACGCGGATGACGCGCTGCGCCCAGCGCTTGTACAACGCCTGGGCATCGACAGCGACGAGCTGCTGGATTTCACCCTGTTCAAGCGCAGCTACGATGCGCGCAAGAAATCCACCGAACTGCAGTTCATCTACACCATCGACTTCCAGGTGCGGGACGAAGCGGCCCTGCTCCAGCGCCTGAGCCACGACAAGCACGTCACGGCCGCGCCCGACGTCAGCTACAAAGTTGTCGGCCATGCACCCGCAGACCTCAACGAACGCCCACTGGTCGTCGGCTTCGGCCCTTGCGGCATTTTCGCCGGGCTGTTGCTGGCCCAGATGGGTTTCAAGCCGATCATTCTCGAGCGTGGCAAGGAAGTCCGTCAGCGGACCAAAGACACTTGGGGCCTGTGGCGTAAAAACGTGCTCAACCCCGAGTCCAACGTTCAGTTCGGCGAAGGCGGCGCAGGCACCTTTTCCGACGGCAAACTCTACAGCCAGATCAAGGACCCGCAATTTCACGGTCGCAAGGTCCTGCACGAGTTCGTCAAGGCTGGTGCGCCGGAAGAAATCCTCTACGTCAGCAAACCGCACATCGGTACGTTTCGCCTGACCGGCGTTGTGGAAAACATGCGGCAGCAGATCGAAGCCTTGGGCGGCGAAGTCCGTTTCCAACAGCGCGTGACTGACGTGCTGATCGAGGACGGCCAGTTGCAAGGCGTGGTGCTCGACAGCGGCGAGCGTATTGATTCGCGTCACGTCATCCTCGCGCTGGGCCACAGTGCCCGCGACACCTTCCGCATGCTCCACGGCCGAGGCGTTTACATGGAAGCCAAGCCGTTCTCGGTGGGTTTCCGCATTGAGCACCCGCAGGGCCTGATCGACCGCGCGCGACTGGGCAAATACGCCGGTCACCCGAAACTCGGGGCTGCGGATTACAAGCTGGTGCACCACGCCAAAAACGGTCGCTCGGTCTACAGCTTCTGCATGTGCCCAGGCGGCACCGTGGTCGCCGCCACCAGCGAACCGAACCGCGTCGTCACCAACGGCATGAGCCAGTATTCACGTAACGAGCGCAACGCCAACTCGGGCATCGTGGTCGGTATCACGCCTGATGAAGACTATCCGGGCAGCCCGCTGGCGGGTATCGAACTGCAAGAGCGTCTGGAGTCCCACGCCTACATCATGGGCGGCGAGAGCTATGAGGCGCCCGCGCAGCTGGTGGGTGATTTCATCGCCGGCAAGGCATCGACCGAACTGGGCAGCGTCGAGCCATCCTACAAGCCCGGCGTGAAACTGACCGACCTGGCCGACGCCCTGCCCGCCTTCGCCATCGAAGCCATTCGTGAAGCGTTGCCGGCGTTCGACAAGCAGATCAAAGGCTTCTCGCAGCACGACGCCGTGCTGACAGGCATTGAGACCCGCACCTCTTCGCCCCTGCGCATCACCCGTGGCGCCGATATGCAAAGCCTCAACGTCAAAGGGCTGTTCCCGGCCGGTGAAGGCGCCGGTTATGCAGGCGGAATCATGTCGGCGGGTGTCGACGGTATCCGAATCGCCGAGGCACTGGCCAAGAGCATGTTAGGAATGGCGGAATAATCGACGAAACCGGGGATCCCCCTGTGGGAGCGAATTCATTCGCGATAGGTTTGACGGCCAGTGACTCACTGCTGGCTGTACTGACGTCGAGGATGAATCCGCTCCCACAATTGTTTCTGACGCTAGAAGGTTAAAGATCCTACAACCCAAGCGGGATAAGCCCTGTAGCACTTTGAAACTAATTTTACAGTTATTTTGTATACACGATTATGTTCATTTTTTAATAACCAAATCGAATATAACTTTTGTTTTCAGAAATAAGCCGACGGGTTAGGGTGTCGCTCCTTTTGCGCATGTCCATGGAGAGTGACCTTGCCCGTACGCAACACATTCAAACGTTTTTTCCAGCTTGAGGCGGCTGGCGGTCTGTTGTTGATCGCCGCTGCCGCCCTTGCCCTGGTCATCAATAACTCGCCGCTGTCCTGGCTGTACAACGGCCTGCTGGAAGTGCCCGTGGTGGCACAGATCGGCGCACTGAAAATCGCCAAACCGCTGCTTCTCTGGATCAACGACGGCCTGATGGCTTTGTTCTTCCTGCTCATCGGCCTGGAGGTCAAGCGCGAAGTGCTTCAAGGGCATCTGTCCCGCCCTTCGCAAATCGTCCTGCCCGGCGCTGCCGCGATCGGCGGGATGGTGGTTCCTGCCCTGTTTTTCTGGGCGTTGAATAAAGACAACCCCGCCGCCATGAGCGGCTGGGCCATTCCGATGGCGACAGACATCGCGTTCGCTCTGGGCGTTCTTGCCCTGCTGGGCAAACGCGTTCCGGTGTCACTCAAGCTGTTCTTGATGACGCTGGCGATCATCGACGACCTCGGCGCGATCATCGTGATTGCCCTGTTCTACTCGGGTGAGCTGTCTAACCTGTCGCTGGCCATCGCGGCCGCTTCGCTCATTGCGCTGATCGGGATGAACCGGCTGGGCGTGGTGAAGCTGGCGCCTTACCTGCTTGTGGGTCTGATACTGTGGGTGTGTGTACTCAAGAGCGGCGTGCATGCCACGCTGGCGGGCGTCATCCTCGCCTTCTGCATTCCACTGAAAACCCCAAAGGACGTGCCCGCGCCGTTGCAGCAACTGGAGCATGCCCTGCATCCGTGGGTGGCGTACGCGATTCTGCCCCTGTTTGCCTTCGCCAACGCGGGCGTTTCACTGGCCGGTGTCACCCTTGAAAGCTTCACCCATCCTGTGCCGATGGGCATCGCGCTGGGGCTGTTGGTGGGCAAGATGCTGGGCGTCTTCGGGCTCACATGGCTGGCGGTCAAGGTCGGGCTGGCCGCACTGCCAGCAGGCGCGAACTGGGGTCAGGTGCTGGGCGTCTCAATACTGTGCGGGATTGGCTTCACCATGAGCCTGTTTGTCGGCTCACTGGCGTTTGTGCCCGGACAGAGCGAATTTGCGGGCATGGACCGGATGGGCATTCTGACCGGTTCGATACTGGCGGCGCTGGTCGGTTACGCACTGACGGCTGTCTCCAGTCCCCGGACCGGTAAACCGCAAACCTGAACGATTCATCACCCGTCAGCGGAAACGAAAACGCCCCGGCACGTCGGGGCGTTTTTTGTGTAAGCAGGTATTACATCAACCTGCTTCAGGCCTAATCAGCGTCGCTTAGTGAGTCACGCGGCTGGTGCCGTTAACGGTCATGATGCGCACACGTTCACCCACGCGGAAGATCTCGTTCTCCTGAACTTCCTGCACATAAGCACGCATGGTGCCGTCGTCTTCACGCACGGTGATCTCCACGCCCTGCGCACGGGTCAAACCGCCTTCCGCCGCCGAGCCCAACAAACCGCCAGCGACAGCGCCGATGACCGCGGTGACGATGCTGCCGCGGCCGCCACCAATGGCACTACCACCGACACCACCGACGATCGCACCGGCACCCGCACCGATCGGGGTTTTGGTGCCTTCAATCTTCACAGGGCGCAGCGATTCGATCGTACCCAGACGCACGGTCTGCACTTGGCGAGCTTCATCGCGCGAGTACGAGTCGCCGGTCAGGCTCGAGGTACAGCCGCCCAGGGTCAGCGCCATGGCGGTGAACGAAGCAGCCAACAGAACAGACTTACGCATAACATTTGCCTCCAGGGGAACAGGTAGCCATTAGACTCCGCGACGCCAATCGATGTCACGGTCCTGCACCGATAATTTACGTTTATTCAGGCGCTATACAGAAAGTCGCCGGCGTCTACGAGTATGGACGACGACCCACTGGATAGATTCAAAGAATTGTTTTTTCAGCCGCCGAAGCGCTATGGCGCGAGACGTTCACGCGTCCACTGCGCATCGACCAGGCGGTAGTTCAAGCGATCATGCAGACGGCTTGGACGACCTTGCCAGAACTCGATGCGATCGGGGACGAGACGATAGCCGCCCCAATGCTCGGGGCAGTCGGGTTGCGTCTCACTGAAGCGTGCTTCGGTGGCCTTGAGCAGCGCTTCGAGCGCCTCACGGTCGGCAATGACCTGGCTCTGCGGCGATGCCCAGGCACCCAGACGGCTGCCGAGTGGGCGAACCTGGAAATAGGCGTCGGACTCTTCGTGAGAGACCTTCATGACCCGCCCTTCGATGCGCACCTGACGCTCCAGGGTCGGCCAGAAGAAGGTCATGGCGGCAAAGGGTCGTGCAGCAAGCTGCTGCCCTTTGGCGCTGTCGTAATTCGTGAAGAAGGTGAAGCCTTGAGTGTCGAGGCCCTTCAGCAGAAGGACCCGGCAGTGTGGGCGACCGTCACCATCGACAGTCGCCAGCGTCATCGCATTGGCTTCAACCGGCGCCTGCTCGGTCTTCACCGCCTCGCCAAACCATTGGTGGAACAACGCAAAAGGTTCTTCCGGAGCCTGCGACTCGGTCAAACCTTCGCGGGCGTAGTTACGACGCATATCAGCCAGACTCTGGCTCATCACTGCCTTCCTTTATCGAAATCCGTGAGCGGGATGACGATATTACCCTCAGTTGCTGCTGGCTTGCGCGTCAGCTGCAGGTTTCTTAGCAGCAGCCTTGGCGGGTGCTGCCTTGGCCTTGGTGGGCGCCGCTTTTTTCGCAGGTGCCTTCTTGGCAGTGGAAGCTTTGGCCGGTGCGGCTTTCTTCGCAGGTGCCGCGGATTTGGCCGGTGCCGCCTTGGTGGCCGGTGCAGGTGCGACCACGGGTGCCGCTTGCTTCACGGCGACCATGGTCGGAGCAGGCGCCGGCGTCATGTTGTACTTGGCCAGCAGCGCCACCATCGTGTCCTGCGGCGTCATGATGATTTCCACACGGCGGTTCAACGCTCGACCGGCAGCGCTGTCATCGGCAGCGCGCGGCATGACGTTCCCAAGACCACGCAGGTTCAAGCGATTACGCTCCAGGCCACTGAGGCGGAAGATGGCGGCGACCGACTGCGCCCGCTGCTGGCTGATTTTCAGGTTCGCATCGCTGGCGACGTCGCTGTGGCCCAGCACCAGCACGGAAGACTTCTGGTCGCCTTCCACGAGCTTGGCCACCCGCGTAATCGGACCGAGATTGACGGGCAGCAGCATTTCCGGACGATCCGGGTTGAAGGTGCTGTCGACCGGAGCCGTCACGACCAGAACGTCTTCACGGCGCTCGAGTTCGAACTTGCTGTCCTTGATGGCGTCACGCACGCGTGGCTCGTATTGGTCGAGCCAGGCCTGGGTAACCTTCGGGTCGACCTTCGGCACTGCAGGCGCAGCCTCTTTTTTGGCTTCGCTGCCTCCAAACGGCCACCACCACTTGTTGCCCCCGTCAGCGTTCGCCACAGCAGGCTTGGCGGCAGGCTGAGTCGCTGCCAGCTCGGGCTTCTTATCGGTCGCACCGTGGTCAGAGCCGAACGGCCAGTACCAGTGCGTGCCACTCTCGGCTTCTGTTTTTGCGACTTCTGCGGCAGCGGGGCTGGCGGCAGGTTTTACCGGGGCAGCAGCGTCATTACTTTTTCCGGAGCCGAATGACCACCAATGGTCATTGCTGGCCGACGAGTCCTGGGGAGTCTGTGCGCAACCGGTAACGGCGATACACAGTGCAAATGCGAGGCTTTTGTTGGCAGACATGGGTGACCCACACAAATAATTGATCAGAAAATGAACGAAGCAGCGCCCATATAACACGCATAAACGCTGAGTTGGAAAAAGAAACCGCCCTACGGTTCCGTTATGGGCGGTTTAACTGACAGTCGGTAGAACAAGCACTTATCGGCGATAGTTATTGCAAACACTCACCAAGCACCCGTACCAGACGCTGCGCGCGCGGATCCATCAGCACATACGGACCCAATGTATTGGTCACGAAGCCAAACGCCACGTCACGTTCGGGATCGGCGAAGCCCACCGATCCCCCGGCACCCGGATGGCCGAACGATTTTCCGCCCAGACCGAACGTCGCATTGGGTACGGTGGGCTGATCGAGCATGCAACCCAGACCGAAGCGGGTTTGGGTCAACAATGTCTTGTCCTGACCGATGCTGTGCTCGCGGGTCAGCTCGTTGATCAGATCGGCATCCAGCAGGCTGCCATCGAGCAATCCACTGTAGAAACCCGCCAGGCTGCGGGCATTGCCGTGGCCGTTGGCGGCAGGCTGTTGCATGCGCCGCCACTCCGGCTTGTTGGTGCTGGTCATGATCGACGGCGGGTTGGTGAATGCGCGCGCGGTCATGGACGTGGGCTCACGCATCGTGGTCTGTACGAGACGCTGCGCGGCTTCGTCGCCCATATTGCCCTTGCCCCGCGCGATATGCGCCACACGGTGGAATTCCTCATCGGCCAGACCGACATGAAAATCCAGTCCCAATGGCTTGGCAATCCGGGCAGCGATGGACTCACCCGGCCCGCGGCCATCGGCGCGACGAATCATTTCGCCCACCAGCCAGCCGTAGGTAATCGCGGCGTACCCATGACCTTCGCCCGGCTTCCACCACGGCTCTTCCGCCGCCAGGGCGTCGGTCATCGCTTCCCAGTTGTACAAGGCCTCAGCGGGCAACATGTCATGAATCGCAGGCAGACCCGCCTGGTGGCAGAGCAACTGACGCAAGGTGATCGCCTGTTTGCCTGCCGCCGCGAACTCGGGCCACAGCCGTGAGACCGGTTCGTCCAGGTGCAATTTGCCTTCGTCCACCAGTTGCAACGCAGTGACCGAGGTAAAGGTCTTGGTGCAAGAGAACAGATTGGCGATGGTATCGCTGTGCCAGACCTCGGCGCCGTCCTTGTCGGCCGTGCCCGCCCACAGGTCGAGCACGGTTTGGCCGCCGATCTGCACGCACAAGGCCGCGCCACGCTCCTGCGGATCGTCGAACAGCGCGGCAAACGCTTCGCGTACAGCTTCGAATTGAAGCTCGAAATGACCTTGAATCTGCACGGTTTCGCTCTCCGGTCGGGGCCTGCACAAAATGGCGTGCATTGTTCCAGCGATTTGAGGGTTTGGGAACAGCCATGCGTTGCCAGACCCACAGCAAAACCTGTAGGAGCGCGCTCCTACAGATCAGCGCGGTTACTGAGTCTTGCCCATCACATCCGCCACCTGCCCATTGGCTTTACGCACCGCTTCCACGAAGCCTTGATAGGGGACGTCGGTTACCCCCACGAGGCCCAGGTGACCATTTTCCCCGTCCAGCATGCGGCCGGTCGCAGGTTGGTCCAGGTACTGGAACCAATGCACACCGACAATGGAAGGCTCGGCCAGTGCGCTTTTCAGGAAGTTCGCATAAGCGGGACCGCGATCCTCCTCGCGGGCCACCTCCATGGCGCCGCCCCAGAAAGGTCCGCGATCACGCGAGCCGAAGTGGAACTCGCTGACCAGCACGGGCTTGTCGAGCACGCGCAATTTGGCGAAGTCCACCCCGTCCTGCGCCTTCGGCGTATAGAGGTTGAAACTCAGCACGTCGCAGAACTTGGCGCAGGTCTCGATGGCCTCGGGCGTGCTGACGCTGAAACGCCCACCCAGCAGCAAATGGTTGGGGGCATGCCACTTGAGCGCGTCGGAAATGGTTTTGAAATAGGTTTCGGCAAACACCCGCTGGAAATACTTGAAGTCATTTTCGATTTCCGGGTGCTCAGCACTCGGCAAAGGCGGTTCAAAGCCGGGGTCTTCCATCAATTCCCACGCAGGCAGGTCTATCCCCCACGCTTTGGACAGGCCTTCCTGATTACGGTACTTGTCGCGCAATTGCTTGAGGAATGCGCGCTTGGCGGGCACATCCGTGGTGAGCTTCAACGTGCCGTACGCCAGCGCATAACGATCGTGAGGATCGTCCCCCGGCGCGGCCCACGCCAGTTCGTTATCGGCGAAATAGCCAATCAGATAGGGATCGTCGCGGTGATCGCGCGCAGCGATGGCGACGGCACGTTCAGTGGCCATCGCAAAACGCGGATCGAACGGATCAGGCATCCCGCCCCACCAGTCGTGACCGGTGCTGATGCTGACGTAATCGCCGACGATGGACAGCGGCAAGGTGTAAGGCACATGGCTTTGCGCGCTGACGTCCGGATTCTCGAGTGCGGGCTCGCTCCAGTTGCCGATGGTGTTGAAGCCCCACGCCTGGAGGCGCTGCAGGGTGTGGTCCGCCCAGCGTTGTGTATCGAATGCACCGTAAGTGCGCTGCAGGTTGGCACCGTAGAAATCGAACGTGCGGCCCTGGTCGAAGCGACGATCCTTGCTTGCGCCGGTGTCGCGATGATCATTCCCCTTGCCGTAGAACGTCGCCAACGGATCGTCGTCGCCCGGCAGGCTGCTGAACATCGTCTCCCGGCCTTCGACGTAGGTCTGACTGTCGTCCGCCGTGACAGCGTTGACGCCCAGTGAGTAGAACGGATGCCCTTCGGGGGTCACCAGATACCACCGGTCATTGCGTTTCTCGGTGCGGAAAAAGCCCTTTGCCTCAAAGGTCGGTCCTTTGAGCAGACCGCCATATTTGTCCTGGGCCGGACGGTCCTTCAGCCACGCCTTGAGCTGCGTTTGCTCTTTGCCGGCGAGGGCCTTGAGCTGATCGTCACTGTTGATCTTTTCCGGCCATTTGCCCCGGGTGTACTGACCGTATCCATCGAGCAGGTGGGTGTAAGCGGCTTTTTGAATCGCATCGCCTTCCTGCACGCCAAACTTTTCGATCAGCACGCTTTGCGCCACGTCGGGTTGGGACATTGACACGGTGACCGAACTGACTTGCGCAGCATTCAGCTCGCCCTCGGCGCTGGCCAGCAACACGCGCTGGCCCTCGTAGGTCCACGGCATGGGCGGTCCTACCCGCATGCCCTGAGTCAGGGGCGAACTGGCCTGCAGCGGGACGATGAGGGTTTGCGCAGGTCCCGCCGGCAGGTCGATCCGGCTGCTGAGGGTCTTGCCGTCACTGCTCTGGATTTGCACATACAGGGTCAGCGCCCAATCCATTGCACTCTGTACGCGCAAGGTCATGGCGCTGTCGGCGCTCCAGTCCCAGACGCCGTTTTGTGGCGTCAGCCGCAGGCTGGGTTTTGCGACCGGATTGAAGATGACGCGCCGCAGCACCTCACCCTCGGCGGTCTGCTCGGCGTTGGCTTGCGGCAACGTGGCGTCCTGCGTAGTGACTTGCACCACATCGGCAGGCCGAACGAAATTGAACAGCGTCTGCTGGCCGTCGGGCGCGGCATACACAGGTCCTGCGCACGCGATGGCGAGGAAGGCAGACAGTGAACGGCGAATCATCTGATCGGGTGCTCCTGGATCATCGGAAACTCCATCGAAGCGTCAGCGCTGACGATGGAGCAGGCCGAGATAAGACCCGATCAACCGCGTTTCATCCCCGACACCCGTCAGGAAATTTCGCGGCGGAAAGGCGGCAGTGCGTTGAGGATCGCTTTGCCGTAGCGCTGGGTGACCACGCGACGGTCGAGCAGCGTGATGATGCCGCGGTCCTGCTCGGTGCGCAGCAGGCGGCCACAGGCCTGAATGAGCCGCAAGGAAGCGTCCGGCACGGCGATTTCCATGAACGGGTTGCCGCCTCGGGCTTCGATCCACTCGGCCAGCGCCGCTTCCACCGGATCGTCAGGCACCGCGAACGGGATCTTGGCAATCACTACGTGCTCGCAATAAGCGCCGGGCAAATCGACCCCTTCAGCGAAGCTGGCCAGACCGAACAACACGCTTTCATCGCCACCGTCGACCCGAGCCTTGTGCTTGTTGAGGGTTTCCTGTTTCGACAGGTTGCCCTGGATGAACACACGCTTGCGCCAGTCGCGCTCCAGGCCGTCAAACACTTCCTGCATCTGTTTGCGCGAGGAAAACAGCACCAGCGTGCCTTTTGAGCCTTCGACCAGACCGGGCAGTTCGCGAATGATCGCAGCCGTGTGTTCAGCCGCATTGCGCGGATCGGCCTTCAGGTCCGGAACACGCAACACGCCCGCATCGGCGTGATGGAACGGGCTTGGCACCACTGCCGTAACGGCGTCCTTGGGCAGGCCTGCACGCATACGGAAACGGTCGAACTTGCCCAGCGCCGTCAGCGTTGCCGAGGTGACCAACGCGCCGTACGCCACGTTCCACAGGTTGCGACGCAACATCTCCGCCGCCAGGATCGGGCTGGCGTTGACTTCGATGTCGAACAGCGAGCCGCTTTCGGCGAGGGTTAACCAGCGCGCCATGGGCGGGCTGTTTTCCGGGTCTTCGGCGGTGAACGCGGTCCACAGTTCCCAGTTACCGTGAGCACGGGCCAGCAGGCTGCCGAACAGTGGATACCATTCTTCGGCCTGATGGCTGGCGATGCCGATATTGACCTCGCCATCCATGCCTTCCTTGAGCAGCTCGGTCAGGCGCGTGAACAGATCGTCCAGGCGAGCGAACCCTTTCTTCAGCTCGATGCCCATCTCGCGCATGTGCTCAGGCACCACACCGCCGACGAAGCGATGGCGCGGGTGCTCTCGCCCTTCCATGTCCTCGCCCGCCTTGAAGTCGGCCAGTTGCTCACACGCGGTGAACATGAATTGCTGGTGGGTCTTTATCTCCCGCGCCAGCTCCGGCACCTGTTCGATCAGCTTGCCCAGGTCCCCGGGCAACGGATGCTGAGCGAGCAATTTGGTGAGGTTCTTGGCCGTTTGCTCCAGCCAGTCCGCCGTTGAACGCAGGCGGCTGAAATGCGCGAAGTGGCCGATGGCCTTGTCAGGAAGGTGATGGCCTTCGTCGAACACATAAAGCGTGTCGCGAGGATCCGGCAGAACGGCGCCCCCGCCGAGCGCGAGGTCGGCCAGAACCATGTCATGGTTGGTGACGATGACGTCGACTTTCCCCATGCCTTCGCGCGCCTTGTAGAACGCGCACTGCTGAAAATTCGGACAATGCCGGTTGGTGCACTGGCTGTGATCGGTGGTCAGCCGGGCCCAATCCTGGTCGGCCAGCTCCTGAGGCCAGCTGTCGCGGTCGCCGTCCCATTTGTTGCCGGCGAGCTTCTCGATCATCGTGGTGAAGAGTTTCTGGCTGGCCTCGTCGACCTCGATCTTGAAGCCTTCTTCCTCGAAAAGCTGCGCCGTGGCGCTTTGCGCGTTGCCTTCCTGCAGCAGCATGTCGAGTTTGGACAGGCACATGTAACGACCGCGCCCCTTGGCCAGCGCGAACGTAAAGCTCAGCCCGCTGTTGCGCATCAGGTCGGGCAAGTCCTTGTGGACGATCTGTTCCTGCAACGCAACGGTGGCGGTGGCAATCACCAGACGCTTGCCGGCCGCCTTGGCCGTCGGAATCGCGGCGATGGCATAGGCGACCGTTTTGCCGGTCCCCGTGCCCGCCTCCACCGCGACCACCGCCGGGTCGCCCGAACGGCGGCCTTCCTCGTCGGTGTCCACGTCTCCCAGCACTTTGGCGACCTCGGCGATCATCAAACGCTGGCCGTAGCGAGGTTTGAGGCTCTTGGCTTCGAGGAAACGCGAATAGGCGCCCTGAATCTGGGATTTGAGTTCGGTGCTGATCATGGGCTGGGTCGTTGGCTCGGCGTCACGGTGCTGAATGAAAACATAAAAAAACCGCTGGATATATCTCCAGTCTTCGGAGGGCGGCTATCATACCGCGCTAACGCTTTCTGCGCAGAACGGAGTTTCCGATGTCGCCTGTAGCCTTTGTCTACACCTTGCACGTCCTGTCGGCTGTTGTCTGGGTCGGAGGAATGTTTTTCGCGTGGATGATTCTGCGACCGGCGGTCATCTCGGCGCTGGAAGGGCCGTCACGCCTGAAGCTGTGGCTGCAGGTCTTTCCGCGCTTTTTTGTGTGGGTCTGGTGCGCGGTGATCCTCTTGCCCGTGACGGGCATCGGGATGATCCACCTCAATTTCAGCGGTTTCCAGACCGCGCCCCGCTACGTGCAGGTCATGATGGGGTTGTACGTGGTGATGGTGGCGCTGTTCCTGCGCGTCTCGACGCTGAACCTTCCGGAACTGCGCAAGGCTGTCGTTGCTGAACAGTGGCCAGAGGGAGTGGCTGCGCTGGGGAAGATCAGACGTCTGGTGGGAATCAATCTGACTGTGGGGATTGTGGTGGTGGCGATTGCTGCCATCAGACCGACATTCTGATTTGTAGGAGCGCGCTTGCCCGCGAAAGAGGCGTCTGACGATACAAACAGTTTGATCGTACTGACGTCATCGCGGGCAAGCGCGCTCATACACAAATACGCGTTGAGGTGGTTACAACTTGCGAACGCTCACAGAGCCGGCAGGCCCCGTCGAACCCGGTTGACCTTTCTCGCCGTTCTTGCCTGACTTGGCACCGTCCGCGCGGTAGACGAGACAACCTTTCGAGGTGCCGCCCTTCCCGCCGCGGCCACCTTCACCGCCGGCACCGCCCGCGCCACCCTGCACATTGACCTTCACGCGGTCGTCCGGAAACGCCTGAGGCAGCTCAAGCCGAACCAGGGCACCGGGAGCGCCGTCCTTGCCGTTGCCGCCGTTATCACCGTCGAAACCCCGGCTAGCCGAGCCCCAGGTGCATCCCGGGTCCTGACCGTTGCCGCCGTCCAGCCCCACATAACCAGGCGAGCCTGCACCACCGCGCGCGTCGATGAACAGCTCATCGGCGTTCAACTGTTCCAGGCGCAGGTTCAGGTTACGCCCTGGCAACGGCGGCTTTTCAAACGTGCCCGGCGCACCCCGCGCGGTGATCTGCGCGCCGCTGCCGAGGTCCCCTCGTTTGACCTCCAACTTGAACGGCTCGGCACTCGGCACGATGGCAATGCGCGATTCATGGCCCATGACCAGTTGCCCCACTTGCACCTCAGTGAGCCCGGCGGGGATCAGCAATGTCCCGTAATCCGCCACCTCCAGACGCTCCAGTTGCAGCACGCTGGTGTTACTCGGCAAGCGCATCAGCGAATGCGGCTCCACCGAAATCGCCTGCGCCATCGCCCAGGAACTGCTCAGGGCCGACAGCAGGCCCGCCGTCATCAGCAACGCATTACGCATGGTGAACCTCCGCCTGGCGGCGATCAAAAGATTGCAGGTGGAAAATACCGAAAATCAGGATCTGTAAACGATCGACCCAAGGGTGCGAACGACCCCGCAGGCTACCGTTGAAGAGAAACAGCTCCATGACGTGGGTCAGCAGCAACAGACTGCCCGCCAGTTTGATCAACATCTCGAAGGGAATCGGCAGGACAACGACCTGATTGGCCAGCACCACCGCCCAAAACCCCAACATCAAGACTTTCCCCAAGCCCCAAAACAACTTCATGACACGCCCCTGGTATTTTTTATTTCTGCGCCGCGAAAAGCTTCGCGCACAGTACGGCGACGAGCGCGACTATGCCAGAGAGAGGGGGTAAAAGTCGTGGGTTTAGGGTTTGCACAGATACGCGTTACCGCCGACGAGGCGCGCTGTGCCTTGATCCGCCTTTGATGCCCGCCAAAAAAAACCCCGACACAATGGCCGGGGCTTTCTCACACACCAAATCGCGAACTCAATCAGCGATTAAGCTTGATCTCCACACGACGGTTCAAAGCACGGCCTTCGGCAGTCTTGTTATCCGCCACTGGACGCGCTTCACCATCACCTTCAACCGACACGAACGCACTGCGAGGAATACCGGCGCTGACCAGGTAATCCGTCACCGAATGCGCACGTTTCTCCGACAGTTTCTGGTTGTAGGCATCGCTGCCCACACTGTCGGTGTGACCGCTCACGTGCATCTGCACGTTAGGTGCTTCGGTTTTCAGTTTGGTCGCAACCATATCCAGTTGCTGCTTGTCGCCCGGGGTCAGCGTTGCCTTGTTGAACTCGAAGTGCACGTCACGGATCGTAATGACTTCTTCTTTTGGCAACACCACCGGAGCCACCGCAGGCTCTGGCGCTGGCGTCACGAGTGGGCAACCGGTCGCATCCACCGGCGTACCTTTTGGTGTGTTCGGGCACTTGTCGACGCTGTTCAGCACACCATCGCCATCATCATCGCCATCACCGTGAGCCCAGCAATAAGCGCCCGCCATCACACCGACAGCACCACCCAGCCCCGCCGCGACGGAGGCTGTCTGGAACGCGCCAATCGCTGCACCGGTGAGGACGCCGCCCGCAGCACACAGTGGCCAGTCGGTCTTTTGCAAGCCGGCACAGCCCGTCAATACACTGGTAACCAAAATCAGAGGTAACGCTGTCCGAATCATGCTCATACAGTTCTTCTCCTTTGGTATCGGCTAAAACCGACTGAAATGGAGTAAAGACGCCGTTGGGGCCATTTGCCACCCGGAAACAGGGGGTTTTATGGGTTTTTCAGTGCACGGTCTGGCTTGTTCTTCTAGAAATAGCCTTTTGCCTTCACTCCGTACGCTTTGTCATGGCGACCGATAAAAAAGTTCAAGCACTAGGCCACGATCATTCAGCAGGCTAACCTTGCGAGCTCAATGAGGGATTTCGATGACCGACAGTTTTTCCACCCGCACCCCGCAGCAGGCCCTCGCCGCCCTGCTCGACCGGTACGCGCCCAAACGTCTTCTGCTGATTGGCGCAGACAGTTTTCCTGCGCTGCAGGCTTTTCAGGAAGCGCACCCGGACACCCAGCTGGCCCAGGCCGCGCCAGGCGCGCTGCCTGCTGAACTCGCCGGGCAGCGTTTTGATCTGGCGCTGGTGGTCGACTGCCTGGAGCACATGCCCAAACGTGCGGGGCTGGAATTGCTGGGCGGCATTCGCAACCTGAATGCCAGCCGCATTGCCGTGCTGGCCGACATGAAGGCCTGCGGCTGGCAGACCACCGACTTCTACTCGCTGGCCCTGCAAGCCAGTGAACGTTTCGCCCGGGAAGATCAGGTGCTGACCCTCTTCACCTACGACCTGCGCGAATACAAACAAGTACCGGACTGGCTGAACGCGAAGTTCTGGGCCAACCCGGAGAATTTTGGCAAGTACTGGTGGTGAGACACGCATCATGAGCAGTGCAATTTGTCCCTGTGGCAGCGGCAATCTTCTGGACGGTTGCTGCGGCCGTTATCACGCAGGTCAGCCCGCTCCTAGCGCTGAAGCCCTGATGCGCTCGCGCTACAGCGCGTATGTGCTGGGGCTGGTGGAGTATTTGCTGGACACGACCTTACCGGTGCAGAAGAGCAGTCTGGATCGAGCCTCGATCAGTCAGTGGAGCGCACAAAGCACCTGGCTGGGTCTTGAGGTGGAAAGCGCCGAGCTGTTGGGCGGCAAGCCCGAGCACGCCTTCGTGACATTCACCGCGCGCTGGCACGACGCGACGGGCGAGCACAGTCATCGGGAGCGCTCGGCGTTCGTTCAGAATCAGGGACGCTGGTATTTCATCGACCCGACCGTGCAGCTCAAGGCCGGACGCAACGACGCGTGCCCGTGCGGGAGTGAGCAAAAATTCAAGAAGTGCTGCTCAGCGTACATGGCTTGAGCGTCAAACCCGCGCACGCCGGACGATCACGCCAGCTTTAAATGCGAGATGTCCGGCAGCAGTACATGCTCAACTTCCGTCTTCTGCCCCATGTCGCTGCCCGCCGGCGCCAGGCTCAGGCCTGAAAGGTCCAGTCGGGGCGGGACGGGCGGCGCTTTCGGGTCCTGCACGTCATGGCCCAGTGCCGACAACGTGAAATCCGGCGCCTCGACATCGACGAAGGCCGCCGTATAGACGTCTCTGGGTTCAAGCCTGGATTTCTGCTCTGGCTTGGCGACGCTGCCTGTGTCCGCCGCTGGCGAAGACGCTTTTCGGGTCCAGGTCGGTTCGTCCGGAGGCGGGGCAAGCTCGACTTCCTCGACCTCCATCTCAGCGGGCGCGGGAACGTCGATCTGGCCCGGCATTTCCACCACATCGGCTTTGGCGCCCGCGCGCTCTAGGGTGGAGCGATATTTTTCCGCCGCTGCCTGATCAAGGTTGTTTTTCAGCACCAGACGCCGTCCGGAGAACAGCAGCGCGATCCGTTGTGCGTCCGCCTGAAACAACTTGGTCAGATTCGCCTGAACCCGGTCCAGTTGTGCGCCAGGTACCAATTGGCCGGAAAAAACAATTTCGTACAGCTTCATGGGTCAATACTCCTTCGACACATGGCATGAGTATGGCGCAGGCTCTAGGGAACAGCGAGCGGCCCACAATCAGTCGGTGCCAAGCTAACGTCAGCGAAGTCCTTGCTAGACTGCAGACCGACAGGGAGTGAACGAATGGTATTTCAGTTACGCGTAATCAAACTGCTCTGCCTCTGTGTGCTGTTAGGGCTGTCCGGCTGTTCGAGCCTGATCACCGGCGGCGCGCAAGACCCGGAAGTCAAGCTGCTCAAGGTCGATGTGGTCAAGGCCAAACTGTTGCGCCAGGACTTCAAGCTGCGCTTTCGCGTCGACAATCCCAACGACTCGAGCGTGCTGGTACGAGGCCTGCGCTACAAGATTCTGCTCAACGACCTGCTGCTCACCGAAGGCGAGCACAGCGACTGGTTCATTGTCGAAGCGCACGGCCATAAAAACTTCTCTGTGCCGGTACGCACCAACCTCTGGGAGCACTTGAAAGACATTTCGAAGATGCTCGGCAAATCCAGTCAGACTATTCATTACCGGCTGGAAGGCAAGCTCAAGACCGGATTTTTGTTTGGACACAGCGTGCGTATTCAGCGCAACGGCGAGATAATCCCTGGCGATTTAATTCCGGAGTAGCTCCATGAACCAGCAAGCCCACGTGCACGGCCCTGATTGCGACCACGATCACGACCACCACGACCATCATCACGACCACGGCCACGTGCATGGCCCGCACTGCAACCACGAACCTCAAGAGCCGGTCCGTAACGCGCTCAAGGACGTGGGTCGCAACGACCCTTGCCCATGCGGCAGCGAGAAGAAATTCAAGAAGTGCCACGGCGCTTGAGTAAAGGCACGATTTAATCTGTGGGAGCGAATTCATTCGCGAAAGATTGGCGCGGCGATGCATTGGGATCGTCTGCACCTGCCTCTCGCGAATGAATTCGCTCCCACAATGTTTTGCGCGGTCGCTCGAAGACTATGAAAAATCCTGAAATAAACTCCCGTCCCCCGCTTGCGTGGCGCCTGCCTGCTCTCTAACGTAGCGCGTTTCCAACGCCTACCCCCCGCAGGAGCTCCATCATGGCCTCGCCAGCCCTCTCTTCCCTGAAGACGCGACTCAGTACTGCCGCCGCCATGATGGGCCTGTTGAGCCTCGCCGGCTGCCAGCTCGGCGGTGAAGACCGTGACAACCTGCCGCCCACAAGCGGGGTATACGCGATTAAGGGACTGGCGCAGAACGTGTCGGTGCGCCGCAATAACCTGGGCATGCCGCTGATAGAAAGCAGCACCTTCCACGACGCACTCTTTACGCTGGGTTACGTCCACGCCAGCGACCGCATCTCGCAAATGGTGCAAATGCGCCTGTTGGCGCAGGGCCGCCTGTCGGAAATTGCGGGGCCTGGCGCGCTGGACCTGGATCGCATGATGCGCGCCGCCCAGCTCAAGCAGAACGCGAGCGACCTCTATAACGCTTCATCGCCGCGCTTGAAACGCTTCTTCGAGGTGTATGCACGGGGCGTCAACGCCTACCTGTTCCGCTATCGCGACAAGTTGCCGTCCGACCTCGCCGACGCGGGCTACAAGCCCGAATACTGGAAGCCCGAAGACTCGGCGCTGATTTTCAGCCTGCTCAACTTCAGCCTGTCGGTGAACCTGCAGGAAGAAATCTCCTCGCTGGTGCTCGCGCAGAAAGTCAGTGCCGACAAGCTCGCCTGGCTGTTGCCGACCTACCCCGATGAAGCGCTGCCGTTCGCGGAGGCCGATAAACTCAAGGGCTTGAACCTGGGCAGCCAGATGCCGGGGCTGAGCGATTTGGACAAGGCCGCGCTGCAACTCTCCGACCTCAACCTGCTGGGCGTTTCGGCCTCCAACAACTGGGTGATTTCACCGCAACGCGCCCGCGCGGGCAAAAGCCTGCTGGCCACTGACAGTCAACTGCCCGCCACCTTGCCGTCCATGTGGAATTTCGTGCAGATCCGCGCGCCGAAATACCAGGCTGCCGGTGCAACCGTCGCAGGTCTGCCGCTGGTGCTGTCCGGTTTCAACGGCAAGCTGGCCTGGGGCATGGGCCCGGCGATGGGCGATAACCAGGACCTTTTCCTGGAAAAGCTCAAGCGCGAAAACAATCGCCTGATGGTCATGGCCGAGGGCAGGTGGGTCGCGGCCGGCGCCCACGAAGAAACGTATTTCGTCAAAGGTCAGTCTCCGGTGCGCGAGCCTGCCTATGAAACCCGTCACGGGCCCTTGCTCAATGCCAGTGCTGCGCAACTCGCCAGCGGTCTGGGTATCGCCCTGCAAACGCCAGACGCCAAGGACGACAAGACCCTGGATGCGCTGTTCGACCTGACCCGGGCGCAGAACGTTGAACGGGCCTTTGACACCACGCGGGAAATCCGCGCCATTACCCTGAACATCGTCTTTGCCGACGCCTCGAACACCGGCTGGCAGGTGACGGGACGTTACCCGAACCGCCGCGAAGGCCTGGGCCTGATCCCGTCGCCGGGCTGGGAGAGCCGTTTCGACTGGGACGGTTACGCCGACGCCATGCTGCACCCGTACGATCAGGACCCGCAGCAGGGCTGGATCGCCACCGCCAACCAGCGCACCGTGCCGAAGGGCTACGGGATGCAGTTGTCCAATTCGTGGGACTACCCGGAACGCGCCGAGCGGATCGCCGAACTGGCCAATACCGGCAAGCAGGACACTCGCAGCACGATCAGCATGCAATACGACCAGACCACGACGTTTGCGGCGAAGCTCAAGAAGATGTTCGAAGCGCCAGGGATGTCCAAACCGCTGAAGCAAGCGATCGATGCACTCCCGCCGGCGGACAGGGACAAGGCGCGCGAGGCATTGAGCCGTCTGATGGCATTCGACGGCCGGTTGTCGCCGGTCTCGGCGGACGCCGCGATCTATGAGCTGTTCCTGCAGGAAAGCACCAGGCAAATATTCCTCGACGAGCTGGGGCCGGAAAGCAGCCCGGCGTGGAAAGCGCTGGTCCAGACCGCTGACCTTTCCTACTCGCCACAGGCCGACCACCTGCTGGGGCGCGAGGACAGCCCGTATTGGGATGATGTCAAAACCCCGCAAAAAGAAGACAAGCCCGCGATTCTGGCGCGCAGTCTGGCCGCTGCGATCAGCGCGGGCGAAAGTCAGTTGGGCGCTGATCACAAGGCGTGGCAATGGGGCAAATTGCATCAGTACACGTGGACGTCGCAAAGCGCTCAGTTGAAGGCAGCGATCGGTGGCAGCAAAGCCGGCGTGATCAAAGGCCCGATGGCCGCTGGCGGCGATCACACGACGTTGAATGCGTCGGGCTTCCACTGGGGCCAGGACTTCAACGCGGCGGTGATTCCGGCGATGCGCATGATCGTCGACTTCGCGCAACAGGAGCCGATGATGGCGCAAAACGCTGCGGGGCAGTCGGGTAACCCGGCGAGCCCGCACTTTGCCGACGGGATCGATCCTTGGGTGAAGGGGCAGTACATGTCGGTGCCGATGCAGCCGGAGAACTTTGAGAAGGTGTACGGGAAGCAGCGGTTGACGTTGACGCCAGGTAAATAGCGCTTTTGCGGTGATGGTTGGGTGTTGGCTTGGGTATTGGCGCGGAGTTTTGCGTATTACCCATGATGGGTGATGGCGCCTCATATGTGTTCTGGCTAACGCCAGACCTGTTCCGCCTTCGGCGGGTTACTTGAAAAGACCCCCCCTCTTTGTTTCAAGAGGCAGCCAAGGGTCCAGCTCCCGGTTGGGCCCGACTTCGTCGGAGTTCCTTCTCTCCGGCGACGCTCCGTGGGCCCGCGCTGAACGGACATCCATGTCCTGGCAGCGCTCTCGCGGCATCCATGCCGCTCGGCCCACTACGCGACGCCTGCGTTCAGCCTGCACCCAAGTCGCGGTTTGTGGCGTTTGGTCCATTGATGTAAAAGAGCAAAATCAACAGCAGGAGCAGGAGCAGGAGTATCAGGATTCCGCAGTCCCTGTAGGAGCGCGCTTGCCCGCGATCTACCGCGCAGCGGTAGCAAAATCAGGCGACTCAATCATGTCTGGCACTGCGCATGCACAGGTCTTGCTGCCGGTTCCTGGCAGATCGCGGGCAAGGTGGAACGCCACCCCGGTCGCTCCTACAGTTGAGGCTGGTGTCCGAACGATTGATGCACGAATCAAAAATGCGAGGAGCGTTAGCTCCAGCCCGTGTTTCTCTTGTACGCGACAGTCCAGACACCACCAAACGCGACTTGGGTGCAGGCTGAACGCAGGTGGCGTGGAGTGGGCCGAGCGGCATGGATGCCGCGAGAGCCGTCCCCCGGCCATGGATGGCCGATGGCGGCGGGCCCACGGAGCGTCGCCGAAGTGAAGGAACCCGACGAAGTCGGGCCCAACCGGGAGCTGGACCCTTGGCTGCCTCTTGAAACAAAGAGGGGGGGCATTTCAAGTAACTCGCTGAAAGCGAAACAGGTCTGGCGTTAGCCAGAGCCCAAAAAAACCGCGTCACTCGAAATAAGGGATATACACACGTAATCGCGCACCACAAGCAGCCCAACAAAAACCCCGAACTTCCATCCGTCCAACCGCTCTACCTGACAAGCCCCTTAATCCGGTCATCCCATGGACCTCGTCATCGCCCGCCCCGAAGGCCTTTACTGTCCGCCCGGCGATTTTTACATCGATCCGTGGCGCCCGGTCGAACGATCGGTCATCACCCATGGCCACGGCGACCACGCGCGCACCGGCAATGAGCATTACCTCGCAGCGGCCCCCGGTGAAGGCATTCTGCGTGCCCGACTGGGCCAGGACATCCACCTGCAGACCCTCGAATACGGCGAATCCATCACCCACCACGGCGTGAAGCTCAGCCTTCACCCCGCAGGCCACGTGCTCGGCTCGGCGCAGGTTCGTCTGGAATACCAAGGCGAAGTCTGGGTCGCGTCCGGCGACTACAAAGTCGAACCTGACGGCACCTGCGCGCCCTTCGAACCTGTGCGTTGCCATACCTTCATCACCGAATCCACGTTCGGCCTGCCGATCTACCGCTGGCAACCCCAGTCGGAAATCTTCACCGGCATCAACGACTGGTGGCGCGCCAACGCGGCCGTGGGCAAGGCCAGCATGTTGTTCGCCTATTCGTTCGGCAAAGCGCAACGCATCCTTCATGGCATCGACCCGAGCATCGGGCCGATCCTGGTTCACGGCGCCGTCGAACCGCTCAACCGCGTCTACCGCGAAGCCGGGGTACGGATCCCCGAGACCCACTACGCAGGCGATTTCAAAAAGACCGACCCGGCCTTGCGTCAGGCCCTGATCGTTGCCCCGCCGTCCGCTGGCGGCAGTACCTGGATGCGTCGTTTCGGCGACTTCAGCGACGCCTTCGCCAGCGGCTGGATGATGCTGCGAGGCACGCGACGGCGCCGTGGGGTGGATCGCGGTTTTGCGCTGTCTGACCACGCCGATTGGCCGGGTCTGTTGTGGGCCATTGAAAACACCGGAGCGGAACGGGTGATGGTGACCCACGGTTCAGTCGCGGTCCTGGTGCGTTACCTCCGTGAAAAAGGTCTGGACGCGCAAGGCTTCACCACTGAATACGGCGACGAGGAAGACGACGCGCCGGCCAAGCCTGATGCCGTGGAAGAGGCCGCCTCATGAAGGCCTTCGCCGAGCTTTATGCCCTGCTGGATGCCACGACGTCGAGCAACGCCAAGCTTGCCGCCATGCAGCATTATTTCGCCCACGCGGCGCCGGAAGACGCGGCCTGGGCGGTGTATTTCCTGTCCGGCGGGCGTCCGAGGCAACTGGTGCCGACGCGTTTGCTCCGTGAACAGGCGATGGTGCTGTCCGGGCTGCCCGAGTGGTTGTTCGAAGAAAGCTACCAGGCGGTGGGCGATCTGGCGGAAACCCTGTCGTTGCTGCTCCCTCAAGCCGAACACAGCTCTGACGAAGGCCTGGCCAGCTGGATGGAAAATAACCTGCTGCCCTTGCGCGGCCTGCCACCCGAAGAACTGCTCCAGCGTCTGCCGACCTTTTGGGCACAACTGGATCGCCAGAGTCTGATGGTCTGCCTGAAATTGATCACGGGCAGTTTCCGGGTCGGTGTTTCAAAACTATTGGTCACCCGCGCACTGGCAGCCCTGGCGGACATCGACAGCAAGCGCGTGGCACAGCGGCTGGTGGGCTACACCGATCTGTCCCATCGCCCAAGCGCCGAAGGTTATCTCAAGCTGATCGCCGAAGAGTCCGAGGACGAGCACGCGCAACGGGGCGGTCAGCCCTACCCGTTCTTTCTCGCCCACGCCCTGCAACAACCGGTCGATCAATTCGAAACACTGCTGGGACCGGCCGAGAACTGGCAGGTGGAATGGAAGTGGGACGGCATTCGCGCTCAGGTGGTCAAGCGTGAGGGCCGACTCTGGATCTGGTCACGAGGTGAGGAGCTGGTAACCGACCGTTTCCCGGAGCTGCATGCGCTCGTTCAGTGCCTGCCCGACGGGACCGTAATCGACGGCGAGATTGTGGTCTGGAAGACGCCCTCTGATCAGGAGGGCATCAGCCCGGACGAGTTCGCGCTCAGTACACCTGCACCGCAGGCAACCCAAGAATCAACGCCTTCCGTACAGCCCTTTGCGCTTTTACAGCAACGCATCGGTCGCAAAACCCTTGGCAAGAAAATCCTCGAAGACGTGCCCGTGGTCGTCCTTGCCTACGACCTGCTGGAATGGCAAGGCCACGACTGGCGCAGCAACCCCCAGCATCAGCGGCGCACACAACTGGAGCAGGTGATCGCCGACGCGCAGAGCCCTGTGCTGATGCCCTCTCCGGTCTTGAGCGGCAAAGACTGGCTCGACCTCGGCAAACAACGCGAAGCCTCCCGCAGTCTCGGGGTCGAGGGCATGATGCTCAAGGCACGCGATTCGCTGTACGGGGTCGGCCGCACGAAAGACATGGGTGTTTGGTGGAAGTGGAAGGTGGACCCGTTCAGTGTCGACGCCGTGCTGATTTATGCCCAGCGCGGGCATGGCCGTCGCGCCAGCCTCTACAGCGACTACACCTTTGCGGTCTGGGATGGCCCGCCGCAGTCCAGCGAACGCACCCTCGTGCCGTTCGCTAAAGCGTATTCGGGCCTGACCGATGAAGAAATGCGCAAAGTCGATGCAATCGTCCGCAAGACCACGGTCGAAAAATTCGGCCCGGTGCGAAGTGTTACCCCTACTCTCGTTTTCGAACTGGGATTCGAAGGCATTGCCCTGTCAAAACGCCACAAAAGCGGGATCGCGGTGAGGTTTCCCAGAATGCTCAGATGGCGGCAGGACAAGCCCGTGGCCGAGGCCGACAGCCTGGCCACGCTGCAGGACTTGCTATCCTGAGCACCGTTTTGGGGCGCTGTCGAAACAGCCGCCCACAAAAAATGCCCCGAGTAGGAGCGCGCTTCGGCGTGACGATTCGGGGTGGAGGCTGAAAAACGTTTCGAATCTTCCTACGCTTACGAAAATCTGAGGGTGGATGAACGTCCACACGCAATTTTTACGCGCACTTGTGGGCCGATCCAGCTACTCTCCCCCTGCCTCCGGCGCACTGAAAAAAGACAAGAGATGGCTCAAAGTCATCATTGCGACAACTCCGTACATTTAAAACGCACGTTCGTCTCTTTGGTTCGGAAATTGCTATCTTTTTGCGGTCTGGCACCTGCCGGTAGCAAGCCTTCGCGTGTTCCCAACGCTCAATTTGGTTTTAAGGACTGAACGATGAAAAAAGCATGGCTGACCCTTTCCGCACTCGCCATCTGTCTGGCCGCTGGCAACGCAATGGCCAAGGAATACAAGGAGCTGCGTTTCGGCGTCGATCCTTCGTACGCTCCATTCGAATCGAAAGCCGCTGACGGCAGCCTGGTCGGCTTCGACATCGATCTGGGCAACGCGATCTGTGCTGAACTGAAGGTGAAGTGCAAGTGGGTCGAAAGCGATTTCGACGGCATGATCCCTGGCCTGAAAGCCAACAAGTTCGACGGCGTGATCTCTTCCATGACCGTGACCCCGGCTCGCGAGAAAGTCATCGACTTCTCCAGCGAACTGTTCTCCGGCCCGACTTCGCTGGTTTACAAGAAAGGCTCCGGCCTGAGCGCTGACGTCGCTTCGCTCAAGGGCAAGACCGTTGGCTATGAGCAAGGCACCATCCAGGAAGCCTACGCCAAGGCGATTCTGGACAAGGCTGGCGTGAAAACCCAGGCCTACGCCAACCAGGATCAGGTTTACGCCGACCTGGTGTCCGGTCGTCTGGACGCTTCCGTACAAGACATGCTGCAAGCCGAACTGGGTTTCCTGAAGTCGCCACAGGGTGCTGGCTACGAAGTCAGCAAGCCAATCGACGACCCACTGCTGCCAGCCAAAACTGCAGTCGGCATCTCGAAAGGTAACAAAGAGCTGAAAGCGCTTTTGGACAAAGGTATCAAAGCGTTACACGATGACGGCAAATACGCCGAGATCCAGAAGAAGCACTTCGGCGATCTGAATCTGTACAGCGGTAAATAAGTAAACTAACGCCCGTCGCGTTCAGAGGTTCATCCGAATCCCCCTCTGAACACGGTGGGCGTTTTTATTGACTGTATAGGTTCCACATGTTCGAAACTCTCCTGCAAAACCTGGGACTGTCCGCGTTCAGCCTCAAGGGCTTCGGCCCGTTGCTGCTTCAGGGCACCTGGATGACCGTCAAATTATCGGTAATGTCGCTGCTGCTGGCCATCGTGCTTGGCCTGCTGGGCGCCAGTGCCAAACTGTCCAAAGCCGCGGTCCTGCGTATCCCGGCACAGGTCTACACCACGCTGATTCGTGGCGTACCGGACCTGGTGCTGATGCTGCTGATTTTTTACAGCCTGCAGACCTGGCTCACCAGCTTCACCGAAGCGATGGAATGGGACTACATCGAAATCGATCCCTTCGCCGCTGGTGTCATTACGCTGGGCTTCATCTACGGCGCTTACTTCACCGAAACCTTCCGCGGCGCGATCCTCGCGGTGCCGCGTGGACAGGTCGAAGCCGCCACCGCCTATGGCTTGAGCCGTGCTCAACGCTTCCGCTTCGTGGTGTTCCCGCAGATGATGCGCTTTGCGCTGCCCGGCATCGGCAACAACTGGCAAGTGGTGCTCAAAGCCACGGCACTGGTGTCGATCATCGGCCTGGCCGATCTGGTCAAAGCGTCTCAAGATGCAGGCAAAAGCACCTACCAACTGTTCTATTTCCTAGTGCTCGCCGCATTGATCTATCTGGTCATTACCAGCGTCTCCAACTTTGCCCTGCGCTGGGCTGAACGGCGTTACGCCGCAGGCAGCCGGGAGGCTCAACGATGATCGAATTGCTTCAAGAATACTGGCGCGCCTTCCTTTATACGGACGGGCAGAACATCACCGGTCTGGCCATGACACTGTGGCTGCTCAGCGCGTCCATCGCCATCGGTTTCATCGTCTCGATTCCGCTGTCCATCGCCCGCGTCTCGCGCAACCCGCTGGTTCGCTGGCCGGTGCAGTTCTACACCTACCTGTTCCGTGGCACGCCGCTCTATATCCAGTTGCTGATCTGCTACACCGGCATCTACAGCATCGCCGCCGTGCGTGAACAACCCATGCTGGGCGCGTTCTTCCGTGACGCGATGAACTGCACCATTCTGGCGTTCGCCCTCAACACCTGCGCGTACACCACCGAGATCTTCGCCGGTGCGATTCGCAGCATGAACCACGGCGAAGTCGAAGCGGCGAAGGCATATGGCCTGACCGGCTGGCGCCTCTACACCTACGTGATCATGCCGTCTGCCCTGCGTCGGTCGCTGCCTTACTACAGCAATGAAGTGATCCTGATGCTGCACTCGACCACCGTGGCCTTCACCGCCACCGTGCCGGACATCCTCAAGGTTGCACGCGATGCGAACTCGGCGACCTTTCTGACGTTCCAGTCGTTCGGCATCGCCGCGCTGATCTACCTCACGGTCACCTTTATATTGGTGGGCCTGTTCCGCCTGGCCGAACGCCGCTGGCTGGCCTTCCTCGGCCCGTCTCACTAGGACCTGCCCATGCGACACCAGACTCATGATTTGCTGGCGCCGGTGCCAGGCACCGCGCGGCAGATCCACAGCTTTCACTACGGTCCGGAAAACGGCGCCTGCAAAATCTACATTCAGTCCTCCCTGCACGCCGATGAACTCCCCGGCATGCTGGTCAGCTGGTACCTGAAACAGCGCCTGGCCGAGCTTGAGAAAGCAGGTCAATTGCTGGGCGAAATCATCGTCGTTCCGGTGGCCAACCCGATCGGCCTGGAACAGGTGCTGATGGACATCCCGCTGGGCCGCTACGAGCTGGAAAGCGGACAGAACTTCAACCGCCGGTTCGTCGATCTCAGCCAGCAAGTGGGCGATGAAGTCGAGCCGCTGCTGACCGACGACGCGCAGCACAACGTCACGCTGATTCGCAAAAGCCTGCGTGCCGCGCTGGATAACTGCGTCGGCACCACTCAACTGGAATCGCAACGCCTGACTTTGCAACGTCTGGCCTGCGAGGCCGACATGGTGCTCGACCTGCACTGCGATTTCGAATCCGTGGAACACCTGTACACCACGCCGGAAGCCTGGTCGCAGGTCGAGCCACTGTCGCGCTACCTCGGCGCTCAAGCCAGCCTGCTGGCAACGGACTCCGGTGGCCAGTCGTTCGACGAATGCTTCACGCTGGTGTGGTGGCAACTGCAACAGCGCTTCGAAAAACGCTTCCCGATTCCACTGGGCAGCTTTTCGGTGACGCTGGAATTACGCGGTCAGGGCGATGTGTGTCACGCCCTCGGCAGTCGCGATTGCCAGGCGATCATCAGTTACCTGATGCAGTACGGCGCGATTGCTGGCGAGCCTGCCGCGCAACCCGAATTGTTATACCCGGCGACGCCATTGGCGGCGGTCGAACCGGTTGCCACGCCTGTCGGCGGCCTGTTGGTGTTCTGCACACTGCCAGGCGAATACGTCGAGGCCGGGCAACTGATCGCTGAGGTCATCGACCCGATCAGCGACGCGGTGACCCCGATCCACGCGGCCAACGCCGGCCTTATGTACGCCCGCTCTTTGCGACGCATGGCAACTGCCGGCATGGTCATCGCCCATGTTGCCGGCACCGAAGCCTACCGCAGCGGCTACTTACTTTCTCCTTAAGGATTGCCAGTCATGTACAAACTGACCATCGATGGCCTGCACAAAAGCTACGGTGAACACGAGGTGCTTAAAGGCGTCTCGCTCAAGGCCAACGTCGGTGACGTGATCTGCCTGATCGGCGCCAGCGGTTCGGGCAAGAGCACTTTCCTGCGTTGCATCAACTTCCTCGAACAACCCAATGACGGCGCCATGAGCCTGGACGGCCAGCAGATCCGCATGGTCAGCGATGCAACCGGCATGCGCGTCGCCGATCCCGCTGAGCTGCAGCGCATCCGTACACGCCTGGCCATGGTGTTCCAGCACTTCAACCTGTGGAGCCACATGACGGTGCTGGAAAACATCACCATGGCGCCGCGCCGCGTGCTGGGTGTCTCCAAGGCCGAAGCCGAAGACCGCGCACGCAAGTACCTGGAGAAGGTCGGTCTGCCAGCACGTGTTGCCGATCAATACCCGGCATTCCTGTCGGGCGGTCAGCAGCAGCGCGTGGCGATCGCCCGTGCGTTGGCGATGGAGCCGGAAATCATGCTCTTCGACGAACCGACCTCGGCACTCGACCCGGAGCTGGTGGGTGAAGTGCTGAAAGTGATTCAAGGCCTTGCCGAAGAAGGCCGCACCATGATTCTGGTGACCCACGAGATGGGCTTCGCCCGCAAGGTCGCCAACCAGGTGGTGTTCCTGCACCAGGGGCAGATCGAAGAGATCGGCCACCCTGACGAAGTGCTGGGCAACCCGAAAAGCGAGCGGTTGCAGCAGTTCTTGAGTGGCAATTTGAAATAATCCGGTTCGCGATTGGATGCTGACTAACGCGGACTACTGTGGGAGCGAATTCATTCGCGATGCGATCGTACAGCCGCCCCCCTTTTGGCGCCTGAACAATCCTTCGCGAATGAATTCGCTCCCACAGGATTCCTGTCCGACGAACCGACACTAACGATCATCCAACCAAACTAAACCCCTCCCCCGACGGTCTTTGAAAGAACACCTTTCAGAGCCCGCGCATGCCCAGATCCGTCAATGTTGCCCAGCGCTGGTTCGCCGCTCGCGGCTGGAAGCCATTCCCCTTTCAGAAAGAGGTATGGGCCGCCGTCGCCCGTGGCGAGTCGGGTTTGCTGCATGCCAGCACCGGCGCAGGCAAAACCTACTCGGTCTGGTTTGCTGCTCTCAATCAGTTCGCCAAGCCTCTGCCCTCCCCGGTCGAGGAAAAAACCCGTAAACGCAAACCTGCCCCTGCGCCGTTGACGGTGCTGTGGATTACGCCGATGCGAGCCCTTGCTGCCGACACTGCGCGAGCGCTCGAAACCCCTTTGCGGGATCTTGAGATCCATTGGAGCGTGGGGCTCCGCACCGGCGACACCAGCAGCAGCGAGCGCGCAAAACAGGGTCGTCGGCTGCCCTCTGCGCTGATCACCACGCCCGAAAGCCTGACCCTGCTGCTCACCCGCGCCGACGCGGAAGCGACGTTCTCCACGCTGAAAATGATCGTCGTCGACGAATGGCACGAGCTGATCGGCAACAAACGTGGCGTTCAGCTGCAACTGGCGCTGGCGCGGTTACGTCACTGGAACCCTGCCCTGGTCGTGTGGGGACTGTCGGCCACGCTGGGCAATCAGCACCATGCGCAACAGGTGCTGCTCGGCGAGGGCGGCACCACCGTGCAAGGCAAAGTGGTCAAGGATCTGATTGTCGACACCTTGATCCCGCAGGGTATCGAGCGCTTTCCCTGGGCCGGGCACATGGGATTGCGCATGTTGCCGCAGGTGGTTGCCGAGGTGGACAGCAGCGCCAGTTGCCTGGTGTTCACCAACACCCGCGCACAATCGGAAATCTGGTACCAGGCATTGCTGGACGCCCGCCCTGACTGGGCCGGCCTGATCGCACTGCACCACGGATCGCTGTCCCGCGAAGTGCGCGACTGGGTCGAGCGCGCACTCAAGGAAGGTCACCTCAAAGCCGTGGTCTGTACCTCCAGCCTGGATCTCGGTGTGGATTTCCTGCCGGTAGAACGCGTGTTGCAGATCGGCTCGGCCAAGGGCGTCGCGCGCTTGATGCAGCGCGCAGGACGTTCCGGCCACGCACCTGGCCGGCCGTCTCGCGTGACGATGGTGCCGACCCACAGCCTTGAACTGGTTGAAGCGGCGGCAGCACACGATGCGGTCGAGGCACGAATGATCGAACCCAGGGAATCGCCCCACAAGCCGCTGGACGTTCTCGTACAGCACTTGGTCAGCATGGCACTCGGTGGCGGTTTTTTGCCCGACGACCTGCTGACCGAAGTTCGCAGCGCCTGGGCCTACCGCGATCTCACCGACGAGGAGTGGCAATGGGCGTTGGCATTCGTGCGCCACGGTGGTCTGTCACTCACCGCGTACCCTGACTATCGCCGTGTAGAGCCTGACGAACATGGCGTCTGGCGAGTGCCCGATGCGCGGCTGGCGCGGCGTCATCGCATGAGCGTGGGCACCATCGTCAGCGATGCGAGCATCAACGTGAAGTACTGGAGCAAGGGCGGGGGTGGAGGTTCGCTGGGCAGCGTCGAAGAGGGTTTCATCGCGCGTCTGAAGCCCGGAGACGGCTTTCTGTTCAGCGGGCGCCTGCTCGAGCTGGTCAGGGTGGAAAACATGACCGCTTACGTCAAACGCGCCACGAGCAAGAAAGCGGCTGTCCCACGCTGGAATGGCGGCCGTATGCCGCTTTCCAGCGAATTGGCTGACGCAGTGGTGGACAAATTCGACGCGGCCGCGCGAGGGATTTTCGACAGCCCCGAGATGCACACCGTGAGCCCGTTGCTGGACGTGCAGCGCGAGTGGTCGGCGTTACCGCGCAAGCACACGCTGCTGGCCGAAGTGCTGAAGTCCCGAGAGGGCTGGCATCTGTTTCTCTATCCGTTTGCCGGCCGCCACGTCCATCTGGGTCTGGCGAGCCTGCTGGCGTGGCGTCTGAGCCGGGATACGCCACTGACGTTTTCCATCGCCGTCAACGACTACGGGTTCGAATTACTGAGCGCGACCGAAATCGACTGGTCGCAACGCCTGACGCCAACGTTGTTCAGCGAGGAGGATCTGTTGACCGACATCATGGCCAGCTTGAATGCCGGTGAGCTCGCGTTACGTCGCTTTCGCGAAATCGCGAGAATTGCCGGCCTGGTGTTTTCCGGGTATCCCGGGGCGCCCAAAAGCAATCGCCAACTGCAAGCCTCCAGCGGGTTGTTCTTTGAGGTCTTCAAGCAATATGACGCGGGCAACCTGCTGCTGACTCAGGCGCAAGAGGAAGTGTTGCGACAGGAACTGGACGTCAACCGACTGGAACAGACGCTGCAACGAATCAACAGCCGCACCCTCGACCTGCATCTGATCAAACGCCCGACGCCGATGGCATTCCCGTTGCTGGTCGAGCGCATGCGTGAAAGCCTCAGCACGGAGAAACTTTCCGACCGCATCGCGCGCATGGTGCGGGACCTGGAGAAAGCCGCCGGGCCCGAGGTGACGTCATGAGGCCTTATCTTTCCATTCAACTGGCCGGTGCCGAGTTGTGGCTGCTGGCGGATAAAGCGATTTATTACCCAGCAGAACGCGCCTTGTTGATCGCCGATGCGCATTTCGGTAAAGCGGCTGCCTACCGAAAACTGGGGCAGCCGGTGCCCCACGGCACCACAGACGACAACCTGCAGCGGCTGGATGCGCTTCTCGCCGCCTATGACTGCGAACACCTGATATTTCTCGGAGATTTCCTGCACGCTCCCGAGTCCCATGCTGCAGGCACGCTGGCGGCCTTACAGGCCTGGCGCGAGCGACATGCGTCACTGGCAATCACGTTGATTCGCGGCAACCACGACAAACGTGCTGGGGATCCCCCTCCCCACTTGCGCATCACCGTCGTACCGGAACCGCTTCTGCTGGGGCCCTTCGCGCTGCAGCACGAACCCGATCCTCATCCCACTCACCACGTCCTCGCGGGCCACGTACATCCAACCTACCGGCTCTTTGGCAGAGGACGGCAGCGTCTGCGCCTGCCGTGCTTTTACGTGTTGCAACACGTCAGCGTGCTTCCCGCGTTCGGGGCCTTTACGGGGGGCATGAACATCGAGCGGAAGGAAAACAGCAGGGTGTATGTGGTGGGGGACGGAGCGGTCTGGGAGTCTCTGTAGGCGCAAAAGCGTCACAGAGCGGGTGTTAGCGATCAGGCTTTGCAAGGGGGAGCCTGCCGATGCCGCAGCACCGACAGGCCGTCAGGTCAGGCAACCGGAGCAGGAGGCGGCTCGTCGGGCAACGTTGGCTCGCCGGGCTCTTCGGGTTGGGGGTAATCGTTGGGAGTATCAGGATTAGGCTGGCCGGGGATGCCGCCGGCGACCATGTTGTTCAAATGGGGATGCGCTAACAGCGACCAAGCCAGCAACCCGACCTGGTTATGTCCGGGGTCGGCTTCCTTGCTGCTGGTTCTGATTTGTCTCTTCATAGGGCACTCCTGAGCGTTGGCCCCATCCGCATGGTGCGGATGGGAACAGTTCAGTCAATAGAGTGCGGTTTTCGAGACTAATTCCGTTTCGAAATGACCAACGGCGAAATCCGGCTCAATGGCTCAGGTCCGTGGCAGTGTGACACCACGTTGGCCTTGGTACTTGCCGCCACGATCCTTGTAGGAAACTTCACATTCTTCATCCGACTCAAGGAACAGCATCTGAGCGACGCCTTCGTTGGCGTAGATCTTCGCCGGCAAGGTCGTGGTGTTGGAAAACTCCAGCGTGACGTGACCTTCCCACTCTGGCTCAAGGGGCGTCACGTTGACGATGATGCCGCACCGCGCGTAGGTGCTTTTGCCCAGGCAGATGGTCAAAACATTGCGGGGAATGCGGAAGTATTCGACGGTACGGGCCAGTGCGAACGAGTTCGGCGGGATGATGCAGACATCGCTTTTAATGTCGACGAAGCTTTTTTCGTCGAAATTCTTCGGATCGACGGTCGCCGAATTGATGTTGGTGAACACCTTGAATTCGTCGGCGCAACGCACGTCGTAGCCGTAGCTCGATACACCGAAAGAGATCAGCCGGTCAGCGCCCTCACCGCGCATCTGACGCTCTACAAACGGCTCGATCATGCCGTGTTCCTGCGCCATGCGGCGAATCCACTTGTCCGATTTGATGCTCATGGCGGTGTCCTGAATAGCGAGGTGAAAAAAGATGTCCGGCATCTTACCGGTCCAGGGCGCCGTGTTCAAAGCTTGCGCGCGATCCGCGGTGAACGCTTTATGCCTTCCGTCGAAATAAACGAGACATGCCCATTGGCACATCCGGAAAAAAGGGTTAAGGTGGGTCCACTGTGTTGCTTGTGTCACTGAGAATCTCTACACGATGTTGAATTTCGATCCAACCATCTCCAAGAATTTTTCCTGCTCTTTGCACTCAGTCTCGGCCAGGGTTCTTCCTGTGTCGCAGTTAACTTTGTCCAAGGAGATACACCATGTCTAATCGCCAAACCGGTACCGTTAAGTGGTT
>Ga0213828_1000301_pt1 | contig 49897 bp, 48 predicted proteins | sample MC6MC0897MG_FD_180664 | JGI IMG/M metagenome (GOLD analysis project Ga0213828, IMG submission 180664) | Enriched soil aggregate microbial communities from Iowa State University, Ames, United States - MC6-MC0897-MG | ecosystem: Environmental > Terrestrial > Soil > Unclassified | place: USA: Iowa...
CAGGTCGATGTCCTGCAACGATTGCGGATCTTCAATGGGCAAAGCGTGTTGGGTGAAGGTGATGGCTTTCATGGAAACTCGCTGTCTGAAGAGCTGATGTGCTCACTTGCCGCCATCTTCGACTTCCCAGGCACAAAGAAAAACCAGCAGAATGGGCCAACACTTTCACTGCAGGAGTGAAAATGATCCGCATTGATGATCTTGGTTTGTTCACCCGCAGCGCCGCGCTGGGCAGCTTCACCGCTGCCGCCCTCGAGGCCGATTTATTGCCCGGTCAGGTGGCCGCGGCGATCAAGCGTCTGGAGCGTGAACTCGACGTGCGCCTGTTTGCGCGCACCACCCGCAGCCTGCGATTAACCGCCGAGGGCGAGCAATACTTGCCCACCGCCCACTCGGTACTGGAGGCGCTCAAGCAAGGCCAGGAAAACCTACGCGGTGAAAACGCCACGTTGCGCGGCGTGCTGCAAGTGACGGCGCCGTCCGATCTGGGGCGCAACATTTTGCTGCCGTGGCTTACGCTGTTTCGCCGCCAGCACCCGGAGCTGACCTTGCGATTTTCCCTGTCGGACCAGATCGCAGACTTGTTTCGCGACCCGGTAGACGTCGCGATTCGATACGGCTCGAATGAAGATGCCAACTACGTGGCGCTGCCGCTGGCACCGTGGAACCGGCGGGTGCTGGTCGCCGCACCGGAATACGTGGAGCGCCACGGATACCCGCAAACACCGGACGATCTGCACAACCACCCTTGCCTGCTCTACCAGCAAGGTGGCCGGGTCTACGACAAGTGGAGCCTGGGCAGTGAAACGATCCAGGTCTCGGGACCGATGTTCAGCGACGACGCCGACGTCGTGCGCCGCTGGGCGTTGAGCGGCGAAGGCATCGCCAACAAATCCTGGCTGGACGTCAGTGCAGACGTGATCGCAGGGCGACTTATCGTGCTGCTGAAGGATTTCCCCGGCAATGCCTCACCCTTGAGTCTGGTGTGCCCGCATCGCAAGCAGATCAGCCCGGCGGTGTCTCAGCTTTATACGTGGTTGAGTGACCAGTTTGCCGCTCTGGAACGCATCCAATAGCCCCCCCGTTGCTTGCCACATTGACGAACCGCCCGTCGGATGTTCAGATGCCGCCCTGTTTCAGGTGCCCCCTGCCGCCGTGCATGGGGTGAAACGGGAAACCGGTACGTTCTTTTCGAACAAGTCCGGTGCTGCCCCCGCAACGGTATGCGCGTGATGCTTTCGACAGACCACTGTGGCCACTCGGCCATGGGAAGGTGAAAGCCTCGATACGCGCGAGCCCGGAGACCGGCCTGAAATGCTGTTTGGCAAAATCCTGCGGTGGGCGGGCATGGGCCGGTATTGGCTGTGCGCGATGCCTTCTCCTGCATGCTCTTCTGCGAAGATCCTTTTCGAGAAGACAATGATTCGACCTTTCAACACTTGTGCTCCAACCCTGTTCCTTGGCTGCCTGTTCAGCCCGCTGCTGCTGGCCGACGACACGCCGCTGGAACTCAATCAGCAAATCGTTTCTGCACCTTCAGTGGAATCGACCACTGTCGCCGACATGGCCAAGTTCGGCAGTAAAGTCGAGATCGTCAGCCGCGAACAAATCGAGCGCGCCGGTCCGAGCGCCGATGTCAGCCGTGTCATGCAGATGTTCATTCCCGGCCTGTATGTGGCGCCAAAAAACGGTCCGTTCGACTACGGTACCTATTCGCTGCTCGGCGGGCGCAACGACGACACGCTGATCCTGCTCGACGGCGTGCGCCTGAACAATCGACTGTACGGCGGCCTGTATCTGGATACCCTGCCGGCCAACGCCATCGAACGCATCGAAGTGCTCAAAGGTGGCCAGAGCCTGTTGTTCGGCACCCAAGCGGTGTCGGGGGTGATCAACATCGTCACCCGCAGCCCGCAGAGCCGCAAAGCTTCCGGCGAAGTGAATCTGGGCGTCGACAGCTTCGGCGGCACCAGCGAAGACGCCCGCGTCGAGAATATCTTCAGCAACGGTTTCGGCGATCTCGGCTTGCTGGCGTACGTCAGCCACAATGTCTCCGACGGTTACCAGCCGTATCGCAACCGCGACATGAAAAACGTCAGCGAGAAGAACCGTGCCTACGAAGTCACTACCTTCGGCGGCAAGGCCATTCAGTCGTTCGGCGATGATTCGCGGCTGGAACTGTTCTACCAATACGCCGACGCCAACCTCGATTTCGCCCGCCCGGTCGACAATCACACGACCACCAACGATCGCGTGCAGCAGATCGCCACGGCGACCTTCGAGCAGAACATCAACGAGCGCCTGAGCTACTTCGTCAAAAGCCATATCAACGACTGGGACACGCGCTACACGCGGGTCAACAACGTCGCCGGTGGCGGCACCAAAGTCATCAATCACAACGACTATTGGGGCTTCACCGATTGGGGTGTGCAGGCCGAAGGCAAGGCTGAATTGCCCGGCGGCCATGTGCTGGTGTTTGGCACCGACAATCAATGGTTCAAGGGCCAGGACGATGTACTGATCATCGATAACGACAAGGCCGAAGCCCATGCGTTCTACACGCAACTGCGCCCGCAGATCGACGCTCTGCCCGACTGGCATCCAAGCATCGGTGTGCGCCACGAAGCCATGAGCGGTGGCGACGGTGCCACGGTTGGCATGCTCACTTCGCTGTATGACCTCAACGACAACTGGTCCGTGCGTGGCCAATACGGCAGCGCCTACAAACTGCCGAACGCCGAGCAACTGTTCGTCAATGAACCGGGCGACGAGATCGGCAATCGCAATCTGAAACCGGAAAAAAGCCGCAACGCGGAACTGGGTGTCGACTACAAAGGCTTCTTGCTCGATCGCGAATTCAGCGCCAGCGTGACCCTGTTCAAACGCAAGATCGACGACTTGATCACCCTCGACGGCATTCAGTGGGTCAACGGTGAAGGCCTGGTGCGCATGCGCGGTTTCGAGGCTGACGCGAAACTGGCGCTCAACGATCAGTGGAGTCTGCAAGCGGACATGACCCGCAACCTCACCGAATCGCGCACGGGGGCGACCATCAATGACATCCCGAGCTTCTTCGCCCGTTCCCGCGTGGGTTACGAATCGGAAAATCGCCTGTGGGGCGTTGGCGGTGCGATCCGCTATATCCGCGACATCAAAAGCTCGAAGCAAGTCGAATACGGCAACTATTCAGTGGTCGACGCCGACGCTTATCGCTACCTCGACAACGCTCGCCAACACCGCGTGAGCCTGCTGGTGGAAAACCTTTTCGACCGCGATTACGTCACCAGCCGTTCGAGCAATGTCGACAACCTCGGCCGGCCGTTCACCTCCGAAGTGCGCTACACGTACCGCTTCTGATGAGTGAGATCAAAACCGTCGACGGCGTCGACACGCACCCGGACTGGTCGCACGTTCCCGAGCATGCGCGCCATGTGTTCCTCTGCACCGGCCCGCGCTGTACTCAGCGCGGCGCCCAACAGCTATGGAAAACCTTGCGCCGACATTTGCTCGCGCACGATCGCATCGAAACGCCGGGCGGTGTCTTGCTGACGCGTACGCACTGCCAGTTTCCGTGCAATCTGGGGCCGATTGTCACGGTGTATCCGGAGCGCTGCTGGTATGGCGTGCGCAGCAACGATGAGGTGCGGCGGCTGGTCGAGGGGCATCTGGTCGGCGGTGAAGTTGTTGCGGATTTGCTGATCAAGGCGCGGACATGAGGAAGCTCTGGTGTGGGCTCGGCGCCCTGCTCTGCTCGTCAGCGCTGCTGGCTGACAGTTTCAGCAATTGCGGCGAAGACTGGCACCTTGCGCCAACACCGCCCTCGCGGATTGTTGCGCTCAACCAGCATGCGGCCGACATCGTGCTGGCCTTGGGTGCGGGGCCATTGTTGGTCGGCGTGGCCTATCTGGATGACACCTTTTCCGGGCAGCGACCCTCGGAGTATTTCGGCGTGCCGGTGATCGCGCGGCAGTACCCGTCCAGCGAGGTGCTGTACGCGCAGAAGCCGGATCTGGTGATCGGTGGTTTTGCCACCGCATTCGGCGACGGGGTGACCTCGCGCTCAGGGTTGGCGCGCAACGGTGTCGGTTCGTATTTGCTGGAGTCGGCCTGCAACGGCCATTCGCTGGATTACTTCGCGCATGTGCGCAACGACTTGCGAACGCTGGGCCAACTACTGCACAAACAGCCACAGGCGCAGCAATTGAGCGCGGCCATGGACGCCGATCTCGCCAGCGCCAAAACCTTGGCCGGTACGGGTAAACCGCTGTCGGTGTTCTATCTCGACAGCGAAGTAAAAGGCCTCGACAGCGAAGGCCGGCGCGGCTTTGTCACTCCGCTGCTGGCGGCTGCCGGGGCACGCAATGTGTTCGCCGACATTGATCTTTATCGGGTGACCGTCAACAGCGAAACCCTGCTGGCCAGCGACCCCGACGTGATCCTGCTGGCCGACGCCGAATGGTCGCCGGCCAGTCGCAAACGCTATCTGTTGACCCGTGACCCGGTGCTCTCGCAACTGCGCGCCGTGCGCGAAAATCGCCTGATCGACATTCCCTTCACCCATCTGCTGCCAACCCTCAACAGCGGTCGAGTGGCGCTGGACCTGGCCCGCCAGCTCAACGCCTTGAACAAAAAATAAATGAACCTGCCGCACCCCACGCCACCTAACGCACAGACCATCAGGAGGTAGCCAATGCAAATCGAAACCGTGTGGATCGTACTGGCGGCAGTTCTTCTGCTAATCGAACTCTGGGCCATCAATCGGGTGCGCAAGAGCGAGGGGAAATCGAGCAATAAAGGCGTGTGGATCGTGCTGATTGTGTTTGTGCCGCTGTTTGGCTTGATTGCCTGGGCATTGGCAGGGCCCAAGCATGTCCGTCAGCATTCGGCGTCGTAAGCGGATTTCTTAGCCGTCGCGCGGTGCTTGCCAGCTGAGAAAGCGGTGATCTGCAATGCTGGCAATGCCTTTTTCATGCAGGCTGCACGAAGGCTTTTTGCCTGTGACGTCGTAAGCCCTTGATCTGTAGCGGTCGATTACCAGCCATGGATTGGCACGCCAAATGCCACTGATTCAGGGCATTCACAGCACCGTGAAACAACGGCCTGTGTTCACTCCGTGACAGCAGAGGCAACCCCCATGAACGCTATCGACCTTCTCAAAGCCGATCATGCAAAAGTCAAAGACATCCTCAGCCAACTCAGCGACTCGACGGAGCGGGCGCTGAAAAAACGTGTCGAGTTGTTGGGCAAACTGGAAATGGAAATCTCCATCCATACCCGTCTCGAAGAGGAAATCCTCTACCCCGCGTTCAAGGCCGCCGGCAGCAAGGAACAGGACGTCATGTACTTCGAAGCCAAAGAAGAACACCGCACCGTCGATTCACTGGTGCTGCCCGATCTGAAACTGACCGACCCGGGCACCCCGGAGTTTTCCGGCCGGGTTAAAGTGGTCAAGGAACTGCTGGAGCACCATATCGAAGAGGAAGAAACGGAAATGTTCCCTCAGGCGAAAAAGCTCTTGGGCAAGGAAAAACTCGAAGAGCTGGGCGCGCAGATGGAAGCCATGAAAGCCAGCTGCAAGAAGGAAATGGCGGCGGGAAATATGGCAGCTTGACCCGTTGCAAGTGGACGAGCCCGGCTTTGGCCGGGCTTTTTTCTGGTTGCCACTCGGCCCCCACCGCCCAGAGCGTTTTTTCAGAATTCCGGAGACGCTTGATTTAGACTTGCCGACTTTTTGCAGCAAGGGATTTGCACGTGCAACGCATCGTCATTCTGGGCAACTCGGGCAGCGGCAAATCCACCCTTGCCCGCGAGATCGGCAGGCGCCTGGGTCTGCCAGTGATTCACCTCGACCCGCTATTCTGGGAACCGGACTGGGTAGAGCCGGACAATGAAGTGTTCCGCGAACGGGTGCGCCAAGCCGCGGCGGGCGACTCCTGGATCTGCGAAGGCAATTATTCGCGGCGAACCTTCGATCTGCGCTTGCCCCGTGCCGAGCTGGTTATCTGGCTGGATACGCCACGGTTGACCTGCATGAAGCGGGTCATTCTGCGCAGCGCACTGAATCGCCCACGCGCTGATTTGCCGGTGGGCTGCACCGAGCGTCTGGACCGAGCCTTTCTGCATTTCCTGAAATACGTGTGGAATTTTGACCGTATCAATCGCCCGAGCATTGAAGCAATGCGTGCTACCGTCGGACCGCAGATCCCGGCCATTCACTTGCGCGGACCGCAGCAGATTTCAGCGTTTCTGGCTGAACTGGCCGATGTTGCCAAAACCTCAATGCACCCGACGCTGACACGCTGACATTCAAGGAGAGCAGCATTGACGTTAAGCAAGGACGTGTCATTTGCCTATCAGGATGTCTACCACTACCTCGTCGGATTGATAGAGGCCTCAAGTGGCACGCCTGAACAGAAACTGCCGTCCTTGCGACAACTGGCCCTGCGCCTCGGCGTTTCGGTGTCGACGACCAAATACGCCTACGCACTGCTTGAGGACGAAGGCAGAATCCACGCCAAAGCGAGATTTGGCTATTTCACCCGGCCAATACCGGCGGCGCCAGTGACCGCCAACTCCGGCAATCTTCTGGACCACGTCTTCGCCAGCGCCCGTCGGCCCGCCATGCTGGCGCTGAGCAGCGATGCGCCGGCGATGCTGCTGTCGCTGCAAGGCCCATTGTTGACAATGGAGCGCGAACTGACCCGCCAATACCCGCACTCGCACGCGCCTCTTTATCAGCCCCTAGGTGAACCCGAATTGCGCGCGGCCCTGGCTGAACACTACACCCGTTGCGCTCACAACCACTGGCAGGCCGAGCACGTCTATATCGGCGCAGACCTGCGCAGCGTGCTGGAATTATCGCTCAGTGCCTTGAATCTCGGTGGCACTGTGGCGCTGGTCGAATCGCCCTGCTCGTGGGCAATTCTGCGCCAGTTGCAGGCGGCCAGTATCCGCGTCATCGAGATGCCCCTCGGCGATGACGGCCGTTTCAACCTGCCCGCGCTGAACGAACTGCTCACACGCGAACCGGTGCGCTTGGCGGTGCTCTCCTCCACGGTGAATATTCCTCAGGGCCAGTTGATGCCCGCGCAGGATAAACAGCAGATCTGTGACTGGCTGGCCGAGCGCGATATCTGGCTGTTCGAAAACGACACATGGGGCGAGTTGTGTTTCTCCGATTCACCCGCGCGCTATCGCGATTTTGCTGATCCGGACAAACTGGTGGTGTTCTCGACGTTCGACAAGATTATTGGCGGCGAAGCGCCGTACGGCTATGTGCTGTGTCGCCAGCAGGCCGCGCAATTTCATCGATTGTTTATGCAACGCGGATTTCGCCTCTCGCCAATTCGCCAGAAAGCGATTGCCAGACTCTACAGCTCCAGGCGCATCGACCAGCACCTGACCAACCTGCGAGCACTGTTGCGCAAGCGCATGCAACAGCTACAGACCTTGTTGGAAGAACACGGTAACGGTCAGTGGCAGGTAGTCGCCCCACAGGGCGGTGCGAGCTTCTGGCTCAAAGCTGTGCGCCCGATTGACATGCAGCCTGTGTTCGAGCGCTTGCTGGCTGAGCGAATCGTCATCGCCCCCGGCGAAATCTTCAGTCAGCAAGGCGCCTGGAAGCAGTACCTGCGCCTGAGCTACACCCTCGATTGGGACAAGGATATCGGCCACGCGGTGAAACGACTGGCGCAGGCGTTCACCGAAGAAAACCGCGTCTACAGTCCATAGCAATGCCGCGCCTCAGGAAACCGACCATGGCGCACATCGTCAGCAAACTGCGCGCATGCCTCACTGATCACCGCGCCGACATCGGCGTAGCGCTTGACGAAACGCGGCAGATGCTCGCCGCCCAGGCCGAGCACATCCTCGGTGACCAGCACCTGCCCGTCGCAGGCCGGTGAGGCGCCAATGCCGATGGTGGGCATTTTCGAGTCCAGCGTAATCTGACGCGCCACGCCCTCCGCCACGCCTTCGAGCAACAGGCTGAAGGCGCCTGCGTCGAGATTGGCCCGGGCATCTTCGGCAATCACTGCACCGGTTTCAGCGGTCAGGCCCTGGGCCTTGAAACCGCCCATGACATTGACGAATTGCGGCATCAGGCCGACATGCGCCATCACCGGAATCCCACGCGCCACGAGAAACTCGACAGTGGACGCCAAGGCCTTGTTGGCCTCCAGCTTGACCGCGTCGCAACCGGTGCGCGCCAATACCTGAGCGCAATTACGAAAGGCCTGCTCGTGGGATTCCTGATAACTGCCAAACGGCATGTCGGCCATCACACAGGCCAGGCGCGTGCTATCGACCACCGCCCGCGTGTGGCCGATGATTTCTTCGAGCTGCATGCTCAGCGTCGAGGCGCGGCCATAACCGACCATGGCCGTGGAGTCGCCGACCAGAATAAAGTCGACGACCGGGTCGATCAGCTTGGCGATGCTGCTGGTATACGCCGTCAGCGAGACGATTTTCTGCTGGCCTTTCATGGCAACCAACTGCGGCACGGTCAGGCGTTTGGTGCGGGTATGCAGGCTCATGGGCGACTCCTTGAGGCAGCCGTCCGTAAACGATAAATGTCGCCGAAATCAACGCGAAAATATTTCATACAGTGCTCAATCCAAAAAGGTTTCGAGCGCTCGATTATTCGCCTGACGTAAAAACATTCAATGCACAGATCTACCTGAAAAAGCGACCCAGGGGCCCCCCGCGTCAGTCTGCCCGGTTGAAATGCCGATAGGCATCGGGATGCTTTATTTCGTCGTTTAACGCAGGATGTGTTGCTCGTGCAGCGCCCGCCACGCCTTTTCATCCAGCACGCCAAATTCCTCACGTCCTAAAGGAAAGCTATTCATGGAAGAAGTCATTACCTACCGAACCGCCACCGCTGAAGATGCGCTGGCGATGTGCGAACTGGGCCAATTGCTCAATTCGGTTCACCACGCCGCCCGCCCCGACATCTACGCCGCCGCGACAGATGATTTTGCCCGCGACTTGCCGCACTGGGCCGGGGTATTCGAAAAACCCGGGCAGATTGTCTTCATCGCCAGCGCCGGTGAACGGCCCGTGGCGTTCATTACTGCCACCCTGTCCGCCAGCGCCGGCCCTTTGATGCAGCCGCAGAATGTGGTGCGCATCGGCTCGGTGTGTGTCGCCGAACCGTTCTGGGGCAAAGGCATTGGCCGCGCACTGATTCAGCGGGTTAAAGACTGGGCCATGGAGCAGAATGCACAGGACTTGCGCCTGACGGTCTGGCCTTTCAACGAGCGCGCGGTGCGCATGTATGCCGAGTTCGGCTTCGAGACCCGCGCCCTGGAGATGGGCGTGCGTTTGTCGGAAGCGCCCAGGTCCGATCATCAATAACTCTTGCGAAATATCCGCATGAACCCTATCGAATGGTTCGATCCTGCCGACAACATCCTGTGTGGACAGCGAGAGGTTTCAACGACGCAAGTCCGTCCCGTATAAAGCTACTTTCAATGACGATTCAAGAGGCTGCACCCATGAGCAATGCCTGGAACGAAGGTTATTTCACGGACGAAGGCTACACCTACAGCTATAGCCGGGAAATCAATCCGGTTTTCCAGCGTTATTGCCTGTTGTTGCGCGGCTTTGCCGGCCTGGACAATCCCGACGGTTATCACTGCGAGCTCGGTTTTGGTCAGGGTGTATCGATCAATATCCACGCCACGGCCAACCCGGCAGGCTTCGTCGGTACCGACTTCCACCCCGGTCAGGCGGCCCATGCCATTGAGCTGGCGGAACTCAGCAACAACGGCGCAAAACTCTATGACGACAGCTTCGAGCAACTGCTTGCGCGCCATGATTTGCCGCAATTCGACAGCATCAGCCTGCATGGCATCTGGACCTGGGTCAGCCGCGACAACCAGAAGCTGATCGTCGAATTCGCCCGGCGCCACCTCAAACCGGGTGGTCACCTGTACGTCAGCTATAACGCATTCCCGGGCTGGTCGCCTTCAGCGCCGTTGCGCCAGTTGTTCAGCCTGCACGACCGCTTTGCCAGTCACTCGACGCGGGCGGATCAGCGCATCGATGCCGCGTTGCAGTTTTCCGAAGCGCTGCTGGCGGCCAACCCCAAGTACGCCATCGCCGCGCCGAGTCTGGGCGCCCGGCTGCAGACCATCAAAGGTCAGGACCGCCAATACGTCGCTCACGAATATTTCAATCGCGACTGGAACTGCATGTATTTCGCCGACATGGTGGATGCGCTGGCCCCGGCCAAGCTCGATTACGTCACGACGGCGGTGCCGCTGGATTCGGTCGACGTACTCAACCTGAGCGCCGAAGGCCTGGCCTTTCTCGACGGTATCGAACACCCGGTGATGCGCGAGCAGGCGCGTGACTACTTCGTCAACCAGGCTTTCCGTCGCGACCTGTATGTGCGCGGTGCCAACCGACTCAGCGCTGCCGAGCGCCGGTCGCGAATGCTCAATACGCGATTTGTGCTGATGCAACCGACAGAAAACGTAGCGTCCAGTGTCACCGGCCCTGCCGGCGAAGCGTCACTGCAAGCGGAAATTTACCGCCCGGTCCTCGATGCACTCGCCGGCCAGACCTACGAAGCCAGAACGATGCAGCAGTTGCTCGATGCGGTGTCACCAATGGCCTACGACGATCTGGAACAGGCCATCGCCATCCTGGTCAGCATGGGCGCGGTAGCCCCTTGCCAGAGCGAAGCCGCCGAGGCGCTGGTGTACGAACGCTGCGCCGCGTTCAACTTGCAACTGTGCAAGCGCGCGCTGTTCAACGCCGATATTCAGGTGCTGAGCAGCCCGGTTACCGGTGGTGGCGTCACGGTCAGTCGCTTCCAGCAACTGTTCCTGATCGCAATCCGCCAAGGCAAACAGCACCCGGCGGAGTGGGCGCAACTGGCGTGGAGCGTCATCGCCGAACAAAACGAAGTGTTGGTCAAGGACGGCAAAACGCTGACCACCGCCGAAGCCAACATCGCCGCGCTGACCGAACAGGCCCAGGCTTTTGCCGAGCAATCGCTGATCGTGCTGAGTGCTTTGAAAATCGTTTGATCGGCGTGGGTGGTGCGCAACGGGCAGGAAATCTTAATCAAACGCGCCGTTGAGCACCTCGTAAATCAGGCCGGTGGCCAACGCGACCAAGATCAGATCCGTGCCCACCTGCTGCCATTCATAACCTTCGTAATGCGGCAAATGACCGACCAGGCGTCCATCGAGCTTTTTCGCGATCCCGGGCGGCAGCGGTTTACCGCGTGCAAGGTTCTTTTGAATGCCCGGTGGCAGCGCAGGCCCCGGGCTCCAGTAGTCGCGGTAGCCGCCAACAATCCCGAGCACATTGCCGCGATCGATACTAGGGGCATGACTCCAGTCACCGCCAGAGTTGTTGCCCTTGTTGCCATTGCCTTTCTGGTTACCGTGACCCTGCATGTTCTGCGGATTGCCCTTGCCATTGCCATTGCCCTGCCCCTTCCCATTGCCGGGATCGGCCAATGCCATCGCCGAGCTGAAAACCAGGGCCAGCGAAGAAACCGTTGCAATCAACTTACGTGACTTGATCATGCGGCGCGCCTTCATGGTGGGATGCTCCTGTGTCATCTTGACGTTACACATCAGCTTAGTTTATTCCGGCTGACCGATCGTCGATTACAGCCCAGCCCATCGACACCGCCTGACAGGAGCTATTTCATGGAGTTGAAGTTCAGCCACATCGACGTACTGGTCAAAGACCTTGAACAAGCTTGTGCCTATTACACGCAGATACTGCAGGCGCGGATCTCCACAACGCAGATCTGGAATCGCGGGGGCCTGCACGTACGCTATGCCGTGGCGTTGATCGGTCAGGAACGCTTCATGCTGGTCCAGCCGCTGGCGGGCAATCTCAAAGAACTGTTGGATACGGTGGGCGAAGGCATGATTTACCGTCATTGCTACACGACCCCTGATATCGAACTGGCCTACGACGAACTGATCGCCAGCGGGGTTCAGCCGGAGGACGAAAACGGCCAACCGCTGATTCGCGAGAACCTGCAATCGCCCTCCGGGACACGCATCATCTGGCTGCCGAAACGCTTCGGACATTTCTCGATCGAGATTCTTGAAGAGCGGGCGCTGGGGGCGTTTATCGAAGCCGCATTTGCCTGAGCGTTATGCGAGATCCTCGTGGGAATTTTCAGTTTGCTGCCCCTCAATCCATTCGGTTGCGCTCAATGATAATGACCGGAAAACGCTTTTCTTTGAACAAACCAAGCAACTTGCGCCAGGCAGCCCCGACCATCGCCGCTATCTGGGGAATATAGGGAAAAGAAACAAATACGCCAGGCGGTCCCGCTGACACTTGTCGATTACTCGCAGTCAATTGAAGGAGGATCGTACAAAGCTCATCCCAATCTGTTGCATTCGACGGATTCGTAGGTGCGCCGACGCTATAAACACCCCGCCTCGGTATGCAATCCGCACCGACAAGAGTGTTATCGATCTTGGTCCTGTTAAATAAAGCCTCGATGACTTCACCCAGCGTCGTATCGCAGAGTTTTCCATGAACGGCAGGTGCGCACATCCACCTGGACCGCCAATTGCCGCTGGTGTTCCAGCCTGCACTTTTGCTTCCCGGAGCCGCGGCGTACCAACCATAAGGTGGCGGGCTGGAAAGGTGTTTCAGGGTAAAAGTGCCCAACAACGGGCCACGACAGCCATTCGCCAGATGCAAGTTAAACTCCGGCCAGTTGGAGAGTAACGCGAGTTCTTTATTGGTAGACAGATTGGGACGCGATGACGAGAGTGCTGTTACCGGAACCGATGGAAGAGATGCCTTCGGGGCAGCCTTGGCCTGAATAATCAAGCCTCTGGTGCGAGTTCTGAAGGACTGATGATCGCGCGTGAAAACATCCATGACAAAAATCGCCGCGTCGCCCAATTCCACCGGACGGGTAATTTTGTGTTCATAAAAGTCTTCTGTACCTGAAACGGTCATATCCGCATAAGGTCTTTTGTCGATCCAGCCGAGTGTCACCGTTATCGCACCGTTGGTAGGGTCTGCTGCGAGCGCTTGCTGCAGATCAGACACAAATGCCGGAGCGAAAAGTCGCCTCAACTGTTCAAGCTCTCCATAGCCGCGGAACCCCCGATATTGAAGAGAAATTGCCTTATCGATATCCGTACTTAAACTCATGCCAGTCCTTGGTTGCGTCGTGGAAAATATCCCAATGTCGAGGTTCTACAGACCTTAGAGAATTGTCGCAACAGTTCCAGGGTAAGTAGACTGTCCTCCTGCGTCCTTTTTCAGCGTTCAACCCACGAGCCATAAAGTCTCTTGCTGGCACGCTCCCACCTATTCCCACACAGAGCCTGAAAGCTTGGCTATTGAAGGAAATAAAATGACCGCATCTATCAGGCGGGACGAAAATCTTCGACGTTTCAGAAAATATCTGCGCATTGACGCGGCTCTGTTTATCGCCAGCATGGTGGGAGCTTTCACCCTCAGCGGTTTTGCACACCTGGAGAAATTCTATCTGATACTCGATGTACCGATCGAACGGGTGAACATCAGTGCACAGCAGTTTTCGGCCTATGGCGCCGCCGGATTCGGATCCTTCCTGGGTTCACTGTTTTTTGCTATGTCTCTGGTTGGAACCGTCACCCTTCTCATGTTGATTTTCGAGAAACCCCGGGGCGACACAGTTGATTCCGCAGCCAGCCCCAAGTGGATTGCCAACGTACGTGACCGTGCTGCAGAAAATCGCGTTGGGTTCATTGCTGTCGGCATGCTCTGCCTGCTCACGTTTGTGCTGTTATCCACTTGGTATTTTTTGATACGCGCCCCTTCAAACACTGGCCGGGCAGCGGCGCTGAAACTTGCGTCCACATGCGATGTGCGTCATGTGGTTTACGCAAACCTCGACAAGTACGAGGGATGCCAGATCGCAGAATCCAACGACATGCTTTACTTCTTGAAGCGACACCACAACGACTCAACGGGCGTCGAGTTCCATACCTTTGAGTTACCGAAAGCAGGCATAAGAAGCATTACAGGGGAAAAGCAGAGGCTCACGTATAAACAGTGAAACGACGAAAGCCGCTTACTTGCCAGGCATAAAAAACCCGGCTGATAAGGCCGGGCTTTTGCCAGTACTACGCTCATACTCTGCATTCAGACTGCACGGCGTTCAAGCAGACGGTCTGCCCCACCTTCGGCAACCAGGTTGCCCTTCAGACGATCAGAACCATCGGCAGCAACCGCGTCACTGAACAGTGGATCAGTTTGAGTCGCGGCGGCAACGGCGTCACTGAACAGTGGATCAGTTTGAGTCGCGGCGGCAACGGCGTCACTGAACAGTGGATCAGTTTGGGTCGCGGCGGCAATGGCATCACTGAACAGTGGATCAGTTTGAGTCGCAGCGGCAACGGCATCACTGAACAGTGGATCAGTTTGAGTCGCGGCGGCGAAGGCGTTCATTGCAAAGACCGAGAAAGCGATGCCGAGGATGGTTTGGCGTTTCATGTTGATGCTCCGTGTGCAGTGGGTGGGTATGGAGCTGATCTTACGCCGCGACAGCGATATGAGAACCTGATTGAGTTAATGGTTGTTATTGACGCAGTCAATGGCACAGCTGAGCATCGTGGCGATGGCGGCTCTACGGCTCGGCGAGACCACCGGCGCTACCTCGGTTCGAAATCAACGCTGGCCGCTGGTGTTGTAATCACACACCAACGTTCTGAATGTCCGTGGGATCGGTACGTACTTCAACAAAGGGTAGATCGCAGGCTCGATGTCTTCACTGGCAGTGATTTTCGGGGCGATGAGTATTTTGCTGCGACTGCTATCGAGGTAAAGCACGTCAAACTCGTCAGGATGGACTGTGCTGCAAGGCGAGTAGCTATTGAAGTCTGCCGCATGAGCAAAACGATAGAGAACCTCGCCGCGACGCTCATCCGATGCCAGCACTTTGGTCACAAATATGGCCGTCAACAGAAACACCAGACAGTTTGATAAATGGCAGACCATATAGCCGGCAGTCCGCTCACCTTTGCGACGTGCCTCGGAATACCGTACGAACATGGCGAATGAGGCAATGAAAATCAGGTAGAAAAGTAACTTCAGTTTAGCCACGGCATGCATGAATGTCGCTGCGGCCAAGGTCATCGGCAGCAGAGACGGGTCGACGTGAAACATCTGATTTATTTCTGCTTGAGCATCGATCTTGGCGAAAACACTCAGGCCACCCAGAAAAACCGCCCAGATCAGCAAGCTCGACTTCAAATGCATCAGCTTCTGAGCGAGTTTGATTTCGATCAGGCTCATCAGAATGTAGAAACTGAGAAGCATCGACACGGCAAAAGCGAGGACGAATATCGTCGGATAAGGCGTGCTTGAACGGACCGCGAAGCCAGCAATGACGATGAGCAGGAAGGCGATGACTGCCAGCACGCATAGTGCCCTGACCGTCGCAATCGGGTTGAGTGATCTGCTCTGCGTTTCACTATGGGTAACAGCTTGAGTCGGGAGGGGAATGTCCTGCATGGGCAGTCGGTCCTTGATTCGGGATTGAGGTTCTCGGCGCAGCATTCTTCTCAACGTATCGGCAATCAGTTCCGATGCTGAAGCGCCTGAAAGTGGCAACCCGGGATGTCGATCAACATTCATCAGGCACAAGCGGTTTCCGATGATTCACGACTATGCTGGAACTACGATGACATTTGCACGGCCAGGCAAACCGAACGGTTTGCAGGCCAGGGCGGTGCGGCGCCCTTCTCACCCCTGCCGACTCAGGAAAACCGCGCTGAAGGACAAGGAGATCCGTCATGCCCGATCATGCCCGCACCACCACCGCAGCCCTCCTCATCAGACACCCGACTGTCGAGATGGTCACTCCAACCTATCAAAGCGACGACGAGACCCTTGACGGCGGTGTTTGCCGCGGCATGGCCAGCCGCTGGATCGGCGCACAATTGCTTGGCGGCAAGAACGTCGCCCAATTCCGCATACTTGCGAACAACACTGACGGTAAAGTGAACATGGAGTTCGTCAGGTATCAGGCTGCATTCAACGCTGTTGGCAAAGAGTTCGATAGCGCGTGTGTCCAATACGAAAATCTCAGGGCCGAGGCCGACCGGCTGAAGGGCGTATTCAACGGGACGCTCGAGAAGGGCTGGTTCGAATGGATGCCGACCGCGCAAAGCGTTGCAGACGCTGAGGAGGCGGCGTTGAAAGCAGAGAAAACGCTTCTGGCATCAGTCAGCATTCTGTACAGATATATGTCGGGCGGACTTCACGAGGTCAAAAAGGTAACCGATGTTGACTACACCACCTTTGAGCAAGCGCTCCACACGCACCTCACGGGGAATGGTTTCTACTACATCGGTCTCGGCGGCACACACGCAATCGCCTTCTACATCGCACAAGCGGGCGAATGCCTGTTCATCGACGCCAATACCGGCGAATGGAAGTCGCCAGATCTTGCGACCTTGTCGACTTTTTTCAGCGACTATATGTCCAGCCTTTACCTGACCGAGTACGCAGGAAAGCGAGTCGATATTTACCACCTCCCGCACGTGCTCGACGCCACCTAGCGACTTGTTGATTACGCGTGCTATTGCTGGTCGATCGGGCCTGCTCACCTTCGCTCCAGGGCGGTGACTCGGTATGGGCATTAATGGGAGCGTACGGACGTCTTTTTCGAAATCCTGCGAAACAGCTTTTTGCCGAGACTGCCAACGGTTTGGTTGTCCTCCTTCCACAGCGCAACGAGCGTGATGTATTGCGTGTGGTTGACGATGTTAGAAATGAGGTTGCCTGGACCCAGTCCATGCGTCAGGATTCTCCCGACTTTGTCCCGCAGGGCGAGCAAACCAAGTGCCCTTCGAGCGTCGAGACTTAACTGACAAACCGAGTATCACCATGAACCGCCAGAAAAAGCTGCAGCAGTTGTTCAAAGAAAAAGCGAAAAAAGCCAGTGCAAAACTGGCTCCCAAGAAACCCAAATACATCAGCAAGGCTGATCGAGCGAAGCTCGAAGCTGAAGCGGGTTCTGACTCAGTGATGTCTTCTGAGAGCTGATCCTTGTCTGCCGATCAAAGCAAAGTCGTCGACGCCTTCAGTGCGCATTCCTGGCCGCAGTGTTGAGCGAGACCACATTGCCGCTCGACGTGGCGAGCGAATCGGTCAACGACCATCTGCCACTCCTCGCGCCGTTCTTCGTCCGGCTGCGCAGGATCGGCATCGAACATCTGATGAACCAAGACACCTTTGAGCCTGAAACGACTTTAGGAGCACGCATGCTGGAACATGTTGATATCGAAGATCTGTATAAAATCGAAGGTTCTCTCCATAAGCATCTGCAAATTGAAGGGGCCTTGTCTTCACTCGGCGGCCCAGGCTGGGATGGCTTTGGCTTCAAGAACAGAGTTCTGAAAGAGCTGGGTTATGACGTCGATGCACAAGGCAACACCGACGCAATGAAAATCAGGGCTTACAACACGGCCGCTGACGCCATCAACAAACTCGGCGCAAAAATTACCGCCAAAAAGCTGCTGTCCGAGCTGGGCATTTCCTGACAATACGCTCAACCGCCATTTACTTCGCTCGCCGGGCAGTCAAAACCGCACTGATTGACTGTCCGTTTGCTTAATCTTCAGGCATCGCGTGACGTGCGACCCAGGAATCTTTCTCCTATGAACATGCAAGACTATCTAACCAGTACCGACGATGCTGTTTCGACAATATTCGGGGCTATTCGAGACTCATCCGCAAAGCTGTTTAAACTCGGTATCTCCATTCATCACTGGGTTCACTTGGAGAACTATCTCCTCGGAAAGGAGCACGACGGTTATGGGCCGGGAAACTTCGATAAGTGGAAGCAGGATATGGGGGAAGCTCCCACAGTCGAGGCCGTGCGATATTCGAGGGGGAAACTTGAGTCAATGGCAGAGGCCAGGAGCGAATCGATTAACACGCTCTGCGCTTCGATCCTGATGATCGCCCAAGGCGGAATCAAACGTGTACTCGGAAAACCGGGGCTTTGGAAAGCACACGAAGGCACCCTGTTGTCCTCACAGAACGAATGCCTGCTAAGCGCCATTTGGCATGGCCGTAATCTCGGGGCTCACGTGGAAGGCCTCAAACAGCAGACGCCCTCTTTTGCCTATTTCAAGGATGTCGAGGCTCGCCGAAATATCGATCTGTTGTCGCCCACAATCAAATACCCGTGCAAGTACATTGTGAAAGATCTTCTTGGATGGGTTGAGCTACACAGCTTGCCCATCCCTGACAGCGTACATCCTGAGCCCTACCCGTCTGCCTACTTTCAGGACATGACCCGAATTGGCAAACTGGCAGCACCCAGCCATTGATAATGGCGATAGAGTCTGGCGCAACCGTCTAAAGACAAACTGGTTTTTTTTGACGCGAGATACGCCGGGGACCGGGCAGGAAAACTCCAACGACCTCAACCTGCCCTGGGCGGCCAATCTCCCGGACTATCTCACCGTTGAGATCAACGGCTGGCAAACCCTGCTGACCCACGATATCGCTGACGTCCCTGCCGATCTCGACAGCAAGATCAAACTCGTCATCACCGGCCACTCGCACAAACCCTGCATCCAATGGCACGGTGATTGTCTTTACCTCAATCCTGGCAGCGCCGGTCGCCGTCGTTTCAAACTGCCGGTCACACTGGCACTTCTCGACGTATCGGCTGATACGCTCCCCCCTCAGCTGGTGCACCTGCTGGATTCCCCTGCGTGATGGGGCAGCCCGCTCGGCTGAAAAAGTCAGCAGACAAAATGCGGCTGGAAATCCCTGCCACGTTTAGAGGTTATCCTTCAGTTAATCCACAGGTGCGAGTTTGCAGTCCACGCTATGACCGAGAGAATCGATCATGAATATGTCATCCAATGTAAAACCACAAACAGCAACTCTGGCCGGCCGTTTGGCCTATCTGTTTTACAGCCTGAGCTGTTATTTCATTTTCCTGCTGACGATTTTGTACTTGATCGGTTTTGTTGGCGGGTTGGTGGTCCCCAAGAACATCAACTCAGGCGACTATCGCAATCTGCCCCTTTCAATACTGATCGACATCGCGCTCATAACGCTGTTCGGTCTTCAACACAGCGTTATGGCCAGGCAAGGCTTTAAAGCAAGGTTGGCGCAATGGTTGCCTCCCGCCATGGAGCGAGCGACTTACGTGCTGTCGAGCAGCCTGATGCTGTTGCTGCTCTTCTATCTATGGCAACCCATTCCCATGTCGATCTGGAGCATTCGATCGAGCTTTGCCGCCACGCTGGTTTCCGGGCTTTTCTGGGCCGGATGGCTACTCATATCGTTCGCGACCTTCTTGATCAGCCATTCCGAATTATTTGGCGTAAGCCAGGCAATTCGGGCTTTTCGGCGCACTGAAGTGCAAACCTCACCCTTCATCACGCCATCGCTCTACAAAATGGTCAGGCACCCCATGTATCTGGGTTTCCTCATCGCATTCTGGGCGACACCCAACATGACAGTCGGACATCTGGTCTTCGCCTTGACGTGTACGATTTACATATTGATCGGCACTCATTTTGAAGAGCGCGATTTAGTCAGAACGTTCGGCAACAACTACCTCGACTATCAACAGCGAGTGGGCAAGCTTCTGCCCTTCTGGAAAAATTCAGACGACGTATAACCATCGAGATCCCAAGGGTAGCCAGCCTCAAAGGTGCGCCACGGAGCCGACGTTGCGCGCCATCCACCTGAATTTTTTTCTCGGCCCTCGCCCTGATCACCTAACCTCATAGACTGTGTGATCAATTCGAGCCTCCCCCTCCATGCGCAACACATTGAAGTCGCTGATCCTTGTCGCGCTCATGCTGCTTGTTCCCGCCGGTTCGTCAATGTGGGCGGCGAATTTGCCAGCGCCCTCGACGAGCGCCGCCGCGCCGCTTGCGGTCATCAATCAAAGTGACTTGCAGGCCCTGCAACTGCGTCTCGACGGGCTCAAGCAACAGATCTCGTCCGCGAACAATTACAACCAGCTCGAGGGCCCGCAGGATCGAGTGCAGGCGTTCATTCTGGATGTTGACCGGTTGTCGGCGGCGTTGTTGCCGCAGCAGGCGCAGTTGGCCGTGCAGTTGGGAGTGCTGGGGGCCGCGCCGGACGCAGAGGTAGCGGCGGAACAGGCGGATATCGTCGCGCAACGGGCGTCCCTGGCGGAGCAGAAGAACAAAGTAGACGGGACGCTGAAGAGCCTGGCGGCGTTGAAGCAGAGCGCGGCGGATCTGATTACGCAGATCGCCGGCATCCGTCGCACACTGCTGGAAAGTGAGCTGACGCTGGGCACTGACAGCGTGTTGAGTCCAAGTTTCTGGTCGCCGCTGGTGAGTCCGACCGAGGATGATCGTCAGCGTCTGCGTTTTTTCGTCGCGCAGGTGCGTGACACATGGGCCACCGTGTGGGCCCCGGGCCAACGCGTCTATACCAGTGTGCTGATGGCGTTGGCGCTGATCATCTGGACGTTCGGGCGCAGGCTCGCGGAACGGGGTCTGACCTGGGTGTGCATTTACCGCATGCCCGAGGGACGTCTGCGCCGCAGTGCACTGGCGTTCGCCTCGGCGCTGGCAACCATCGCCACCACCGGCATTGCCTTGCAGTTGCTGTTCTACGCCTGCACCCGCCATCAACCTTTGCCGCCGGTGCTGGAAACTTTTTCCGAAGAGTTCGAGAAGGTCGTGTATGCCTGCGTGCTGCTCACCGGGTTGAGCCGCGCGTTGCTGTCGACCGAACATCCCTCGTGGCGCCTGCCGGCGATTGCCGATCAGGTGGCGCTGGCGCTCAAGCCCTACCCGCGCATTCTGTCCTGCACGTTACTGGTGCTGGTGACGCTGGTGCAGGTCAGCAACGCCACCGGTATGAGCAGCCAGATCGTGATCGCCGGGCGCGGGGTCATTTCGATCGTCGTGCTGGCGATCGTGACGGTCCTGCTGTTGCGCGTCGGCAAGGTGCACAAGGCGCTGGTCGCGGACAATGATGCGGCGGCGAACAGTACGTTTGCCGGGGTGATTTACACCATTGCCGGCATCTCGATGTTTGTCTCGGCGATCGCGCTGCTGGCTGGCTACGTGTCGCTGGCGCGGTTCATCAGTTATGAGCTGGTGTGGGCGTACATTGTCTTGTCGGGTTTCTACCTGCTGATCCAGTTGATCAAGGATGTCTGCGAGCACGTGTTTTCGCCACGGCACGCTAGCGGCAAGGCGCTCAAACAGTTATTGGGTATCGGTGATCGACGACTCGATCAGATTTCGATTCTGCTGTCCGGTTTCAGTCGGGCCGCGCTGTTGCTGCTGGCGGTCATTGCCCTGTTTGTTGGCGGCATCGGCACCACGCTCGGGCAACTGGCGAGCAACATCATGGCAATCCTTGGCGGCGCCGGGTTGCGCAAGCTGAACATCGTTCCCGGCCATCTGCTCAATGCCGTGCTGGCGCTGATGATCGGCATCTGGCTGATCCGCGCCCTGCGCCGTTGGCTCGACAATGAGTTTCTGCCCAAGACCGACATGGACCCGGGCATGTGCGCTTCGCTGAGCACGCTGTTTTCCAACATCGGTTATGCCTTTGTGATTCTGCTGACGCTGTCGTCGCTGGGCGTGCAGTGGACCAATCTGGCGTGGATCGTCAGTGCGTTGTCGGTGGGCATCGGTTTCGGCTTGCAGGAGATCGTGAAGAACTTCGTCTCCGGCCTGATTCTGCTCACCGAGCGTCCGGTGAAAGTTGGCGATTTGATCAGCATCAGTGGCGTCGAAGGCGATATTCGCCGGATCAACGTGCGCGCCACGGAAATCCAGCTCAGCGACCGCTCGATTGTGATCGTGCCGAACTCGCAACTGATCTCGCAGAACCTGCGCAACGTGACACTGGGCGGCAGCGCGCAAGGCGTCGCATCGCTGGAGTTGGTGTTCCCGCTGGATATCGATCCCGAAGCGGTCAAAGACCTGTTGCTCACAACTTATCGGGAGAACGAAACCATCCTCGATAAACCGGCGCCGTTCGTGCGCTTCAGCAAGCTGTCGCCGGACGGAATCACCTTGACGGTGACCGGGTACGTGGGCAGCCCGAGGATTGTCGGGGTGACCAAGAGCGATCTTTTGTTCGAAGTGCTCAAGCGTCTGGGGGCGGCGGGAATTGCGCTGGCGCAGCCGGCGGCGAGTACGTGAGTAATCAATGAGGCGAACAACCGCCGATTTCCTGCACGACGCGGTCCGCCAAAGCCAGGCAGCTCGTCAGCCCCGGAGACTCGATGCCAAACAGATTCACCAGACCCGGCACGCCATGCTCCGCTGGGCCACTGATGACAAAGTCCGCCGCCGGTTGCTGTTCGCCGCTGATCTTCGGGCGGATGCCGCTGTACGCCGGTTGCAGACTGCCATCGGGCAGCCCCGGCCAATAGCGGCGAATCGCCTGATAAAAGCTGTCGGCCCGCTGCGGGTCAACGCGGTAATCAACGTCCGCGACCCATTCCACATCCGGCCCGAAGCGCGCCTGCCCCGCGAGGTCGAGCGTCATGTGGACACCGAGTCCGGCGGCTTCGGGTGCGGGGTAGACCAGATGGCGAAAAGGTATCCGCCCGCTGAAGCTGAAATAGCTGCCTTTGCACAACCGCGGCACGGGGATGAACGATGAGCACAGGCCGGTGATACGACTTGCGACTTGCGGCGCCGACAAACCGGCACAATTGACCAGTTCGCGACAACCCAGGGTCATGGGCTGCGCACCGCCCATCCGCAACTCGATCCCGGCAGGGTGACAGCGGGCGGATTCAAACGGGGTATGAAAGGCAAACGAGGTGCCCATGGACTCGGCATCCGCTTGCAGGGCGAGCATCAAGGCATGGGAGTCGACAATTCCGGTGGAGGGCGACCAGAGTGCCGCGACACAGGACAGTTCCGGCTCCAGCGCCAGCGCCTGGCGCGCGTCGAGCAACTGCAAGCCCTCGACACCGTTGCACCGCCCCTGCTCCCACAAGCGTTGCAAGGCACCGCGCTGCGCGTCATCGGTCGCAACGATCAGCTTGCCCAGACGCTGGCAAGCCACGGCGTGCGCCTCACAGAAGGCATACAGACGACGGTTGCCTTGCACACACATTTGCGCCTTCAAGCTGTTGCCGGCGTAATAGATACCGGCATGGATGACCTCTGAATTGCGCGAACTGATGCCCGTCCCGATGCCCTCGCCCGCCTCCACCACAATCACTTCACGCCCACTCGAGGCCAGTGCCCGGGCCACCGCCAGCCCGAGCACACCGGCGCCGATCACTACGCATTCGATATCGATATTCACCGCCCCTCCGTGCGTTCGAATTGCTTGATCAGCATGGTGACCTTCTCCACCTCGCCATCCGACAAATGATGATGACAAGGAAGGGTGAGCATTTGCCGGGACAGACGTTCGGTATTGGCCAGCACGAGGCGCGGCTGACTGCTCAACCAGGCTTTTTGCCAATGGATGGGCAGCGGATAATGAATCGCCGTTTGCACATCGTACTGCGCCAGAAACGCCTGCAAGCGATCACGATTTTGCGACTGCACGACATAGTGATAATAGGAATTTCCCGGCTTGCCGCCACCCAGGTCGGTACCCGTACGAGTGGTGCCGAGGACGTCATCATAGAAAGCGGCGATTTCCACACGTCTTTTCAGCCATTGATCCAGATACTGCGCTTTGACATTGAGCGCCGCGGCCTGCAACGAGTCGAGGCGCGAATTGATCCCGAACCGCACCGATTCGTTACGGGTTTCCAGGCCATGATTGCGTGCAATACGTGCGTATTCGGCAATCTTCGGATTGCGGGTGACCAGCATCCCGCCATCCCCCAGGCCCCCAAGCGTCTTCAACGGATGCATGGAAAAGGCTGAGGCATCGCCTCGAGTGCCGACTTGCTGACCGTCGAGGGTAGTGCCGATCGCCTGTGCGCAATCCTCGATGACGGCCACTGCGCGGGCACGGCACAGGTCGAGGATGGCATCGATATTCAGCGGACGTCCGCGCAGATAGACCGGAATGACCGCTTTGGTCCGCTCATTCAAAAGGGGCGCAATCGTATCGACGTTCATCAGCTCATCGTCGCCCACGTCCGCCAGGATCGGCCGGGCACCTGCCGCCACAATGGCACCGACGGTGGCAACAAAGGTATTGGCGCAGGTAATGACTTCGTCGCCAGGCCCGATATCCAGCGCACGCAATGCCAGAAACAACGCATCCGTGCCTGAATTGAGGGCCACCGCATGCGCCCCGCCACAGCGTTCCGACATCCAGGCTTCGAACGCCAGAACCTCTTCACCCAGGATGAATTCGCCTGACTGCAGGAGCGCCTGCCAGCGCTCGAAAATCTCGCTCGAAAGGTCTTGGGCCTGTTCCTGGACGTTATTGCACTTGATCATTTCGCGCACTCCTTGGCATGAACATGAGGGAAGTCAGGACAATCAGCAGGGTCCCGACCGCACTGACAACAGCGGTAAGCGTGAGGGTCTGGGAGTAGCCGACGATTCCGCCGACCACACCGCTGCCCAGATAGATGAAGGGGTGCACGCCGCTGGTCACGAAGGTATCGACCGCCACGACCTTGCCCAGATCCTTCTCCGGGGAATGTGTCTGCATGGCAGTTGCCCAGCCGGTGAGCCAGGAGGCTTCGACGATGCCGACGAACGTCGCCCCCAGAATCGCCATCCACGCCGATGTGCCCAGCCCGAGCAAGGCCATTGCCCCCGCGAGGAACAATCCGCAAGTGACGGCGAGCCCCACCAGTCGCTCATGCCCCGAGGCCAGCACCGTGATGACCGAACCGATGCAAGCGCCGAACCCCGATGCCGCCAGGCAATAACCCCACATGTCTTCACTGAAGCGCTGACTGATCGCATAAGGGGCAACGACCAGAAAGATCGGGAAACACAACACGTTCACCACCAGCGTCGCGGCAAAACCCAACAGCAGCGTGGCGTTGTTGACGACCACGGTGATGCCGTTGAGCGCTTCACACAGCGAGAACTCTTCTTCCGATTCATGGTGGCCGACATTCGGCAGCTGCGCGGTGTAAATGGCAGCGCAGAAGAAGGTCAGCCCATCGATCAGGATCCCCCACACTGGGTCCCAAAGAATGATGAACACCCCTAGCGTCGCCGGAAACAGAATGGCGACCAGGTTATCGATGAAATTCATCGCCCCGTTGCCCGCCACCAGGGCCTTTTTCGGCAACAGATTGACCAGCAGCACCTGTGCACAGGGTTTCGATACACCAATACCGATACCGAAGATCAGATACGCCAGCACCAAAAAGCCCCAGTGCGCCCCTGTCACCAGCAGCGCAACGGCGGCCAGTTGCGCAAGGCCTCGCGCCGTATCGGTGTAGATGAGTACCTGCCGGGGCGATTTGCGATCCGCCAGCATCCCCCCGGCCAGCGCACCGATAACGGTTCCGACACCGACGGCAGCCATGATGAAACCAAATACATCACCACCGAAACCGTCGCGAATCAGTGCGATCGGCAGCGCCGCCAGGCAGATGGCATCGCCGGCCATCGACAGGCCCTGGCCAATCAGCAACTTGCGAAACGGCAAGACACCCAAGGCTTCGTTGTAAGGTGACAAGCGTTCTTTGATAGAAATCATGGGTGCCCCTCCTTGAGGCCTATTCGTCCATCCTCGCCGCGCTGGGTCGGCAACTGGCGATCGCCGTGGCGAATCTCCAGCTCGTCGTCACCGAGTACGGAAATCCGCAGTCTTTGCCCGCGGAACTGCAGAGTGAAATGGTAAGCCTGCCAGTGTGCGGGCAACTTCGGTCGGAAGGCCAGTTGGCCCGATTCGATATCCAGCCCCGACAGCCCCTCGACCAATCCTTGCCAGGCGCCGGCATAGGCGGAAAGATGCAGCCCGTTGCTGTAGTCGTCGACCGGCGTGAAGTCGAGGTTATAGCGGCTGGCCCGGGCAATGAAATCGGCACTGGTGTGCGTCTCGCCCAGATGCGCGGCGACGACGGCATGCGGGCCGTAACTCAACGAGGACTCATGCACCGTACGCGGTTCATAGTAATTGAACGCGGCGCGCTTCACGGCCGCTGAAAAATCGTCGGGAAACATCGACATCAACAGCACGATGTCAGCCTGCTTGACCAGTTGCGAATCGAAGTTTTGCAGTTTCTCCGCGCTGTCGCGTTCGACCTCGTCGGCAAACTGCGGCCCACGCTGTTTGACCACACGCAGGCGGGTGTCCGGCAATCTCGCATAACCTTCAAACTCCTCAGGAATGGCCACCCCGTCTACCGTGATCCACGGCAGGTAGACGTTATCGGCTATCGCTTGCCAGAGTCGGCGTTGCGCGCCAGACACCCCGGGAAAGCCCGGGCGGTCCAGCAATGAAAGCACCCGCCGGATACTCCAGCGCAGCAGGTAATTGGTAAAGAAACTGTTGTTCACGTGGTAGTGATACTCGTCCGGGCCCATGACCGAATTCACCCCATAGGCCTGCTTGCTCTCTGACCACTTGAACACCGATGCCGCGAATCGAGCGCTTTCAATCAGGATTTCGAAGCCCCGAGACGCCATGAACGCGTCATCACCGGTTACCGCCCAGTACTTGTTCACGGCATAGCTGACGTCTGCCGAAATGTGCAGCACCTCATCGACACTCCACTCTCGCCTTATGTCCTGTTCAGGATAGGACAACACATAATGCGGGCCATTTTCGCCGCCCTGATCGTTGGACGCCTCCGGGAACCGTGCGCCGCAGAAGCCCGTGGAACGCGCGAACTGCAGCGCTTTTTCAATGAAGGTGTAGCGGTAGTCAATCAATGCCCTGGCAACGTCCGGCGCGTTCCAGATCCAGAACATGCACTTGTGCAGTTCGGTGTCGAAGAACGTCGCACCAGAATGGTAAGTGCTGGTCAGGCCTCGCGCCGGCGATATCGTGCCATTGACGCCATGCGCTGCGCCGAGGCCATGTTGCAGCAATTGGAATACTGCGTACTTCATACCCAGATCAGTGCACGTGTGCGGAGCCTGAATGGTGACTTCATGCTCACGCCAGAGGCTGTTCCATTGGCTCAAATGACAGCCTTGAATCCTTGCGACATCAAAGTCGCCGGCAAACGTGTCAGGGTGGGTCTGATCGCTATCGACGCCCACCCGCCAATGCGTCACCAACCGGTGCTGGCTGACCGCTGCAAAGTCGAGGGTTACCGAAGCCACACAACCCTCTTGCCCCTGCCGCCAGGAAACGACGGAACTCGCCGTTGAATCCGCCTGTTCGACGCGCACGTCATAACGCAGCCGCTGCTCGGCCGTGTCGACGATCAGGCTGAACGACGCTTGATCGACAACGCTTTCCCCGAAATGGTAATGCCGCGCGGTCAGCCAGTCACAAGCCCCGAGGTATTCGTTCGACGCGCTGCCACCCACTCCGTAATCAAGCCTCAATCGATGGCGTGCGGTGCCCGTGCCGAGGCGTTTCAAACTGATCTGCGTCGACACCACCGCCTGATCCGGGGCATCAATGAACTGGGTGACCGTCAGCTCATATTGCACACCGGCCAGCTGAAACTGCTCGCAACTGCTGACGGTCGCCTGATCGAGTGCCAACACCACCACGGGTTCGTTGCTTGCCGGCTCAAGCGGCAAGCCCGTATCAACATCGTAAAGCCGCAGGATGGCCGGCGCGGGCAAGGCAATGATTTCCCGCGAGACGCCGACACCGGCCGCATACACCCCCGCCAACAGCAACTGCGTGCGCCGGCTGCGTGGCGATGCGTTGGGCATGTGCGCACGCACGCCGAGCAAGGGATTGGCCAAGGTCGCCACGCACGCCGCGAAGGACGACGATCTCGCGTTGATCGCGACAATGTCTTCGCGGTGCTCGCCGTAGGAAATGCTCAGCACGATGCGCCTCCTGACGCCTGGAACGACCAGTCGTTGTGCAGCATGTTGCGTACGTTGTGATAACGGATATCCGCTAACACATCGCCGCTGTCCTTGAAGTTCCCCGACTGCCACTGCTCGCAGATTTCGACGATCGCATCGCGGATCGAAAAGATGAATTCGAAACCCAGCGTCTGTTGCACCCGTCGGGAATCCAGCCGGTAGGATCGAACATCGTCACTGTGGGTCGTGGTGATCGGCACATTGGTGCGGAAGTACCGATCGACAATCTCTTTTACCTGACTGGCAATGTCGGTCACCGTGTGGTTCTCGTAGCCGACATTGATTGCCGTCCCGGACACCTCGCCCAGGGACTCCCGTTCGACCAGCATCGTATACAGCCGGGTCAGATCGCCGATATGCACGTTAGGGCGATACTGACTGCCGCCGAATACGGTGATTTCACCGCGCGCCAGCGCACTGGCGGTCAGGATGTTCACGGTCAGATCCAGACGTTGCCGGGGCGACCAGCCGCACACCGTGGCGGCGCGAACCGCGACAGTCTCGAACGATGAATCGGTCAGTTCGAAGAGTATCTTCTCGCCATCAGCCTTGAACCGGTTGTAGTCGGTGATGGGCACGCAGGGCTGGCGTTCGTCGACAAAAGGTTCTGCATTGACGCCGTAGACACTCGCTGAAGACGCGTAGATAAAACGCCGGCAACCCAGACGCTTGGCGCTGCTCATGAGATGCGGCAGGCAATCGATGTTTATCGATTGGCCCAGTTCCGGAGCCGAATTGAAACTCGGATCGTTCGCCACTGCAGCAAGATGCACAACAGTGTCGACACCTTGCAGCGACGTTTCCACGAGCGCCGGATCGCGTATGTCGCCCTTGATGAGTTCCAGGCCGGGATGGTTCAGCACACCTTCGAGCCCGTTGCCGAAATACAGCGCATCCAGCACCCGGACGCTGTACCCGGCGGCAAGCAGTTTGGGCACCAGACGCGAGCCAATGTAGCCAGCACCGCCGGTAACAAGAACAGTTGATTCCTTTTTCATGGTTAATTCCTTCCCTGTGATGAGTGCGCCAGCGTGAATTCATCAAGCGATGACAGTATTGAAGCGCGTGGATGGCTAGCCTTGGGTTCAAGCGGATCACGGCGAATCTGCCAGGCGCGCACACCCAGGCTGCACGCCAGGTCAGTCGCATAGGGGCTGTCATCGATCAGCTGAACATCCTGCGGAGCGTGGTCGCCGATCAGTTGTTGAACCAGTTTGTCGCGGGTTTGATGTGGTGCTTGCCGGGTAATCGAGACCGGCGCCTGGCCCCATACGTTCGCCCGTTTCAGCGCCGCCTCGAACAATTGCGGAGCATTCAGCGACGCCGTATAGAACATCACCGGCTGCGCAGACGCTTCGATGCGCTGCAGCAATCGCAAAGAATCCTCGAACAGCTCGGTGCCCGGTGAGAGCCGCTGGAATTCCTCCTGTTTGTACGCGGCCAGCTCGTCGGCGCTGAACCTTGCGGACGTTGCACCGCCGGCATGACGGGTGGTCAGCGCCAGCAGTCGGGAAGCGCCTTCCATGCGTGGCCGCCCGGCGATGTGCTCGATGTATTGCTGCGATGTCAGTTGCTGTCCTGAAAACTCAAGGGCCGCATTGCGCCAGGCTTCGAAATGCGGTGTGTCGATCATTGTTCCGTCGAGATCAATCAGTAAAAGGTTCGACATGGTTGTTTACCTGTCAGCTGTTCTTGGCCATGACCAGTTGAGCGATCCTGGAAGTCGAGTCGAATATCTTGTCGTCCGTCAGCACCATCCGCCCTCCCACGCTTTCAACCAGCGCCCGCTCCGCCTGTAGTCTGGTGTCCGATCCATCGGTGTAATCCGCGCCCTTGAAATACAAATTGGGGCGCAATGTCTTGATCATGAATTCAGCGGTAGCTGTATGGTTGACGATGACGTAATCGCAATAACGGATGGAAGCGAGAAACTCCGCGCGCTTTCGATCGGGAAATACCGGCCGGTCCGCGCCTTTGTTCACGTATGGGTCTGCGGTGACGGATACGAACAGTCGATCGACCATCGTATTGGCGCGCTGCAGATGATAAATATGCCCAGGGTGAACAATGTCAAAACAACCGTGACAAAGCCCGATCACCAAACCTTTTTCGCGGCAATAAACCGCCTCGTCCTGCAATGCAGTAATGTCATTCAAAACGCCCATGATAAATTCAATCCTTTGATTTGAGAGATTTAGCCATGATGTTCAAGTGCTCAAATTCACCCCAATAATCGGGAAGTTGCCCGACGATCTGAAAGCCATTGCGTAAATGAAATCGGTAGGCCGCCCGTTCTCTGTCGATATTGCCGATATCGAGACACAGCCAGGCTTTCTTATGTTCCAGTGCAAACTTTTCAATCTCGTCATATAACAAGGACGCAACGCCATATCGACGATATTCACTGTCAACAATCAACCAGTCTGCCCATAACACATGCTTTGACGGGATAGGGCCCGGAGCGCACCCCATGGTTCCGATAACCACATCGCCAAGTGCGGCAATAAAACGATCGCCCTCATGGTTTGGGTCAGCGAGTTCCCGGGCAAATTGCTCACCGGCAGATTCAGTCAAGTCCTCGCTGGAACCAATTTGTGCGACCAGTGCCAGCACTGCCGGCATATCGGACTTTATGAATCGGCGAATGCAAATATCCTGATCAAGTTCATTTTCCATGGAATGGAATCCTCTTGAGTGCCGAATCCAGTCGATCACAGGCATCCGCGATCATTTCCGCTGTGTGCGCCGCGCTAAGTGTTACCGGCTCAGGACAGTAACCAAGGGGCATCAGGAAGCCATACAGGTTGTATTCGCAGGACAACAGATAAAACAACTTCTGGGCAAAATCGATCGGATAAAAACCTTCTATCTCCTTCATTGTCCGAGGACGTTCGGAAGTGCCGATATGGACGCCGATTCGACCGCCATAACCATCGATATGGCAAGGAATCCGGTGTTTATCGAAGACATCCCGAAGTCCCGATTTCAACTGAGACTCCAGCGCGGCGACGTGCCGATGCACCGCACCGTCCTGCAGGTGATCGATAGCGGCAAGTGCGGCGGACACAGAAAGATAGCGCCCGGTGTTGGTGCCGCTGATCTGCACCGGACCGCGGGGCGCGATGACATCCATGTACTCGGCTTTACCGGCAATCCCGGCGATGGGCATACCGCAACCGAACGCCTTGCCGAAGGCGGCAATGTCAGGAGTGACCGCGAAATCTTTCTGCGCACCGCCGATATTGGCGCGAAACCCGGTCAGCACTTCATCGAAAATCAACAACGCCCCGTGCCGCGTGGTCAATGCCCGCAACTTTTGCAGAAAGCCCTCGTCCGGTTTGATGCAGCCGAGGTTCAGGGCGACAGGTTCCAGAATCACGCCCGCGACATCGTCCTTGTACTTTTCAAAGGCGTGCTCCACGGCTTGCAGGTCGTTCCAAGAAACCGCCACCGTCAAACTTCCGAATTCGTTCGGAATACCCACAGTACCTGACAGACGCTCCAGTTCTCCGCCGGCCAATACCTCACCCGAGCGTGGCGAAGAATCCACGTTCCAGGTCAGCGAATCATTGAGCCCATGAAAATGGCCTTCAAACTTGATGATGATTCGTTTGCCGGTAACGGCACGGGCAATGCGCGTTGCATACATGGTGGCTTCCAGGCCGGAGTTCACCAGTCGCAACTTCTCGGCGCACGGCACCACCGCGCAAAACTTCTCGCTCAACAGGCGATGTTCATCGGTTTCGTATTGTTGGAGAAAACCTCGCTCCAGGGCTTTGCTGATCGAATGTTTGATGACCGGACTATCGTGCCCTAACAGGCATGAACCCCAGCCCATAATATAATCGTCGCACCATTCGCCAGAGGATAACTGAATACGCGCACCCGCAGTATTCTGCACATTGATCGGCCCAACTACCGACAAGTGATTCCATCCTGACAGTACATTTCCAACACGTGTTTCTCTTAAACAATCCATGACCACTGACACTCCTTTCATACCATTGAGTGTGAATAACAACCCTGCACTCACGCAGGACACAGGCGCTATAAGGCATGCAAAAAACTCACACGAAAAATCGCGCGAAATTCGAAATCAGACAAATACTTAGTCAAGTAAAGTTGTGAAGAAAGAACCTAGTCTCGCCCCCTCACAGCGTCAATTTAAAAACTAAATCGCAAACACAACAAGCTGATTCCCATGAAGAAAAACTTTCCTTAAACACAAACAGCCAAACAACCCGCGCAGCTTATTTCAAAAAATTATAAATTAATTAAACAGCAAACTTATCAGCAGGTTATGCCATCCATTCTGACCAACGCTTCAATATAAAAAAATCTGATACGCAAATTCCTCGAGCATCTGAGATGATCAATTAATTGTCCGACTATTCAAGAAGCAAAGGTCATCACTTAACAATTGGCGCACGGCAGCACATACCAGAAACTGACGCGAACCGCTTTAAAACCCTTGGACATGAAACGATTAAATACGCCGCAACCTCTTATTCCAGAAATAGAGGCCAGGTAAGTTTTTTAATCTTTTATCGCTATTTAGCTCGCATTCTATAATTGCCCCGCCTGCACTCATATAAGAAGGAAAGCTCCATGCCAAAACGCTTGTTACTGGTTGCACTGTTCGTTGCGGTCGCCGGTTGCGCCAGCCCTCCTCCCGCCTCTGTTCACACCCACGATCCATCCAGTTCCACTCTGCAGGGCGACGGCTCGCGTCCGGCGCAGGCGCAGTGGATTCGCACCGAGCTGTATTTCTCGGTGGGTTCGATTGATGGCAAGGACGGTGCAGTCAGCCCGGCGCGCTGGCGTGAGTTTCTCGATCAGGAGGTCACGTCGCGCTTTCCGGATGGGTTCAGTGTGTTTGATGCCTATGGGCAGTGGCGGGATAAGGGAGCGAAGGAACCTGAGCGGTTGAGTACCAAGGTGATTGTGATCTTGCATGAGAACAGTGCGAAGAATGTGAGCAATATTGAAGCGATTCGGCTGGCTTACAAGCGTATTACCGGGGACTTGTCGGTGTTGCGGTTGTCGCAGCCGGCGCAGGTGTCCTTCTAGAATCAGAAGCCCCTCACCCTAGCCCTCTCCCAAAGGGAGAGGGAACTGATTCGGGAAAATTGAAGAAGTCCGCCGACCTGATACTGGCTCACTGAATCCATAATCGACCTCGACTTGTATTTGCTTCAATCCATAATCGATTCGGTCTTTCAGGTCGATGTATCACCCAAGACACCTCGGTCGGCCCCCTCTCCCTCTGGGAGAGGGCTGGGGTGAGGGTCTGCCTTCAAACGACTTAATCCAGCCAAAAGCACAGCCCCCACCAACAACACCCCAATCCCGAAAAACGCCCCAAACCCCACCACCGTCACACTGGAATACAGCATGTACAGGCACAACCCGAAAAGCAGCAGCGGCAACAGCGGATACAACGGCACCTTCACCGGCCTCGGCACCTCGGGAAAACGCCGTCGCAGAATGATCAGCGCCACGCTGCTCAAACTCAGAAACAGCCAATACACCGGAGTCAGGTATTCAACCATCGTATTGAATCCACTCTGGGTAAAACTGCCAAACAGCACCAGCAACAACGCCACCGCACCTTCTGCCAGCAACGCTTTGCGCGGCACACCATGCCGGTCATCCCAGGCGCCGAAACTGCGCAGTTGCGGCACATCACGCGCAGCCGCGTAAGTGGTGCGAGCACCGACCAGCAAGGTCGAGTTGATGGTCGCTATCGCGGCGATGCCAACCATCAGCAAAATCAGCAGGACACCCGGCGCACCGAATGCGCGGTTCAACAACTCAACCGCCGGTGCATTGCTGGCGGCCAGTCCGGCGAATCCCAGGCCTTCAACGAATGCCCAATTGAGCGCCAGATAGATCGCCATCAACACACTCAGCGCACCGAGCATGGCAATGAAAATCCCCCGCCGGTCATCACGCACTTCTGCCGATAACGTCGCCGCATCGCTCCAGCCTCCGAACGCCAGAAAGACAAAAATCATCGCCGCCGAAAACCCGGCCACACCGGTGTTTTCCGCGACGGGCGCAAGACTCGGCGCAGGCGCTTCGATACCTTGCCAGGCCAGAAAAACACCGGCACTGGCAATGCTCAAAAAACCCAGTGCAAGCAGGCCAACCAGCAAGGTCTGCGTGATGAAGCCGATGTGTTTACCGGCAAGATTAAGCAGCACCAACGCCGCAATCACCGCCCCGGCAAACAACCCCGAACCGTACTGCCCCAGCGGCACCACCGCATCGACGTAATCGGCAAACATAAACGCCGACAACGCAATCCACCCGGTGTGCATCACCGAAAACCGCGACCAGGCGAACAAAAATCCCATGCGCTCGCCATACGCCGTACGCAGAAAGTGATAATCGCCGCCCGGGTGCGGAAACGCCGTGGCCATCTCGGCAAAACACAGCGCACCGATCATTGATGCGACGCCGCCAAGCACCCACACCCAATAGAAATGCTCCGGCCCGACGTTAAGCGCAACTGTCGGCGCGGTTTTCAGGATGTCGGTGGTGATCACCATGCCCAGTGTGATCAGCAACGCCTGAAACACCGGCAGGTGCCGCCCCGGCCCCGCGTCAGAAACCATAGGTGGCGCGGGCGTAGTAGTAGGCGCCATTGGTGCCGATCGGCGAGAGCACGTCGTACGGCAGGTTGCCGCCGTAGTTGATCGCCGAACCGGAACGTTCCGGGTAGTTGTCGGTGAGGTTGTTGCCGCCCACGGCAATGTTGAATTTCGGCGTGAATTTGTAAGCCACCTCGGCGTCCAGTTGCCACACGGCGCCATAAGTTTGCTCCGGTTGCGAGTCGCCGAAGTCGAACACCCGTGTGGTCTCGCCCTGTCGCGTCAACCGCCCGAGCAGGCCCCAATGCTCGCTGGACCAGTTGGCGGAAAAGATGAAGCGATCCTTTGGCGCCGCGTCAGTCAGGGTGTTGGTTTCTTCGACGCCAACGAGCGCGTCATTGCCGATGCCCAACGCCGTGAGTTGCGACGGCGTGCCTTTGGTGCTGGTGACTTTGGTGTGGTTGTAGGTGTACGCGGTGGTCAGGCCCAGCTGCCCTTCGTAAAACGGCTGATGGTAGTTGAGCACCAGTTCGGCGCCGTCGGTGCTGGTGTCGGCGGCGTTAGTGAAGAAGTTGACGTCGTGCACGCCAGCGACGCCGAAGTTGTCATTGATGTAGTTTTCCAGCGCATCGCTGCCAATGCGTTGCGACAGAGTGATGCGATCTTTGACGTCGATGCGGAACACGTCCAGGGATGCATCGAAGCGTTCGTTCAACTGGAAAGTCAGGCCAAGGCTGAAGTTCTTCGAGGTTTCCGGATCAAGCTTCTCGGCGCCGAGTGCACGGGCGATCGGATCGTTGACCGAGAGCACACGGATATCAGTCAGCGTGCCGCCATCGCCGAAGTTGCTGGTGGTGTTCTGGAAGCCGCTTTGGGCCAGCGACGGCGCGCGGAAGTTGTTCGAGACGGCACCGCGCAAGGCCCATTGCTCGGTGAGTTTGTAGCGACCGCTGAGTTTACCGGTGAGTTTGCTGCCGGCATCGTCGTAATGCTCCCAGCGCGTGGCGGCGTCGACGAAGAAGCGGTCGGTGAGATCGCCGGACAACTCGGCATAGGAGCCGAACACGTTGCGATCCAGATCCGACTCTTCGCTCGGGCGCAGGCCATTGGCGCCGTCCGCCCCGGAGCCGATATACGAGGCCTCGTCACCGGCATAGGTCAGGTAGTTTTCGTAGCGGTATTCGCCGCCAACTGCCAGCACGAACGAGCGCTCGCCAAGACGCAGTTCACGGCTGAAGTCGAGGTTGCTGGTGGTCTGACGCAGCTCGTAATCGCCGGTGTCGAACTTCGTCGGTGAGTCTTCGCCGAGGCTGACGTTAAGCGTGCGCCGGGTCGAGCCATCGAAGCGGTTGCGACCGTGGGTGACGCTGCTGTCGAAGTCCCAATCGTCACCGAGCAGGCCTTTGAAACCGGCGGTGGCTGAGACGTCTTTGTTGTCGCCGAGCGATTGCGGCAAGTAGCCGTTGGGGTAGAACTGCGGCTGTTCGGACGGGTAGCGATAGAACTCGGCGCCGGTGGTGTGGCGCTGGTTGTAGGTGCCGAAGCTGTAGGCCTTGCCGCCCGCCAGTGGCAATTCGCTGTTGAACCAGAGGTTGACGTCGCGCGCGACGCCGTCGCCCATCACATAGTTGCGCTGGCCGGGGCTGTCGGCAAAACCGTCGAAACCGGCGCGGTTGGTCGGGTTGCGATCCTTGTATTCGGTGCCGCCACGGATAAACCCGCCCTCCTCACCCAAACGCGTGCCGAGCTTCGCGGTGGTCACGCTGTTCTGGCCGTCGGTGGTGGTCTTGTCGATGGCGTCCTGATGGGTGTGATAGGCGCCATAACTGGTCGACACTTCGCCGCCCTCGGGCGCGTCGTCGAGGATGATGTTGATCACCCCGGCAATCGCATCGGAGCCGTACTGCGCACCGGCGCCGTCACGCAGCACTTCAATGCGTTTGATCGCGCTGAGCGGGATCGAGTTGAAATCCACCGGTGCGGTACCGCGCCCGATCTTCGACGAGTCGTTGACCACCGCTGACGTATGGCGACGCTTGCCGTTGACCAGCACCAGCACCTGATCCGGACTCATGCCGCGCAGTTGCGCCGCGCGCACGTGGTCGGCGCCACCGGAGTTGGATTGGCGCGGCAGACTGAAGGATGGCAACAGCGTCTGCAACGCCGCGCCCAGTTCACCGTCAGCGGCGCCGGCGGATTTCAGGTCTTCGGCAGTGAGCACGTCGACCGGTACCGGAGAATCGAGAACGGTGCGTGACGTACCCCGGGTGCCGGTGACCAACACCGTGCCGAGTCGGGATTCGCTGTCAGCGCTTGCCGCAGTTTCTTCGGCATTGGCCGGAAGTTGCCAGATGGCGCACGCGACAGTAGCCGCCAGTAATGAACGGGAACGGTAATGCATATAACAGCTCCTTGAATCGCAGTTAATACCCGGCCGTTACCGACAATAAAGTTCGGCAAGCAATGCGCGGCAATGTCTGCTGTAGTTTTGGATTTCTGGAAGGCAGTGAAGCTTTTTTACGGTGAGTTGCAGTTTCCCCAGCGTGAGACGTTTCCCCTTAAAACCCGATGCTAGACGAGCGGCTGCTGGCCGTAAAAGAACCAATAACGCTTAGGTTAGATCGCTCTAAAAAGTTGTTCTTAGTTCAACAGAAGTGTTGCTGAGCCAACACCTGAACCAACTAACACCAATTTTTTAGATTGAAATGCAGTCCCCCTGTAGGAGTGAGCCTGCTCGCGATAGCGGTACATCTGTCGACATTACCGTTGAATTTAAAACCGCTATCGCGAGCAGGCTCACTCCTACAGTTTTGATCTGCGTCGGGCACTACTTAGTCGAACTCCTTTACCAGCCAGGCATCCTCGGCAATATCCAGTTCATCGCCACTGAATCGCTGCTCGGCAAACGGATCAGCGTGCAGGTGAAAGCCGTTCTGCTCCCAGAACCCTGGTTGTTCCTGATCGACAAATTCAAGCCCGCGCAGCCACTTCGCGCTCTTCCAGAAATACCGCCCCGCCACCACCAGCCGTAGCGGCCAGCCATGTTGCGCGGTCAACGGCTGGCCGGCGTAATGGGTGGCCAACAGACTGTCGGGGTGCAACAGATCATCGAGTCGCAAGTTGGTCTGATAATCGTGGTCGGAGTGAGCCATGACGAAGTCCGACGTCGGTTGGATATCGAACGCCTGCAACAGATCCTGCAGATGCACCCCACTCCACTCAGTGTCGAACTTCGACCAGCGCGTCACGCAATGGATGTCACAACGCAGTTGCCGTTGCGGCAGTGCCAGCAGATCGGCGTAACGCAATTCGATCGGCCGTGCGAGTTTGCCGAACAGGCGCAGCGACCAGTTGGCGAGGGCGTATTCCGGTATTTCACCTTCGTGGAGAATTGGAAATCGCTCCGTCAGCACTTGGCCTGGGGGCAGTCGTTTACCGAGTGCCGGATCGGTTTTCGGGGAACGGCTTTTGCGTAAGCGGTCAGCTTTGTTGTGCATGTAAGCTCCAGAACTCCCTCAGTTTCCGCAACTACGCGTTACCCCTGTGGGAGCGAGCTTGCTCGCGAAAGCGGTGGGTCAGTCAACAGAAATATCGACTGAACGGGCCTCTTCGCGAGCAAGCTCGCTCCCACATGGGCGATGTCGTGGCAAATGTTCTAGTTGGCCACCGGAATCCACGACGCCCGCGCGACATTCGCGGTATCACCAAAGCTCGGGAGTTTCTGCGCCAGATCTCGAACGTTCTTCACATCCAGATCCAGCAACTGCTGACGGGTAATCAGCGTCGGCGGTACCAGCACCTGATGCCCCGGATTTTCCCCGGCAATCAACATCGCCAGACTGCGCACGCTGATCGCCCCGGCCACTTGCGGATTGACCGCTGCCGTCGCCGCCCAGGCGCTGTCCGGCTCTTTCATGATCTGAATATCGGCGGTGGAAATATCGGCGCTGTAGATCTTCACCTTGCTCGTCAGCCCTGCCTCGTCGACGGCAATTTTCGCGCCTTTGGCAAACTCATCGAACGGCGCAAAAATCACGCTGATGCCTGGATTGGCTCGAAGCACGGCGCTGGCCTGATCCGCCACCGAGTTGGCGATCGGCGGATTCAACGTGCCGAACCGCGCCTTCTCGACGATACCGGGATTGGCTTTCTTGACCTGACTCCAGATCTCGTCGCGGCGCTCCATCGGCGTAAAACCACTGATATACACGTAGCCGGCATCGAACTTGGTGCCGTTGTCCTTAACGGCTTGATCCAGCGCCAGACGTGCCAGCGCGTGGTGATCCTGCTCGACCTGGGTCACTTGTGGCGTGTTCAGATCGACATCGAAAGCGACGACTTTGATGCCTTTAGCGATAGCGCGATCAATCGGTGCTTTAAGGGTTTCGGCCAAGCCGAGTTGGACGATGATGCCGTCGACGCCCAGATCGACCGCCTGATCGATCATCTCGCCCTGACTCGCCGCCTGCTGCCGGGCATCGAAGACCCGCAGGTTGGCACCCAGTGCTTCGGTCTGTTTTTCGACGCCGCGCAAATACGCCTCGGGGAAGTCCCCGGAGAACAAATACCCCACCAGCGCGATCTGCACCTGACCTTTATCGAACGGTGCGGGCGCGCCGGGCAAGGCTTTGGCCTGAGCGCTCAGTGCCATCGCCGAAAATAACGCACCGGCGAGGCAATGACGGGCGAACTGTGTGATTGAACCGTGCATACAACATCCTTGAATAAAGCGGCTCAATGCGCCCGATGCGCGAGGCCGAAGGTGAACATCAGGGCCAGCACCAGCACCAGTCCCTTGACGAAATCCTGCGCGTAATATGGCGCGTTGAGCATGGTCAGGCCGTTGAGCAGCGCTGCCACCAGCAGCGCACCGACCAGCGTGCCGAATGCGTTAGGCTTCTTCGCGCCAAGCACGGCAAAACCGATCAGCGCCGCGCCGAGTGCATCCAGCACCAGACCGTTACCGGAACTGACGTCACCACGGCCCAAGCGCGCCGCGAGCAACAATCCGCCGAGCGATGCGAGCAACGCCGAGAGCACGTAAGCCAATAATTTGAAGCGCTGCACCGGTGCCCCGGCCAGTAGTGCGGCCTGCTCGTTGCCGCCGATGGCATAGAACAAACGACCAATGCGCGTGCGTTCGAGAAACAGCCACACCGCCACCGCTACCACCGCCGTGATCAATACCGGAATCGGCACCACCTCCCACAACCGCCCACGCCCCAGTGCAAGAAAAGCGGCACTGAACGTACCTTCGGTTTCCTCACCGCTGGGCAAGGTCATGCCCACCGCAATCGAGCGTCCACCGGTGGGAATCAGCTGCACGCCGATCACCAGAAACATGCTGCCCAGCGTCGCGAGAATGTCCGGCACCCGCAGTTTGACGATCAGCCAACCGTTGAGCAGGCCGACCAGCGCCCCACCCGCCAGACTGATCAACACCGCCGGCACCGCGCCCCAGCCGAGCACGACCATCACGTAACTGGCGATCATCAGGCTCATCGCCGCCACCGCGCCAATCGACAGGTCGAGTCCGCCGACAGCCATGGTCAGCGTGACGCCCAGCGCCAGCAACGCGACAATCGACACCGATTGCAGGATGCTGAACAGGTTGCCGACACGCAGGAATGCCGGTTCCGCAACGCTGAAAAACACCACGATCAGCGCCAGCAGCCATAACAGGCCATAGCGGATCAGCACATGCAACAGACATTCGGCGCGTGCCGGCTCGGTCGATAACAGTGAACTTGAATCAGGCACTCGCTCTGCTCCTTGGCGTGGCTTGAGGGGAATGTTCGGTCACGTCGCTGCCGGCCAATGCAGCGACCAGATCAGCACGATTGAGGCCGGCACGCGGGTACTCGGCAACCACGGCGTGATCGCGCACCAGCAGGATGCGGTCGGCAATTTCCAGGGCTTCATCGACGTCGGCGCAAATCACCAACGTTGCCCGGCCCTTGGCGCTGTCACGCAGCAGTTGGCCGATGTCGCGGCGGGCACGCACGTCGACGCCTTGAAAAGGTTCATCGAGGATCAACACCCGCCCTTCGCCGAGCAGCCAGCGGCCGAGCACGACTTTCTGTTGATTGCCGCCCGACAGCGCAGTTATCGGCACATCGATGCCGGCGGTCTTGATCCCCAACGCCGCCACTTGCGCTTGGACCGCTGCCGCTTCGGCGCGGTTGCGGATGAAACCTCCACGGGTGAAGCGCTCGAGAAACGGCAAGGTCAAGTTTCGACGCAGAGAGAAATCCGCCACCAGCGATTGACTGGCGCGATCTTCCGCTGCGAAGAAAACTCCGCTTTGAATGGCCTGACGTGGCGAGTCCGCACGCCAGTCAGCGCCATCCAGTTGCACCCTGCCCGAGGCCGCTTTACGCAGGCCGAACAGCACCTCGGCGATTTCGCTTTTACCGGCACCCAACAGCCCGGTCAGCACCACCACTTCATTTTCGTGCAGGCTCAGATCGAACGCGGCGGAGCGCGGCAGAATTTGCATGGCGTTGAGTTTCAACAGTTCGCGCCCGGCCACGCACGGCTGATAAACATGCTCGGCCAGCGCCTGCCCGAGCATGGCGCTCACCGCTTCCGGCAATTGCCGAGCGGTGAACTCGCCCGCGAACTGCCCATCCCGCAACACAATGGCGCGATCTGCCACGCGTTGCAGGTCGGAGAGTCGATGGGAGATGTACAGAATCGCCACGCCGCGAGTGCGCAAGGTGTCGATCAATCCAAACAGCCGCTGCGCCTCGGCATCGGAAAGCGCCGCCGTCGGCTCATCCAGAATCAGCAGGCGCGGCTGCAACGCCAAGGCTCGAGCGAGCACCACCAATTGCCGTTCGGCCTGACCGAGATGCTCGATTGGCTGCTCCAGTGGCAAGGTCAAACCCAACCCGGCAGCAATGCTCGCGGCGCGCTCCAGCAGGCGCTTACGATTGAGCCAGAAGTCCGCGTCCGGCTTGCACAGTTCATCGAGCAGAAGGTTTTCCGCGACGCTCAAACCCGGTGCGATGCCCTCGTTGATCTGTTGGTGCACCGCGACAATACCGAAGCGTCGCGCCGATAGCGGAGAACTGAAATGGCGTGGCGCGCCCTCCAGCCAGATCTCGCCAGCGTCGGCAGTCTGGCTGCCCGCGAGGATCTTCACCAGAGTTGACTTGCCCGCACCATTGGCACCGAGCAGCGCCACCACTTCGGCGGGATAGATATCCAGGCTGACCGCGTCCAGCGCCCGGCTCGCGCCAAATATTTTGCTCAACTCCCGCACACGAATCAGTGGCTCGCGAACTATAGCGACCGGCACACTCATACAAATCCTTAGCGGCGATGCGCCAGCGAACGAACCAACCGATCGCCCAGGCTTTGCACGCCTTGGACGAGGATCACCAACACCACCACCGTGGCAACCATCACTTCATTGTTGAACCGCTGATAGCCGTAACGAATCGCCAGATCACCGAGCCCGCCACCGCCGATCACCCCGGCCATCGAGGAAAAACCGATCAGCATCACCAGCGTCAAGGTGATCCCGGCCAGCAACGCCGGCAGCGCTTCGGGCAACAGCACTTTGAAGATCACATGACCGATGTCGCCGCCCATGGCGAGGATCGCTTCGATGCGGCCCTTGTCGACTTCGTCCAGAGCGTTTTCGACGATGCGTGCGAAGAACGGAAACGCACCGATGGTGATCGGCACCACGGCGGCGGTGCTGCCCAGCGTTGTGCCGACCACCAGCCGCGTCAGCGGAATTAGGGCAATCAGCATCACCACGAATGGCAGTGAACGGCCGAGGTTAACCACGCCGCCCAGCACGGCATTCAAGCGTGGCATCGGCAGCAGTCCATCGCGTCGACTGATAAACAGCAGCACGCCCAGCGGCAAGCCGATCAGCAGCGTGAACAGCCCCGCAAGCAAGACCATGTACAGGGTTTCACCGGTGGCGTTGAACACCAGTTGCAGGATTTCATCCCAATTGACCGTGCGGTTCATGAGTGCGCCGCCCGTACGCCGTATTGTTTTAGAAAACTCAGGCCCGGCTCAGCGTGGCCCAGCGGCAAGCCACAGGTCGGCCGCAGCGAAGCGCCGAGTTGCGATTGCGCATCGGCCAGCAGACGGGGCACCGGCCCGGCTTCGACCAAGCGTCCATTGGCCATGAACGCGGCGTGGTCGCAGATCGACTTGACCACGTCCAGTTCGTGGGTGATCAACACGATGGTCACGCCCAGTTGTCGATTGATATCGCGCAGCAATTGCAGGATCGATTCGGTGGTTTCCGGGTCGAGCGCACTGGTGGCCTCGTCCGAGAGCAAATACGCCGGCTCAGCGGCCAAAGCGCGGGCAATGCCGACGCGCTGTTTCTGCCCGCCGGACAACTGCGAGGGAAAGGCTTGCGCCTTGTCACTCAAACCGACCAGTTCGAGCAGTTCGCGAACCCGCACATGACGCCACGGCTTCCCCACCTTGGCGATCTCCAGCGGCACCGCGATGTTGTCGAACACCGTGCGCGAATGCAGCAGGTTGAAGCCTTGGAAGATCATGCCGATGCGCTGGCGTTGTTTGCGCAAGTCATTGTTGGTCAGCGTCAGCAGATCTACACCGTCAATCAGGATCCGGCCGCTGTCCGGCCGTTCGAGCAGATTGAGGCAACGCAGCAGCGTCGACTTGCCCGCCCCGCTACGCCCGAGAATCCCGTAGACCGCGCCGTCGGGAATGCTCAGCGAGACCTGATCGAGTGCCGGTTGCGCGGCCGAAGGATAGGTCTTGCTCAACTGCTCGACGGCGATCATGGCTTGCCGCCCGCCACCGGAATCACCGAGCCGGCAAAGTTGTCGGTGATGTACTTGGCGACCTCGGGCGATGTCAGGTCCTTGGCCAGTTGCGCGATACGCGGATCTTTTTCGAGTTTGGGTGTGGTTACCAGAATGTTGGCGTAAGGATTGTGCTCGGCTTTCTCCAGGCCCAAGGCATCCTTGGCCGGCACCAGGCCTGCGTCGAGCGCGTAGTTGCCGTTGATTACGGCCAGATCGACGTCGTCGAGCGAGCGCGGAATCTGCGGCGATTCGATCTCGAGAATCTTCAGTTGTTTCGGGTTCTCGGCGATGTCCTTGGGCGTTGCCTGATCCGCCGCCGGGTCGTTGAAGCCGGGTTTGAGCTTGATCAGGCCGTTGTCCTGCAACAGGTACAGCGCGCGGCTCAGGTTGGTGACGTTGTTGGGCACGGCGACGGTGCCTTTTACCGGCACGTCGGCGAAGCTTTTATGGCGGTGCGAGTAGATGCCCAAGGGTTCGATATGCACCGTGGCCGCCACCGCGAGTTTCTCGCCGAGGGCCTTTTCCTGGGATTTCAGGTACGGCAGGTGCTGGAAGTAATTGGCGTCGACGTCACCGTGTACCAACAGCTCGTTGGAGTTCACCCCGTTGGGGATCTCGATGACTTTGAGGTTCAGCTGCGGATCGATTTTCTGGATGTACGCGAGAATCTGCGCGTGGGGCACCGGGTCAGCGGCGACGCGCAACGGCTCCAGCGCCTGCGCACCGAACGACGTCACCAGCGCGCCGAGCACGGCCAGGGTCAAACCTGCTTTCTTGATCATGTGCGGAGTCCTTGAGCGAGTGATGAGTCAGGCGGATTTTCGAACGGGCGGTGGCGGCAGCAGCGCATCGGCGTAGAAGCGTTGCGCGACATCGGGATGCGAGCGCAAACGACCTTTGAGGTAGTTCCAGCCGACATCGCGAAACAGTGGGTTGAGCGGATCACTGGCCGGCCCGCGCGCCTCGCGCAACAGTGCAGTGGGCAGCGGATACAGCGGCACCACGGCATCGAGTTGCGCGCCGAGGAAGAATGCGACAGACAGGCGTTCGCTACCCGCCGGTGGCGAAACCACGCGATGCACCGTGGCCCGCAGATAACCGTTGCTGGCCAGTTCGAGCAGTTCGCCGATGTTCACCACCAGGGTGTTCTCGCGCGGCAACGCATCGATCCAACGGCCCTCTTCGATTTCGACCTGTAGACCGGCCTGCTGGTCTTGCAGGAGGAAGCTGAGGAAACCGGAATCCTTGTGCGCACCGACGCCCTGGTGGCTCGACTCGCTGGACTGGCCGGGATAGCGCATCAACTTGATGTGTTCGTTGGGTTTGTCGCCGTAGAGCTGATCAAACGCATCGGCCCGTAGCGACAGTGCCTGAGCAAACGCGCGCAGCAGGCGCAACGACATCCGCGTCATCGCCTCCTGCCATTCCAGCAGCAACGGTTTCAGTTCCGGCAGTGCCGCCGGCCATTGGTTGGGACCTTGCAGCCGCGCCCAGAACGGGCTGTCCGCCGTCAATGGCAACGCCTCACGCTCGGCGCCCAGATCGAACTGCTCACGCAGATCGGGCTGGCCACGGGTGATCTCCGAAGCGGCACGGTTGTAACCGCGAAAGTGCGGTGAATTGATCATGCCGACGGCGGTTTTTTCGCTGTCCGGCAAGGCAAAAAACTGGCGGGCGTGGGTCTGTACTTGCTTGAGCAAAGCGCTGTCGATGCCATGCCCGGTCAGGTAGAAGAACCCGACGTCGCGGGCGGCGTGGCGCAGGTCTTCAAGAAATTCGTAACGCTGTTGCGCTGTGCCTTCGAACAGCGACAGGTCTAGGGTCGGTAATGCGGTGATATCGAGGGTATGCGGCATGATTCACTCCCGTGTGAATCAAACCTGAAAAACCTGTGATCGATTCAGCGTGTGCCGTCATGGCAATCGGGGTCTATCGGTTTGATGCGTTTTGATTCGTCGTTGCGACAAAACTAAACGATCTTAAAAATGCAGAGCCAATATCTTTTTCGCATTACCTTAGGCCTGATTACCCCTCACCCCAGCCCTCTCCCGAGGGAGAGGGAGCCGACCGAGTTGACTTGCGTTATGCGCCGACCTGAAAAACCGGGTTGGATTCGGTACAAAGCGTTCAGGTCGACGTAGCGCTCAAGATCACCCCGGTCAGTCCCCTCACCCCAGCCCTCTCCCAGAGGGAGAGGGAGCCGACCGAGGTGTCTTGCGTTATGCGCCGACCTGAAAAACCGGGTTGGATTCGGTACAAAGCGTTCAGCTCGACGTAGCGCTCAAGATCACCTCGGTCAGTCCCCTCACCCCAGCCCTCTCCCAGAGGGAGAGGGAGCCGACCGAGGTGTCTTGCGTTATGCGCCGACCTGAAAAACCGGGTTGGATTCGGTACAAAACGTTCAGGTCGACGTAGCGCTCAAGATCACCCCGGTCAGTCCCCTCACCCCAGCCCTCTCCCAGAGGGAGAGGGCTGGGGTGAGGTGTCTTGCGTTATGCGCCGACCTGAGAAACCGGGTTGGATTCGGTACAAAGCGTTCAGGTCGGCGTAGCAGTCAAGACCACCTCGGTCAGTCCCCTCACCCCAGCCCTCTCCCAGAGGGAGAGGGAGCCGCCCGAGGTGTCTATCGCGATACATCGACCTGAACGACCGAGTCGATTGTGGATTCGGCACAAACTGTTCAGGTCGGCGTGATGCTTAACAACAACGCGGTCAGTCCCCTCTCCCTCTGGGAGAGGGTTAGGGTGAGGGAACCAGACGACTCGGTATCAAGCGTCCTGCAACGCACGCGGCCGTTGGCTGCGTTGTTCGGCACTGGCGTCCGGCGCCTGCTGCAACTGGAAGTCGAACTTCAGCTCGGCATAGCGCCCCGACACCGCATCTTCACGGAACACCACCTCCCCGACCAACCCTTCACGGGTCGCATAAGCGAAGTCATCCCACAAATATTGATCACCCGACAGATTGATCTGCGTCGTCAGGTGCCGATGCCCCGGTGCGCTGATGAAGAAATGCACATGGGCCGGGCGCTGGCCATGGCGGCCGAGCTGGTTCAGGCATTCCTGGGTCGGCCCTTGCGGGTCGCAGCCATAGCCGGATGGCACGATACTGCGAGCGCGATAGCGGCCGTCAGCGTCGGTAATGATGCGTCGACGCAGGTTGTACTCAGACTGGCTCGGGTCGAAAAACGAGTACGTGCCCTTGGTGTTGGCGTGCCACAGGTCAACGGTAGCACCGGACAACGGCTGGCCATGCAGATCGAACACCTGGCCTTCGAGGTGCATAACGGTGGCGACGCCCTCCTCGCTGCCGTCATCCATGCGGCACTCACCTTCGTACAGGGGCGCGCCGGCTACGTACAACGGGCCTTCGATGGTGCGCGGTGTGCCGCCGGTCATGCCAATCTGTGCGTCCTTGGCATCCTGCAACAGGTCGAGAAAGTGCTCAAGACCGAGGCCGGCAACCAGCAGCCCTGCTTCCGAGCGATCGCCCAAACGATTGAGATAATCGACCGCTTTCCAGAACTCGTCGTCGCTGATTTCGAGGTCTTCGATGATCTTGGCGCTGTCCTGCAAGATGCGCAGGACGATGGTTTTCAGCCGGGAGTTGCCGTCGTCGTTGGTAAAACCGGCAGCTTCTTTGAAGAAGGTTTGCAGCTCGGCGGTGTGGGCAATTTTCACGGTCATGGTGGTTACCTCATGTTGTTGTTTTTCGGCGCAGTTCTTGAGTTCCAACACCATCCCTTGTAGGAGTGAGCCTGCTCGCGATAGCGGTCTGTCAGTTGCCATCGATGCTGAATGACACAGCGCTATCGCGAGCAGGCTCACTCCTACAGGGACCGGGTTGGGTTAGCGATCGTCGGAATGGATCGACGACGGATGCCGGCACAGGCCATCAACCTCAATGTCCATGTAGGGAAACAGCGGCAAGCGCATCAGCGTGTCGTGCAAGGCCTCAACGCTCGGCACATCGAACACGCTGTAATTGGCGTATTGCCCGGCGATGCGCCACAGGTGCCGCCAGACGCCTTCACGTTGCAGCCGTTGGGCCAGTTCCTTTTCGTCCGCCTTGAGCCGGGTGGCCAGTGACGGGTCCATGTCGACGGGCAATTTCACGGTCATTTTTACGTGGAACAGCATGGTGACTCTCCTGATTCAGTGGCGACGAAAACGCGCCAGACGCTCTTCGTCCAGCGTCAGGCCAAGGCCCGGGGTTCGCGGGATGTGCAGGTGGAAATCGCGGTACTGCGGCGTTTCAGTGACGATGTCTTCGGTCAGCAACAACGGGCCAAACAGCTCGGTGTCCCAGGTCAGTTGTTTGAGCGTGAGGAAGGCGTGCGCCGAGGCCAGCGTGCCGATGGAGCCTTCGAGCATGGTGCCGCCGTACAGCGCGATGCCGGCGGCCTCGGCGATTTGTGCGGTGCGCAATACGGCGCGCGGGCCACCGTTTTTGGCGATCTTCAGGGCGAATACACTGGCAGCGCCGTCGGCGGCGAGGCTGAAAGCATCCTCGACGCCTTCGATCGATTCGTCGGCCATGATTGGCGCCGGGCTGCGCTGATTCAGGCGAATCTGCCCGGAGCGGTTGACCCGCGAAATCGGCTGTTCAATCAGGTCGATGCCGTTGTCACCCAGCACCTGACAGCCGCGAATCGCCTGGGATTCGTCCCAATACTGGTTAACGTCAACCCGCACACTGGCGCGCTCGCCCAAGGCTTTTTTGATCGCCACCACGTGTTTGAGATCCTGTTCCAGCGGGTTGGCGCCGATCTTCAATTTGAAGATGCGATGGCGACGGGCTTCGAGCATCTGCTCGGCTTCGGCGATGTCGCGGGCGGTGTCGCCGCTGGCCAGGGTCCAGGCCACTTCGAGGCTGTCGCGCACACGGCCGCCGAGCAGCTCGCTGACCGGCAAACCGAGGCGCTTGCCTTGGGCGTCGAGCAATGCGCTTTCGATACCGGACTTGGCGAAGGTGTTGCCCTTGGCGATCTTGTCGAGCCGCTGCATCGCGGCGTTGATGTTATTGGCGTCCATGCCGACCAGCGCCGGCGCCAGATGCGCGTCGATATTGGCTTTGATGCTTTCCGGGCTTTCATAACCGTAGGCGAGGCCGCCGATGGTGGTCGCTTCACCGATGCCTTCGATACCGTCACTGCAGCGCAGACGCAGAATCACCAGGGTCTGTTTTTGCATCGTGTGCATCGCCAGTTTGTGCGGGCGAATGGTCGGCAGGTCGACGATGATCGTCGATACGCTTTCAATCAGAATTCTCTGCATGTCTGTGTCCCTTGAAAACGTGATCAACCGAGGTCGCCGCCACCGACCGGCAAAGTCACGCCGGTGATGTACGAGGCGTCATCGGAGGCCAGAAAGAGGATCGCGCCGACCTGTTCGTCGAGGCTGCCGTAGCGTTTCATCAGGCTGCTGTCGAGGGTTTGCGCGACGATTTCCTGATACCAGGACTGCTCCTGCGCCGACGGTTCGGCGGCATTGCGCGGGATGCGCCGGGGCGGCGCTTCGGTGCCGCCCGGTGCAGTAGCGTTGACGCGAATGCCGCGCTCGGCGTTCTCGAACGCCAGGCACGCGGTCAGCGCATTGATGCCGCCCTTGGCCGCGCCGTACGGCACGCGATTGATGCTACGGGTGGCAATCGACGAGACATTGACGATGGCGCCGCGCCCTTGCTTGAGCATGTACGGCAGCGCGGCGTGGCAGCACCACAGGGTCGGGAACAGCGAGCGGCGAACTTCGGCTTCAATCTGTTCGACTTCGTAATGCTCGAACGGCTTGGCCCAGATCGTGCCGCCGACGTTGTTGATCAGGATGTCGAGTCGGCCGAAGGTGTTGATCGCCTCGGCCATGACCCGTGCACAATCGGCGTATTGCTCAAGGTCGGCGGTCAGCGCGAGAACGCCCTCGCCTTGCAGTTCGTGAACCAGTTCAGAGCGGTCGACGGCGACGACTTGCGCGCCTTCGTTCAGCAGGCGTTCGCACACACGGCGGCCGATACCCTGCGCCGCGCCGGTGACCAGCGCGACCTTGTTGGAGAATCTGTTGTTCATGACAACCTCGAAAAAGGATTTCAGGCAGCCGCAGCGGCAAATTTTTCGTAGTAGAAATTCGCAGGGGTGATGCCCTGTTCACGAATGTATTGGCTGACCGCTTCAACCATCGGCGGCGGGCCGCAGAGGTACACGTCGACGTCGCCTTCATTGAGGTGGCGCGGCTCTATGTGCTGGGTGACGTAGCCCTTGAGTGGATGCGCACTCTGCGGGTTGGCCACGCACGCGCCGAAGCTGAAATTGGCGATCCGTGCGGCAAAGGACTCGAGACGATCGAGTTCGACCAGATCGAAGTCATTGGTCACGCCGTAGATCAAATGCACGGGATGATCGCTGCCCTGCTCGGCGATCTTTTCCAGCATCGCGGTGAACGGTGCCAAGCCGGTGCCGCCCGCCAACAACAGCAGCGGCCGTTTGATCTCGCGCAGGTAGAAACTGCCCAAAGGCCCCGCCAGGTTCATGCTGTCGCCGGCCTTGGCCAACCCGGTAAGGAAGCTGCTCATCAAACCGCCG
>Ga0213828_1000306_pt1 | contig 49618 bp, 48 predicted proteins | sample MC6MC0897MG_FD_180664 | JGI IMG/M metagenome (GOLD analysis project Ga0213828, IMG submission 180664) | Enriched soil aggregate microbial communities from Iowa State University, Ames, United States - MC6-MC0897-MG | ecosystem: Environmental > Terrestrial > Soil > Unclassified | place: USA: Iowa...
CGCCCGAAGGTTTGCCCTTCGAGCGAACTGAACATGCTTTATGTGGCGATATCCGACACCTAATGTAAAAATGTCCGACGCAGAGAGCCATGCACAGTGGCATGAATCTCGCACTGCACTGTACAGGCCGCCCATGCAATACACCTTGCAGGCGCCTGGCGCCAAGCACCCTGAAGGCCCCCGAATGTTCGAATTACATCCAGACTCCCCAACCCCGCTGGTCAACCAGATCATCGATGGACTGCGCGAGCTGATCGACAACCAGACGCTCAAGCCTGGGGCCAAGGTCCCGTCTATCCGCGCCTTTGCCGCGACTTACTCGGTGAGTACCTTTACCGTGGTCGAGGCTTATGATCGTCTGGTCGCCCAGGGCCTGCTGGTAAGCCGGGGCAACGCGGGGTTTTTCATCAATCGCGCGGCCGGCGAGTTGCTGGAAAAACACAATGCCGAGGCCGACACCAGTCGACCAACGTTCAACTCTGAATGGTACCTGCAGCAGATCTTCGAGATCCGCCAACTGCCGTTCAAGCCCGGCTGCGGCTGGTTGCCCAATGACTGGATGTACGAAGACGGCCTGCGCCGCGGTTTGCGCCAGGTCGCCGGGAGCCCGCTGGAGCTGTCTGGCTATGGCGACCCCATGGGCCTGGCGGAACTGCGTGCGCTGACCGCGCAGAACCTGCAGCAGGAGCTGTCGATTGTCGCCAACCCGGCGCAACTGATGCTCACCCACGGCGCCAGCCAAGCCCTGGACCTGGCCGCGCGCACCCTGGTACGCCCAGGTGACGTGGTGCTGGTGGACGACCCCGGCTACCCCAACCTGATGAGCATCCTACGTACCCAGGGCGCGACGCTGGTCGGCGTACCGCGCACGCCCAACGGCTACGACCTCAACCAGCTGGAACAACTGCTGGCGCACCACAGCCCGACGGCCTTCTTCACCCAGCCGCACCTGCACAGCCCGACCTGCTCACGCACCCCGCTGCCGCAGCTGCACCGTTTGCTGCAACTGGCCAGCCAGCATGGCTTCCGCCTGGTGGAGAACAACCTGTACGCCGACATGGTCTCCGAGCCGCAGCCATGCCTGGCCAGCCTCGACCACCTGCAGCAGGTGGTGTACGTGGGCAGTTACTCGAAGAGCATTTCGCCCAACGTGCGGGTTGGCTACATGATGGCCAACCCGGAGCTGATGCAGAAACTGGTACACCTGAAAATGCGCTCGGGCCTCACCACCTCGCAGGTGATGGAGCGCGTGGTGTATGCCGCGATCATCGACGGGCGCTGGCGCAAGCACCTCAAACGGCTGCGCCAGCGTTTGGCCGAGGCGCACCAGGAAGTGGGCCGGCACTTGCATCGGCTGGGTTTCGAGTTGTTCACCGAGTCGGACGAAGGGATGTACATCTGGACCCGGCATCCGGCGATTCCGGATAGCGCGGCGTTGCTGGACGATGCGCTGGAGCAAGGGATCATGCTTGGGCCTGGGCAGTTGTTCATGGTGGATGCCAAGGCGACGGGGTGGATGCGGTTCAATGTGGCGTTCAGTACCGACCCTGCGATGTGGGAGTTGTTGGAGAAGGTGCTGGTGAAGCATGTGCGGCGGGGTGGGGTTTAGTGGGTTTAGGGCTTGCCATGGCATTTGCAGCGCCTGGAAGATCGAGCGTCGCGCGGGCGGCGCTCGATCTCCCAGGCGCTGAATTTGCCGTGGCGAACACCTGGCAGCCCTGACACCCACCCAAACCCTAACGCCAATCCACCCTATCCCCAAAAAACGCCTGCGCATTCGCCTCCAAACTCTCCAGGTGATACCCCCCCTCCTGCACTATCACACACGGCAAGCGCAGCGCCCGAACCCGCTCACCCAACGCCGCAAACCCATCGGTGGTCACCGCCACCTTGCTCTGCGGGTCCAGCTGGTAGATATCGAACCCCAACGACAACACCAGCACCTCGGCACCAAAGTCCTTCACCGCACTCAGCGCAATCTCAAGCTGATTCATGAAATCCGCCTCACTGGCCCCGTGCGCCATCGGCAGGTTGAGGTTGTAGCCCTCCCCCACACCCTCGCCGCGCTCGTCCGCGAACCCGGCCACCCCCGGGTAGAAGTTGGTCGGGTCACCGTGCACCGACACATACAGCACATCATTACGGTCGTAGAAAATCTCTTGAATCCCTTGCCCATGGTGCATGTCGGTATCGAGGATCGCCACGCGGCGATAACGGCCGCGCAAGGCCTGGGCCGCGACGGCGGCGTTGTTCAGGTAGCAGAAGCCGCCAGCCGCATCGAAACGCGCATGGTGCCCCGGTGGGCGGCACAGCGCATAGGCCGCAGGCTCACCCCCGAGAATGGCCTTGGCGGCGGCCACTGCGCTTTGCGCCGACCAGTAGGCCGAGCGCCAGGTGTTCTCACCCACGGGGCAACTGCCGTCGGCCAGGTAGCGGCCAGCCTGGGCGAGAATGCCGCGCAGGGCATTGGGCTCGCGCACGAAAATGTTCGACATGACCTCGTCGCCCCACTCCTCGGGCACTTCCTTCCAGCGTGCATGGGCCTCTTCGAGGAACGTCAGATAGGCCTCACCGTGTACCGCCTTGAGCGGGCCCAGGCCGGCATCTTCGGGCTGACGAATGTCGAAGCCAAGGTCCTTGGCCGCCTGCAACAGGCGCTGGGCACGCTCAGGGACTTCCTGCGGGGTACGCATGGCGCCGCGCGAGTAGTAGCTGCGCGGGTGGTGCAGCAGCTGTTCGGGGTGAAAGTAGCAACGCATCAGGCTTCTCCTTGTTCGACCCGGCCGGCACGGGCCAGCACGGCGTTGAGCAGTACATCGGCGCCCTGGCGGGCATCGTCGGGCAGCACGTCTTCAGCCTCGTTGTGGCTCAGGCCACCGACGCAGGGGATGAACACCATGGCTGTCGGGCAGTAACGGGCGAGCAGAATAGCGTCGTGGCCAGCGCCACTGACAATCGCCTGCTGGGCATAGCCCAGGCCGTCCACGGCCTGTTGCACGGCGGCCACACAAGCGGCGTCGAAGGGCGTCGCCGGGCTCATCCAATGGCGCTCGATGCGTACCTGCAGGCCACGCTGCGCGGCGATGGCCTGCAGTTTCAGACCAAGCTCTTGCTCCATCGCCTCAATGGCCTGGTCACGGTGGTGGCGCAAGTCGACGGTGAAGCGCAGTACACCTGGGATGGTGTTGCGCGAAGACTTGGCAATCGACAGCTCGCCCACCGTGGTCAGGCCTTGGGGGGCGAAATCGGCGGCCAGTTGCTCCACCGCCTGGATCATTCGTGCCGCGCCGTACAGGGCGTCCTTGCGCAGCGGCATCGGCGTGGTGCCGGCGTGGGCGGCCATGCCTTCGACCGTCACGTCGAGCCAGCGAATCGCCTGGCCACCACTGACCACACCAATGCATTTGGCGTTGTCTTCAAGGATCGGGCCTTGCTCGATATGCGCTTCAAAATAAGCATCGACCTTGCCGCCCAAGGGGCGCTGGCCGGCATACCCCGTGCGTTGCAGCTCATCGGCGACGCTGATGCCCGCAGCATCGCGAATAGCCAGCGCCTGCTGCAGGTCAAGGGTACCGGTGAACACTGCCGAGCCGAACATGGCCGGCGTGAAGCGTGCGCCTTCCTCGTTGGTCCACACGGCAATCTCCAGCGGCTTGCGAGTGCGGATGCCGAGGTCGTTGAGCCGGCGTACTACCTCAAGGCCCGCCAGCACACCGTACACACCATCGAAACGGCCGCCTTCGGGCTGGGTGTCGAGGTGGCTGCCCATCATCACCGGTGCAGCCTGCGCATCGGTGCCTGCGCGGCGGGCGAACAGGTTGCCGATGGCATCCACCGACAGGGTCAGGCCGGCCTCGCGGCACCAGTGGCTGAACAGTTCTCGGCCGGCCTTGTCTTCATCGCTCAGGGCCAGGCGGCAGCTGCCGCCACGGGCCGTGGCACCGACTTCGGCCATGGCCATCAGGCTCGCCCACAGGCGTTCGCCATTGCTTTTCAACATGTACAGGTACTCCAGATCGAATCGGGTGGATCAGGCCATTTCCAGCTGCTGACTACGGGTGTACTGGCGCGCCAAGGCCAGCACGCAGAGCAGCGAAATGGAGGCGATCAAGGTGTAGAACACCGCCATCGGCCACCACTGGCCGCTGAAGGTGTGGGCCAGCCAGGTGCCGATCAGCGGCGTCAGGCCCCCGGCAATTGCACCGCAGATCTGGTAGGCCAGAGAGATCGCGGTGTAGCGCACGCGGGTTTCGAACATGCCGCTGACGTAACCGGCGATCACCGCATAGAACGACGCCATGCAGGCCGCCGCCAGGGCGATGCCAAGCACGATCAACGGGCCCTGGCCCGAGCTGACCAGCACGAACATCGGATACGGCGAGGCCATCGCCAGCAGTGCGACCAGGGCCAGGAAGCGGGTAGCGCCGACTTTCTCGGACAACCAGGCGGCCAGCGGTTGCAGGCAAAACTGGATGACCGCCACGAAGAACAGGCATTCAAGGATCAGCGAGCGATCCAGGTGCAACTGTTGGGTGGTGTAGCTGATCATGAAGGTGTTGGTGAAGTAGACCCCGGCAATGCCCAGGGTATTGGCACCGATGCACAGCAGCAGCGGGCGCCAGGCGGTGCGCAGCACTTCGAACACCGGCGCCTGCTCCTTGCGGTGGGCCTTTTCGGCCTGCTCGCGGCTGGCGATGAATTCCGGCGATTCGTTGACCCCGAGGCGGATGGCCAGGCCCACCAGCAGCAACAGTGCGCTGGCCAGGAACGGCACACGCCAGCCCCAGCTCATCAGTTGGTCTTCCGGCAGCCGGGTTACGGCGCCAAAGGCCAGCAGCGAGAGGATCAGGCCCGCCGGGCTACCCAGCTGGGCAAACGAGGCAAAGAAGTTGCGTCGACCCTTCGGCGCGTGCTCACCCGCCATCAGCACCGCCCCGCCCCACTCCCCGCCCACGGCGATGCCCTGGACGATACGCAGCACAATCAGCAGCACCGGCGCGGTGGCGCCGATCTGCGCGTAGGTCGGCAGCAGGCCGATGCACACGGTGACGATGCCCATCATCAGCAAGGTGATGACCAGCGACTTCTTGCGCCCGATGCGGTCGCCCACATGGCCGAAGATGACGCCGCCCAGCGGGCGGGCAAAGAAACCGACGGCAAAGGTGCCAAAGGCGGCCATGGTGCTGAACAGGCTGTCGTCGGAGGGGAAGAACAACGCACCGAACACCAGTGCAGCGGCGGTGGCGTAGATGTAGAAGTCGTACCACTCGATCATGGTGCCGATGAACGCGGCGGCGGCGGCACGGCGCGGCTGGGGCGAAGCGGTGGGCTTCATGCTGGGCTCCTTTGCTTGTTTTTCTGGCAGGAGTTATCGGAAATCACGGGGCGCTCTGGTGGCGCCTGGTCGATGCATGGCTGCGATTTATCGTCCCAGGGCTATGATTAGTCAATTTTCTATTTATTATTCGCACTATTAGCCATGCTTATCATTCGAGCCCGACCATGTCTGACCGCCTGCTCAACGACCGCCTCGACTGGAACCTGCTGCGCACCTTCCGGGTCATCGGCCAGGAGCTGTCCATCAGCCGCGCCGCCGCCCGCCTGCACCTTACCCAGCCGGCGGTGAGTCAGGCGCTCAAACGCCTGGAGGAGCAGCTTGGCCGGCAACTCATCGCCCGCCGCGGGCCGCGCTTCGTGCTGACCGAAATGGGCGAGCAGATGTTCTTGCTGGCTGGCGAGGTGTACGGGCAGATGTCGCAGATCGGCGGGCTGCTGGAGCAACCGGCTGACGAACTGGTGGGCAAAGTGCGCCTGCTGATCATCAGCCGCATCGTCAGCGAGCGCTTTGACGACTTTCTCGCCGACTTCCACCGCCAGCACCCCCGGGTAGAGCTGGAAATCGACGTGATGCGCAGCTCCGACATTGTCGCCGCCTTGCAGGAGAAGACCGCCACCGCAGGCCTGAGCCTCAACCGAAGGCCTCAACCGCGGCTGGAGCAGCGGCTGTTTCTGCGCCAGCGCTATGCGTTTTTCTGCGGCAAGCACCATGCCTTGTTCGGCCAGCTTGAGGGCGACCTGCAGCGTGAGAACTTCGTCAGTTTTACCAGCGACCAGATTGGCGGGATGCTCTCGCCGCTGACCATCTTCCGTGACCAGCAAGGGTTTTCCGGACGCATCGTGGCGTCCTCGCCCAGCCTTGAAGAGGTGCGCCGCCTGGTGATTGCTGGGTTCGGCATCGGCTGCCTGCCAGAACACGTGGTGGCGCCGGATGTGGCCGCCGGGCTGTTATGGAAGCTGCCGCCGCAGGAGGGGATCGCGGATGTGGATATACACCTGTTGTGGAACAGGGAGCAGCGGCTGAGTCGGGCGGAAGAGGTGTTTATCCAGGCGTTGCAACAGTGTTTGGAGAAAGGGCATCTGTAGATTTGGGTTGGTTGATCATCCGCGCACTATGAAGCTGTGCTTGCGACGAACCTTCCTCTACCGCTTTTTGGATGACTTATAGCTCATCCAAAGACACCGATACGCCTTTTTCACCCAGTCGAGACTTTGCCAGTTCGCTTAGCTCGATATCTTCGAGCCGCTCCATCATGGCTTCATAAAGCTCAGCCGGCACCATGTCCCCATCACCCGATTGTGATTGAGCACGGCGATGGGCATCCCTGCGGCACCGGACATGACCGCAGTTGGGTTCTTTTTCAGTTCCGACACGCTTACCGCTACATCGGCGAAGATATTCTGCATATTTATCGACATCAATTAAGACCTATATTTTGGTCAATGCCTCGGGCAATGACAAGCCATGGCCTGCTAAAAGTTTGGATCCCATCCTCTGGCAAGGTATGCTCTGCGAGATAGCCAAATGCCACCACCCAGGAGCGCCAAGCGCCTGGCATTCATGGACGAGCCTCCTTTGCCCAGCCACCCTACCCGCCACACCATCGCCCGCCAGTGGCAGTTGCTCAAGCTACTGCCAGGCCGCCACCCCGGCATGAGCTCCACGCAGTTGCAGGCTGCTCTGTCATCCGTGGGCCACAGCACCAGCAAGCGCACCGTCGAGCGCGACCTGGTCGAGCTGTCGGCGCTGTTCCCACTGCATTGCAACAGCAAAGGCATGCCCTACGGCTGGTACTGGCAACCTGGCTTGAGCCTGGGCGAGGCGCGGCACCTGCAACCGGATGCCCTCAGCCCGGTACGCCAGGTCGTGCTACGTGCCTGGGTCGACGATGCACTTGCCCGTCGTCTTGAACACCAGCCCCTGTCCTCAGACATGCAACTCACCCCGCAGCAGGACGGCGGCGCCTCGCTGCAAGCGACCGTCGACGACGGCCGGGCGTTGATGGGCTGGTTGCTTTCACAGGCAGGGTCGATACGCGTGCAGGGCCCGCAAGCGCTGCGCGAGGCCTTGCTGGAACAAATGCGCCAGAGCCTGGCGCTGCACGATGACTGTCAGTGATTGGGCACGTACGTCAGGACGGCAACACCGGCATGCGGCGGCGTGACAGGCAGGCGTAGGCCAACGCCAGCACGCCGAACCCCAGCACCCCCAACAGCACCATCAGCTCACGGCTGTAGCGCGCCACCAGCGCGGGAAAACCGCTGAACTCGCGGTACACCTGCACATCGGCCACGCCGTCGGCGTGACGGATGCTGACGCCGCCCTGGCGGATCTGCGAGTAGTCCGCATCGAAGTACACCCACACCTTGCAGGCGCCACCCGGCTCAATGGCCGGTATTTCGACCACGGGCGTGGCGGCCTCGATGATGGTGTCGTTACCCGCGGCATCGCGCACTTGCACCAGGCCCTTGGCCGGCAGGCGGATGGTTACCTGGCGCACCGGCGCATCACCCGTGTTGCGCAGGTCGATGAGCAGACCGGTGCGGTGGTCCACCAACCCCGCCTCGAACGGCTTGGCGAACAGTTGGGCATAAGGCGCCTGGGCCAGTTCGATCAACCGGTCGACCTGCTCATGGCTCAACTCGCCCTGGCCGATACTGTTGATGCGCCCTTGCAACTGCTCGTACTTCAGCAGCTCGCTGGCCTTGCTGATCCGCTCGCTGAACTGGCTCGGGTAAGTGAGGTAGGCATAGGTCAGGGAGGCTTCCAGGCGAGGGCGGCCTTTGATCACCACATAGGCCACCAGTATGACCATCAGGCCAATCAGCAGCGCTACGAGGCATTTCCCGACTTTGTCCCAGCTCAACACAAACTTCCTTCTGTCGTGGTACTGACGATTCAAGCGGCCCAAGGGTGCCAATTTCGTGGCGCCCAGGCAAGCATTCAACGCCCCAGTAGTACGGGCAGTGACGCTACCAGCATAGGCCTGATCACCGTATTCGCTTTGTCCTTGACCATGGTCATGCCGTGAACGAGGATCAGGCTTCCACAGACAAGGACGCAAACCATGTTACGGATACTGGGCAGAGCTTCTTCCATCAATGTGCGAAAAGTCCTTTGGGCCTGTGCCGAGTTCGATATCCCCTTCGAGCGGGAAGACTGGGGTTCGGGCTTCCAACCCACCAACACGCCCGAATTTCTGGCACTGAACCCCAACGCCATGATCCCGGTGATCCAGGACGGCGATTTCACCCTATGGGAATCCAACACCATCATCCGCTACCTGGCAACGCGCCATGACCAGGGCGCCATCTACCCCACCGAGGCACAAGCGCGGGCGCGCATCGATCAATGGATCGACTGGCAAGCATCGGACCTCAACCGGTCGTGGAGCTACGCGTTCATGTCGCTGGTCAGGCACTCCCCTGCCCACCAGGACCCTCAAGCACTGGCCGCCGGTTGCGCAGAATGGGGCCGCCACATGCAGATTCTGGAGCGCCAGCTCGCCGCCACCGGCGCTTATGTGGCCGGTAGCCGGTTCACGCTGGCCGACATCCCTATCGGCCTGTCGGTCAACCGCTGGTTCGAGACCCCGTTCGAGCACCCTCACCTGCCGGCAGTCAGGGCCTACTACGAGCGGCTGAGCCAGCGCCGCGCGTTTTGCCTGCATGGCAGAAACGGCACGCCTTAAACACAGGCCTTTAACGCTGGGGCGGCCGGAGGCACTGACTGAAGCCGCCCCCTGCTCAGCGTGCCTCCAGCACCTTCGCCAATACGAAGGTCACCACCACTGCCAGCAACACGCCAATGGCGATCGACATGACCGCGCCCCACTGCAACAGCGTGTGTTGCAAGGTCAGGTAAAAGCCGACCACGCCCACGGCGCCAATGCCGTTGCCGCGTATGATCGCAGCCAGCTCCTGGCGCCCACCCTGGACGTGGGCGAACACCGCCAGCGGCCAGGCGATGACTGGGACCGGCGCCAGCATCCCGCTGACCACAGGGCCGAGCAAGGTCGCGCTGGCCGTGATCACCAGCAGCAGCAAGGTGGCGGTCATCATGCGCATCGGGATGACCCAGCGAGGCGTCGGCACGTAGCGTGCGGCACTGGCGTCTGCCGGTTTGGCGGTGGCCACGACGATGACGATGACCAGTAGCAGCGTGGCAATGACCGACAACGCCACCCCGCCCAGGTGGCTGGTTGCCAACGCCGCCAACACAAAGAACGCCAGCGCTGCGATGCAGCCGACCAAGGCGCCTACACGTCGGGTCACCCCGTAGTAGAACAAGCAGGTTGCCTGCACGGCAGCCACCCCGGCCAATGCCCCTGGTACGGCCAATGAGGCGAACGCCTCGCCTTGTTCAAGGCTGAGAAACAGCATGACCAGCGCCGAGGTAACGGGTAGCCCTGAAAGCAGCCCGCCAATTTGCGTGCCCCAGCGTTTGCCAGCCAGCGAAATGGCCAGCATCAGGGTGGGGGTCATGAAGAGTTTGAGGTAGAAGACAGTCATGCAGAGGTTCAGGTCTGAGGCGGGGGATAGCGCATGCTAGCTGAAGCGCGCTCCGGGGCACAGTGACGATGGCCGTTGCGGGCAAGCGCCATCCGCCTATCCAGGTTCAGACCAGGGTTTGGAACGCCTGAGCTGCGCCCCAAATGATGGGCGGGTGTCCAACATCTGGGGCGCAATTCAGGCTGTGTTATACCAAGGCGGCCTTCGACGCTGCCACGCCCCGCGCGCGCCAGGCAAACGCCAGCACCATCAGCAACCCCAAACCCGCCATCAACGCACCTGCCAGGGAAATCGCCGGGTAACCCAGCCCCGCATTGATCACCGCCCCACCCAGCGCAGCGCCTATTGCGTTGCCAAGGTTGAACGCGCCGATATTCACCGCAGACGCCAGGTTAGGCGCGTCCTTGGCCGCTTCCATCACGCGCATCTGCAGCGGCGGCACCAAGGCAAAACTGGCCGCCCCCCACACCAGCACCGCCAGTGCCGTGGGCAGCGACCAGGGCATCAGCAGCGGAAACACCAGCAGCACAGCGATCAACACCGCCAGCGAGACGATCAGCGTACGATCGACCGAGCGGTCCGCCGCCTTGCCGCCCCACACGTTGCCCAAGGTCAGGCCGATACCGAACAACACCAGCATGACCGTGATGAACGTGGTGGAGGCCTGGGCCTCGCTGTGCAGAATGGGCGCAATGTAGGTGAACACGGTAAACATCGCGCTGGAGCCGACCACGGTCAGCGCCAATGCCGCCAGTACCGGCCCACGGCCGAGCACGCGGATTTCGGCCATTACCCCATCACTTTTGGGCAGCGGCACATTGGGCAGCGCGTACCACAGCACCGACATGGCCACCAAGCCCAGGCCCGCGATCCCCCAGAACGAAGTGCGCCACCCCAACAACTCACCGAACCAGGTCGCCAACGGCACACCGCCGATGGTCGCCAGCGTCAACCCCATGAACATCGCGGCCACGGCGCCTGCGCGTTTTTCCGGCGGCACCACACTGGCTGCCACGATCGAGCCGATACCAAAGAACGCGCCATGGTTGAGCGAGGTCACCACGCGGGCCACGAGCAGGCTGACGTAATCGCTCGCCAGCGCCGACATCAGGTTACCGAGGGTGAAAATGGCCATCAGCCCAATCAACAGGTAACGCCGCGGCACCTTGCCGGTGGCCAGGGTCATCAACGGGGCACCGATCAGCACCCCCACCGCGTAGGCGCTGACCAGCAGCCCGGCAGCAGGTATCGAGACCCCGAGGTCTGTGGCAATACTGGGCAACATGCCCATGGGGGCGAACTCGGTGACACCGATGCCAAAGGCACCGATGGCGAGTGCGACGAGGGGTGGATTGATGCGCATAACGGGCTCCTTATCTGTGCCGCAAATGCTACGATCCACTCCGTTAATGCACTAGACCGCATTTTTGCCAATCACCTTTGCGCGCGAGGCACAAATGGACTTCAACGGCAGGTCCGGCGAGATGGAAATTTTTGCCAAGGTCGCGCACGCGGGCAGCTTGTCTGCGGCGGCGCGGGCGCTGGGGCTGACGCCATCGGCGGTCAGCCGGATCATCGCGCGCACCGAACAGCGCCTGGGCACCCGCCTGCTGTTGCGCACCACACGGGCCATTTCGCTTACCCCGGAGGGCGAAGCCTACTTGCGTGGCGCCCGGCGCATCCTCGCCGACATGGATGAAGTCGAGGATGCCATCACCGACCAGGGCGTACCGCGCGGGCGCCTGCGGGTGAGCGCCGCGCTGGGGCATGCCCGGCTTACGGTAGTGCCCTTGCTGGCGCAGTTCAGCGCCCTGTACCCGCAGATACTGGTCGACCTGACGCTAGGCGACGAACTGGTCGACATTGCCGGCGGCCAGGCCGATGTCGCGCTGCGTTTCGGCCACCTGCCGGACAGTTCCCTGAGTGCCCGTTACATTGGCGACACCGGCCAGGTGATCGTTGCCTCGCCCGATTATCTGCAACGCTGCGGCACCCCGAACGAACCTGAAGACCTGGCCCGCCATAACTGTTTGCGCTTCAACTTCCGACGTGCCGAGCCCGACTGGCCGTTTCGCCGTGACGGGCAGGCGTTTGCCCTTAAAGTCAGCGGCAACCTGGAGTGCAGCAGCGGCGAGGCGCTGGCGCAATTGGCCAGGCTGGGGGCCGGCATCGCGCGCATCGGTACGTTCACGGTGGGCGATGACCTTGCCAGCGGACAACTGGTGCCGCTGCTGGAGGCCTACAACCCCGGCGACCGGGAGCCGATTCATGCGGTGTTCGTCGGCGGCCCGGCGATGCCGGCACGGGTTCGGGTGTTCGTGGACTTTCTGGTCGAGCATCATCAGGGTTGGCCGCTGCGCCACGCACCGCCAACATCGCAACCCTGAGCGCAATTAAAATGCATAACTCGCCCTCGCCCCTGCGCACTTAGCAACCACAGCCGATTGCCTTGCGATATTATTGGATCCAATCGCGCGCCACACAGGGCTGGGGAGATCGGCATGCAAGCTTTGGGAATGGACTATCGGCACGGTGAGGTGGTTGCCAGCCACTGCCACGCCGAGGATCAGCTGATCTATGCCGCCAACGGTGTGATGCGGGTGTGCAGCGATGGCGGTAACTGGGTGATCCCCCGTGGGCAGGCACTGTGGATACCTGCTGGGGTCGGCCACGAAATCCGCATGCAAGGTGAAGTGTCGATGCGCACCTTGTTGCTGGGTTCGCACGTCACGCGCTGCCATGTCATCGCCGTGTCCGGTTTGCTGCGCGAGCTGATCCTGGCGGGGTCACGGATGTTGCAGCGCGACGAGCCGCTGGGCGAGCACGCCCGGGCGTTGATCCAGCGTGAGCTGGAAACGGCCGAGCGCATCGATGCCTACGTGCCGGTGCCGCAGCATGCACGGCTGCGCGCCTGGTGCGAGGGCTTTCTCGAAGACCCGGCCCAGGACCTGACGCTGGAGCAGTGCGGCGCGCAACTGAACATGAGCGCGCGCACCCTGGCGCGGCTGTTCCAGCGTGAGGTGGGCATGTCGTATGGCGAGTGGCGAGCACGCACGCGCATGGTCCTCAGCCAGCAGTGCCTGGCCGATGGCAAGCCAATCCTGAACGTGGCACTGGACCACGGCTACCAGAGCGCCAGCGCCTTTGCCGCGATGTTCAAGCGCATCCTTGGCTACAACCCCAGCGACTGGCAGGTCAACGTGCTGGGCACGGGCGCCGCGCCAACGCCCTGAGCGCCGAGGCTGAGGTTGTCCCAGTTGCGCGCAGGGTTGTCCCGCTTGCGGCAGCGGGGCTACCCCAGCCCTCGTTAATCTGGCCTCACGACCCCTAATACGGCTTGCGTGATGCCAATTCGATCCCTTTCCAGCACCGCCAGGCGGGCTGCCGCCATCGGCGTGTTCAGCGTGCTGTCGGCGTGCACTGGGCACCCCACAGGCGCCCTCCCCCCAAACCCCTTCCAGGCATTGCCCGGGCTGCGCCTGCCTGCCGACGTCAGCGACCAGGCGCTGCCCGCGCGCTGGTGGGCGTTGTATCACGACCCGCAGCTCAACGCCTGGGTGCAGCAGGCCCTGGAGCACAACCAGGACCTGGCGCAGGCCGAAGCCAATGTGCAGGCCATGCTGGCCGGCATTGGCGAGTTCGACGCCAAGCGCTGGCCCAGCACTTCCCTCGGGTTTGCCGCGAGCTATGGCAAGAGCGCCGATGACCAGACCCTGGCCGAGGCCACCGACAGCCATGCGCCATCGCAATGGGCGTTCAACCCGGCCATCGAGCTGGCCTACCAGGTAGACGTCTGGGGCCAGGTGCGCGCGGCCATCGAACGGGCACGGGTACAGGCCGAGGCCAGCCGCGAGGCCTTGGAGCTGGTGCACCTGCAGGTGGTCAGCCAGACCACCCGCGCCTACATCGACCAATGCGTCTACGGCGCCCGCATCGCGGCAGCCAGCCAGTCCCTGGACACGTTGCAGCGCAGTGTGCAGCTCAGCGAGCGCCAGCGTCAGGCTGGCGTCGCCACCGAACTCGATGCTGTGCGCCTGGTGGGTTTACGCGAACAGGTACAGGCGCAACTGCCGATGCTGGAGGCACGCCGGCGCATGGCCCTGTACGAACTGAGCATGCTCAGTGGCCAGGAACCGGCGGCGCTGATCGACAACGGCGCCCCCTGCCAGACCATCCCGACCCTCGCCGCGCCGTTGCCTGCTGGCGACGCCTGGCGCCTGCTCGAACGCCGGCCAGACGTGCGCAAGGCCGAACGCGAGCTGCAGGCTGCCGCTTTGGAAGTCGACATCGTCAAGGCTGACCTGTATCCGAAGGTCAGCTTCGGCGCCTCGTTGACCTCGTCGGATCACCACCTGGCCAACCTGGGCGACAGCCGTGCGCTGATGTTTGCCATCGGCCCGTTGATTCGCTGGGAGTTCCCCAATATCAAGGCCAACCGCGCACGGGTGAGCAAGGCCCAGGCCTTGCAACAGGCGCAAATCGCTCATTACCGCGGGGTGGCGTTGGCGGCACTCAAGGATGTACGCCAGGCCCTGGCCCGTTTTGACGGTGAACGGCAACGTACCCAGGCCCTGGCAGCAGCCCTGGTGCAGGGCCAACGCGGCTTTGCCCTGGCGCAAAGCAGCTACCGCGCCGGCACCCTCGACGCACTGGCGCTGCTGGACAGCGAGCGCGACCTGATCGCAGTCAGGGCCAGCCATGTCGAGGCCCAAGGCCGCCTGGCACGTGCCCAGATCAACCTGTTCCGCGCCCTGGGCGGGCGCTGGCAATCATCACCGGCACCGGCCCCAAGCCGGGTGCGTCGCTCCACTCCCGCTACTGGAAGCCAATCATGAATGTTGCCGTTACAAAGAACACGCTGGCGGGTGACCAGCCCCAGGCGGCTGTCACTGCCCGCAGGCCCCGTCGCCGCCTGGCACTGTACGCCGGTGGTGGCCTGACGCTGCTGGCAGCGCTGGCCTTCGGCGGGTACTGGTTCACTACCGGGCGCTACCTGGAGACCACCGATGATGCCTATGTACGCGCCGACTGGGTGGCCCTGAGCGCGCGCGTGGCCGGCTATGTGGCCAAGGTTGAAGTGGAGGACGACCAGCCCGTCAAGGCAGGCGATGTGCTGGTGCGCCTGCACAACCGCGACTACCGTGCACGCCTCGACCAGGCCACTGCCGGGGTGGCCGAAGCACAGGCCGCGCTGGCGGCGGCGCAGGCCAGCCAGCAAGTGGCTGGCGAGCGTATCAACCAGCAACAGCAGGCCATCTTCCAGGCCGAATCGGCCGTGCACAGTGCCAGCGCCGAGCGCCAGCGCAGCGAGCTGGACATGCAGCGCTACCGTGGCCTGGTGCGTGACAACGCAGCCACCGTGCAGCGCCTGGAAGCGGCCAATGCCAGTGCCGTACAAGCGGGTGCCGCGCTGCAGGGCGCGCAGGCACGCTTACGAGAACAGCGTTCGCAACTGACGATGGCCAAGGCCCTGGCGCTGGCGGCCGATGCCGACATCAAGCAACGCACGGCGGCCTTGAGCCGTGCCCAGGCCCGCCAGGCGCTGGCCGAACAGGATGAACAGGACACCGTCATCCGCGCGCCCATCGATGGCGTAGTCGGTCAGCGCCGCGTTCGCGCCGGGCAGTATGTGGTGCCAGGCCAGCCGTTGCTGGCGGTGGTGCCGTTGCAGCAGACTTACGTGGTCGCCAACTACAAGGAAACCCAGCTGGCCCACATGCGCCCGGGGCAACCGGTGCAGGTGCGTATCGACAGCTTCGCCAGCCAGCCTGTGCAAGGCCGCGTGGCGAGCTTCTCGCCGGCGTCCGGCAATGTTTTTGCGCTGCTGCCTTCGGACAACGCCACCGGCAACTTCACCAAGATCGTCCAGCGTTTTCCGGTGCGCATCGTGCTCGACCAACCCGTAGACGGCGTGCAGATACTGCCCGGCATGTCGGTGGTGACCACGGTCGACACGCGCCCCGTGGAGCCGGCCGATGAGCACTGAGCAAAGGGTACCGTTGCGGGCCTGGGTGGCGGTGTTCGGCGGCTTGCTTGGGTGCTTCATGGCCGGCATGAACGTGCACGTCACCAGCGCGGCGCTGCCTGAAATCCGCGGTTCGCTGGGTGCCAGCTTCGAAGAGGGCTCGTGGATTTCCACCGCGTACCTGGTGGCAGAGATTGTCATGATTCCGCTGACGGCCTGGCTGGTCGAGGTGTTTTCCATGCGCCGGGTGATGTGGACGGGGTCGTTCATCTTCCTACTGGCATCGATCGCCTGCTCGTGGGCGCCCAATCTGGAGGCAATGATCACCCTCAGGGTGATCCAGGGCGCAGCCGGCGCAGTGCTCATCCCCCTCTCCTTTCAGTTGATCATCACCGAACTGCCCGCCAGCAAGATGGCCATGGGCATGGCGCTGTTCAGCCTGGCCAACAGCGTGGCCCAGGCGGCGGGGCCTTCCATTGGCGGCTGGTTGACCGATGTCTATTCGTGGCGCTGGATTTTCTACCTGCAGCTGTTTCCCGGCGTCGCACTGCTGCTCGCCATCGCCTGGTCGATCGAAGCCAAACCCATGCAACTGGCCCTGTTGCGTCGGGGCGACTGGGTGGGCATAGCGGCCATGGTCCTGGGCTTGGGCGGCTTGCAGATCGTGCTGGAGGAAGGCGGCCGGCTGGACTGGTTCGGCTCGACGTACATCGTCGGCATGTCGATCATCGCAGGCTTGGCGTTGGCGGTATTCGTGTTCACCCAGTTGTACGGCCAGCGCGCATTCATCAACTTGCGCTTGCTGGGGCGCTACAACTTCGGGGTCGCCAGCATCGCCATGTTCATCTTTGGCGCCGCCACCTTTGGCCTGGTGTTCCTGGTGCCCAACTACCTCTCCCAGCTGCAGGGCTACAGCGCCCGGGATGTGGGGGTCGCGTTGATCGCTTATGGCGTGGTGCAACTGCTGCTGGCGCCGTTGATGCCAAAATTGATGGCCTGGACCAGCGCCAAGTTCATGGTGGCCAGTGGTTTTCTGATCATGGCTGCAGGCTGCTGGCTGGGCGCGAGCCTGAACATCGACAGCGCCGATAACGTCATCATCCCGTCCACGGTGGTGCGCGGCATTGGCCAGCCGTTCATCATGGTCGCGCTGTCGGTACTGGCGGTGGCAGGGTTGGAAAAACGTGAAGCGGGCTCGGCCTCGGCGGTGTTTTCGATGCTGCGCAACTTGGGTGGCGCCATCGGCACCGCCACGCTGACGCAGATCGTGGCAACGCGCGAGCGCTATCACAGTGAGCGCATTCACGAACATGTCACGGTGTTCGCACCCAGTGTGCAGGAGCGCATCAGCCAGACCGTGCAGAGCTGGCTGCCGGCCCAGCAACAGGCGCTGGAAGGGTTGGCCGCGACCATCAGGCGCGAGGCTTACCTGATGGCCTACAGTGATGCCTTCTACCTGGCGTGCCTGGCATTGATCGGCTGCGCAGTAGCGGCACTGTTACTGCGCACCCGGCAACCGGCATGAGCATGTGTGTAACCCGCTGCGCCGGTATAAAAACGGCCCGCGAACGCGGGCCGGCTTTGGGCTAATCGGCGAAGTGGATCACCATGCGGCCTTTGATCTTGCCTTCCTGCATCTCTTCGAAAATGTCATTGATGTCTTCGATCGGGCGCAGCGTTACCTTCGGCACCACCTTGCCTTGCGCGGCAAATTCGAAGGCTTCTTGCAGGTCCTGACGGGTACCGACCAGCGAACCCACCACCTCGATACCGTCGAGCACAAGGCGTGGAATGTCCAGGCTCATGGCTTCAGGTGGCAGCCCAACCGCGACCAGCCGACCGCCAGCACGCAGCGCATCGACCGCCGAGTTGAAGGCGCTTTTGGCCACGGCCGTGACCACCGCCGCATGGGCGCCGCCGGTCTTGGCCTGGATGACTTTGGCTGCGTCCTCATCGCGCGGGTTGACCACCAGGTCGGCGCCCATTTCGCGGGCGAAGGCCAGTTGTTCATCATTGACGTCGATGGCGATGACCCGGGCATTGAAGACGTTCTTGGCGTACTGCAGGGCGAGGTTGCCCAGGCCACCGAGGCCGTAGATGGCAAGCCATTGCCCAGGGCGGATATTCGACGACTTCACCGCCTTGTAGGTGGTCACACCGGCGCAGGTGATGCTGCTGGCGGCCGCCGAGTCCAGCCCGTCCGGCACTTTTACCGCATAGTCCGCCACCACGATGCACGCCTCGGCCATGCCGCCATCGACCGTGTAACCGGAGTTCTTCACCGCGCGGCACAGTGTCTCGTTGCCGCTGTTGCAGTATTCGCAATGCCCGCAGCCCTGGAAGAACCAAGCAACGCTGGCCCGGTCACCTGGCTTGAGCGAGGTCACGCCCGGCCCCACTTCCACGACCACGCCAATCCCTTCGTGGCCCAGGATCACACCGGTCTTGTCGCCGAAATCGCCATTCTTGACATGCAGGTCGGTATGGCAAACGCCACAACACTGCATCTTCAGCAACGCTTCCCCGTGCGCCAGCGGCCGCAGTGTTTTTTCCACCACGTCCACGCGACGCCCTTTGGCAACAACAGCAGCTTTCATAAATACCTCCGTGTCTGGCTGAGTGAGCTTGAGAGAGTGCCCGGGTCAGCATAGTGGCGGATTGATGAAGAGGCGTTGCTGCAGGTCAGGTTTTGAACAGTGGGCAGTAATAAGGGTTGGACGTTAGCCAAAGGTACTGATGAACGGCCCGGCAGACTGCCGAATTGCCCTCACCACATCGGGGACTTGTTCGCACAGTTCAGCAGAGCGAGCCAGTACTTGCTCCAACGCCTGCAACTGTTCGCAAATGATTTCCTTTGGCCGAGCCACATCACAGGTGACAGCAAAGTCCATCAAGCCCTGCCTTGAAGCAAACAACGACTTGTTACCGCCTAGGTCCAGGGCCAACACATCCTCAGGGATGTAGGCTGTGGTATTGACGATGTCGTACGCCGGTGCCAGCCGCGCATCACGCTGGGAAGGATCGGAGTACAGCAAGCCGAAATTTTTCAGGTGGGCATCGCCATTTCCAACGATACAGGTCAGGCTCACCATGGCAAACAGTTGCGCTAATGAACCTTGCACGTGGTCCTGCGGGCAGAACAGACGAATGGCCTTGGCGATAGCCGCATAGCTCTTGCTGTACTTCTGCTGCGCCGAAAGCCCCATCAATGCGGCCATGTCCTCAAAGCCGATCGGATTGAGCTGCCCGTCCCGATCAAAGCGCCGCATGACGAAAAGCTTGGCGTTATCGGACAGGTAGAATTCCGGCACTGGGATCCCTACTTCCTTGGCCACGGACATGCAGAGAAACTCGTTGATTGCCAGCCCCGGGAACTCGTCCCGCCCGCTTTTTATGATCAGGTCAGACGTTTTCGAGGTGAAACGTTGCGGCGCATCGCTCTGATCCTCAGGCACCAAAACTTTGGGCTGCACGCCCGATATTCCAGCGCGCAAGATGTATCGGTCAACAAGACCGGCAAAAATATCTTCTGCACCATCCCAGGCCAGGATTTCGTCCAGTCGCTCGCCGGGGAACTGCTGGCGACGCAACAATGCATCGACCTCAGATGAACTCACTGCCACCCGCCCAATTGGCGAGCTGCTACCAGAGAGCGCCAATAGCAGCATCGGATCGACATTCACCACCTTGGCCAGACGGTTACGCAATTGCTCCAGCACATAGCCTTCAGGCAAATTCATCTGGAATATCGGGTGCAGTTCCCGGTGTCGGTATTCATCCAGGCGTAATGGCATCAGTAGACTGATCGCTGCATGAGCCGAAGCATCCTCACGGTAGCGAAACAGATAGTCGTCAGCGGAGCTGAAAACTGTCCCGCTTTCCCCTCCCGGTGTCGCTACCCGTAGCATGGCCGTCATCAGTCGAATACTCCCTGAATTTCATCCAACGTGGGCATGGCTGCGGGCACTAGCGCGAACTCGCAGTCCAAAGCGCCCACCACTCGAGCATAGGCGGCCATACCTACAGATAGATCGCCTCGCTCTATCGCGATAACTTTCTGACGTGTAACACCGGCCAATGCCGCCAGCTTGGCTTGAGTGAACCCACGACTCAACCGGCGCTGCCGAACTTGTTGACCCAGGCGTGCAATGATAAAAGAGGGATCCATGTTCTGTATACGTAACAAATTTAAGTTAATGTAACGTATACCTAACCTAGGTAAATATCAAATCACCCCCGCAGGTTCAGCCCCAAGGCAAACACCGCCGCAGCCAGTGCAACCAGCGACACGGCATTGCGGCCTAGGTAGGCAACCCAACCCGGTGCGGCCAGTTGCGTCAGCTGGGCCTGGCATTGGCGCTGGCTGTCCAGCAGCGTGGCCAGCTGCGCCTCCATGCGGTCCACGCGTTGGGCCTGGGTGCTGGTGGCCAGGGCGAGTTTCTTCAATGCCGTGGTCACGGTGGTCGACAGGCTTTCCCGGGCCAGGTTGCTGGCGTTCAGGTTTTTCTTCAGCTCCTCAAGTTGCCCTTCCTGGGCGGCGATCTTGTGCTGATGGTGCTCCAGGTTCTTCCTGATCACGGCCTCTTTCTGCACCCGGGCCAGGGTGCTGGTCACCAGCTTCTGGTGTTGCGCATCGATCTTGGCATCCAGGGCCGTCAGTTCGGTCTCCTGCTTGCCTTGGGCCCAGGCCAGCCGCTCCACCTCCTGGGTGCAATAGGCGTAGCCATCGGCCATCGCCAGCAGGTCGTCGATCTGCTGCTTGAATTCGCACAGCACCACCAGGGCCCCTTCCTGGTTGCCCTCCAGCGTCACCGCGTCGGCCTGCAGGCGTTCGATCTCACGCACCAGGGCGTCATTGAAGCCGCGCAGTACCTTGTTGTTGGCCGTGTGCAACTGGGTCAACAACTGCACCACGCTCTGGGTCACGGCCAGGCTCTCACCCACCTGCCTGACCATGTCGGCCAGGTCTTTGTCGTTTTTGCCCGTCAGGCCGCCCCAGAACGAATCCCAGGTGCCTTGCTGCTTGAACGCCTCGAGCTGCTCGCGCGCCCCCTTGTTGTTGACGATGGCCTCGTGCAGCTTGCGCAGCCCGTGCTCGAAGTCCTTGAGCTGGTCGTGCTCCTCGCGGGGCGCCGGCAGCGACGCAGGGGCGGGTACGGGCAGCGACTCGGCCAGCCTGACTTGGCCAAAGAGCTTGGCGGCGAGGTCGGTTGTAGTGTTGAACACCTGTCAGGACTCCTGGGTAATACGGTTTTTGTTCGATTGCAGCAGTGCCGAGTAGTCGATCGCCCGCACTGCCCGATGCTGCGCCAGGCGCTCGCGGTGGGCGCCGGCCTCACGGGCCAGGGTGTCGACCGACTGAGCGTATTCCATCAGGCCCTCGGCCATCAGCCATTCGTTCTCTTGTACCTGGATCAGTTGCAACGCCGCCGCGCGCTTGGCCTCCAGCGCTTCGTGCCAGCCGCTCTTGAAGTCCACCAGGAAGGCCACGATGGGTGGCACGACCTTTTGCAGGTGGTAACTGCACAGCCCGAAACCGATGGCCGCGATCACGCAGGAAATGTACGGCGCAGCCACGCCAACCAAGGGCAGCAACTGCGCCTCGATGACCGGCTCGATGCCGTCCCAGAAAATCAGCGTGCCACTGACCACCACGGTTTCGACGATCTTCTGGATGAGTTCTTCCCTTGGCATGGACTGGGCCCCCTTGTAGAGCTGCCAGGCGCCATGGGCGAGGTCGAACAGGTTGCGGCTCAGGTTGTAGACCTGGCGGACCGCCTTGGACAGGGCGTTGACGATGAACTCGACCACGCCGTTGAGCAGCTTCAGGGGCGCGGCGACGATACGCTCGACCACGGCCCAGATCTTTTGCAGAAAGCGCTCGACGCGGGCCTTGAGGCGCGCAGTGCCGCCCATGAACAGGTCGACGAGTTCATCCTTGATGGCGATGATCGCGGCAGCGGTCAGTTGCTCGAATACCTGCCACCCCGAGTTCTTCAGCGCCTCCTTGCCAGCGCCCATGGCCACCTCGCCGGCACTGCCCATCGCGTCCTTCAATTTCTTGGCTTCGATGTTGCTGCGGATGCCCTGCTCTTCCTTCAGCTCTTGCTTGCGGTTGACCGGCGGCTTTTCGTTCTTGATCAGGAACGCTTCCAGGGCGGCGGCGGTTTCGGCCGAGTCCATGACCACGAACTTCACGGTGCACCCGGCCTCAAGCTGGTCCGCCAGCTTGTAGGGCTTGCGGGTTTCGCTGTTGGCCCGGCCGCGGTATTCGTTCATGTGGCCGTCCTGCCAGCGCTGACGCATGTTGGTGCTGTCACCGATGTAGGCCAGCTGGCCGCTGGCGTCGTACACCACGTACACGCCGGGCTTGTCGGGCAAGTCGTTGAGGCTGGAGGCGTCGTTGGCGCTTACCGAGAGCGCGCCGTCGAATTGCAGCGTGGCCAGCGAACCGATACCGGCCGACAGGCTTTTGAAGAGGATTTCTTTCCAGGCGACACCCCGGTTGGCAACCTGCATGGCGCTTTGCGCCGAGGTGGCAACGAGGGTGTCCTTGCCGGCCTGTAGCGGGTCCGGTGACTTGGCGTTGGGCTGGGAATTCTTTTTGTTGCGAAAACCGGCCACGAGCTTGCGGTTGGTGTTCTCGATCGCACGGTCGACAATCAGGTTGGCGAGCGGCGACAGCGTCCTGTGTTGGTATGGCTGGTTCATCATCCCTATCCGGATAGCTCGATCATGGGCGGCAAGCTATCAAAATGACATCATCGGATCCACTGCCGGGATGCTTGAAATGTCGAAAACTGGCGTTTTGGAGCTGCATGGCAGCCCCAAGACGCGGGCGATCAATCCACCCGCACGAACACCTGCTTGGCCATGTTGTTGCCGCCAATCGACTCCAGCCGCTTGCCGCCGTCCAGCACGCGCACGTTGATCAGCGCAACGCCGTTGGCATCACGGGCCACGACCACATCGTCCTTGCGCTCCCACTCGTCGACCTTGATCTTGTTGCCCGCAGAGACGATGTAGTCACTGGAGAACTCGACAGTCTGCTTGCCAGCGCTGAAGCCCATCACGGTGGTCTCGGCCTCGTAGGTGCCATCCAGCGCATCGTTGCCGCAGCCAGCCAGTACACAGAATGGCAATGCTGCCAGCACGTATTTGAAGCGACGCATAGGTATTCCTTGTCAGTCATTCATCTAAAGAGGCGGCGGCACGCCTCGCGCCCTAGGCGAAAGCCGGGTGCCGCCAGAACGGCAATCAACCCTTGGCGGTACCCACCAGGGAGTCGATCAACATCGCCGAGGCGGTATCGCCGTTTTCCAGCACCAGCTGGCGAATGGACTTGCCGAACCCTGCCAGCGGCGTGTCGAAGGTGAAGTCGGACTTGCCCTGGTAGCTGGCAGCGAAGCGAATCACGTTGTCCGACCAGCTCACGCGGTGCCCGCCTGCAGCCAGGTTGTAACCGTCGAAGAAGGCTGCGGCCACGGGCGTGGTGCCATCGACATCCGCCGCATTCAAGTTCGCGCCAGCCGCGATCAACGCCTCGGCGTAGCTATGGTCGCGCTGGGCCATGCAGGCGTGCAGGGCCGTCTCGCCACCGTAGGCCTTGGCGTTCACGTCACTGCCCTTGAGCAGTGCCTGGAACAGCGCTTCAGGTTGCTGACCCGCGCCACGGCGACGTTGCAGCTCGCCGGCTTTTTTGCAGAAGGTCGACAGCGCGGTGTCGCCATAGACGTTGTGGGCCTTGAGGTCTTCCTTGCCGGCCAGGGTGATCATGTGGGCGAAGCTGCAGCTGTTGTAGTCGCTACCTGCCAGGCAGTCGATCAGGCGAGTGTTGCCGTTGACATCCCGGCCCATCGGGTCGGCGCCAATCGATACCAGGTAGTCATAGGCGTTGTCGGCGGCGCCGACGATCAGCGGCTTGTTCTCATGATGGATACGTTGGTTGACGTTGATGCCGGAGCTTTTGAGCAGGTAGGCAAAGGCGTCCAGGTCCTTGATCTCTTTCGCCCAGTCCGAATTGCGCGCCTGGCCTTGTGCGGCATCCCATACGCGCATGGCCATGGGCGAGGTGTCTGGCGGGCTGTCGATATCACGCACCTGGGCATACCCAGGCTGATAACTGACCCACACGCCCACTTGCTTGTCGTCCTTGTAGCTGCCCTTCTCCGCCACGGTGCCGGCCGGCCAGCCGCGGACAAAGTACATCTCGGACAGGCCGTTCCTGTTGCCTGCGCTGTAGGTGACCTTGCTGGCCGGTACCGACGTGCCATCGGTGAACGCCGTCCAGGTCTCACGCACGCCTTCGAGCTCGCCGGCCTTGTAGGTGGCGCGGTCTTTCAGGTTGCCCTTGTAGTCATAGTGCTCCACCGGGCCATCGAGTTTGCCGGTACCGTCACTGGCAAAGGTTTCCAGCAGGGTGAGCTTCTGCTCGCCGTCGATGACCCGCCACTCGCGCTGGGTGCCCACACGGATGGAGGGCTTGCGGAAATCAACGGTCGGAAGCACCGTGCTGTCAGCGACCTGCAGGCCGGTGGCGCAGTCGTAGCTTTGCTCGCTGCGGCGGCCGCCTTCGAGGGTCAGAACGTTTTCCAGATGGTCGGCGAATTCACCCTTGCACCAGGTTTTCTTGGGGCCGACGAAGGCACCGTCCTGCAACTGGCCTTCGACCAGCAGCTTGCCATCCTGGTCGAACTCCTTCCATTCCCCGACCGCCTTGCCGTCTTCCACCTTGAACGACTGCAGTACCCGGTCACCTACCTTGTGCACCACGGTGCCATTGACCCGCTCGCCGGACTTGCGCTCCAGGTACAGCGCATGTGGCGAACCGACAGTGCCGGTGTAGCTGGTGACTTCGTCGAAGTTGTATTCGGAGTTGCAGCCTGCCAAGGCGGACGCCAGGGCACAGAGAACGAAACGCTTTTTCATGAATATCCTTGTAGAAATGCGTGCGGGCTGGTGCTGGGCATGGCTTCGCCAACGCTCAGTACTGGCCTGGGTGTAACGGGGTTATGCAGTGGCGGGCAGTGCGGCTGGAGGGGCCTCTATTAGAAGCGCATCAAGAAGCTGACCATCCATGTAAAAACGCTCTGGGATGCGGGTTTTGGCGGGATTATACATAGCGGCCTAATAATGGCAAAGCTAATGGTCTGTTTGCTGCTGGCTTTGAAACCTGTGGGGCCACTTCGCGGCCCCAGCTGGCTCAGACAGCCATCAACTGATCGTCCAGATCCGTCAAGGCTTCGCCAAAAAAGGCCTTGAACAAGTCCGTCGGCCGCTGGTTTTCCAGTAACCCAAAATGCTCTCCCAGTGCACGGCCCGTGCGCAGAATCAGCTTCGCGGTTTCAGGCTTCGCAGTATCAGGGTTGCCTGCTAACCCTGAGCGCACCAGCAACTCGGCAGGCGATACCGAATGCTCAAGCGCCAGCTCGGCAACCTTGCCACTCAGGTACACGTTGGTCAGATAGACCTGCTCGTACTCGTCACCTGCAATGAACTGCGCAACGCCGCCACTGAGCACTTCCAACCCTGGCGCGCCCCCCTGCGCGATGCACGCGAGTTGCTCGAGGTTGAAACTGACCAGGTCGAACTCGCGTGGCTGCAAAGGTGCACAGTATGCTTGTGCAGTGTTGGCCGTGCGGCCCTTGACCTCGACCTGCCACTGCCGGAAGTCCTTCAGGCTTACGCTGTGCCCGGCAGCCTGGCTGCAGTGCAGATAGTCGATGAACACCTGCGGGAAGGTTACGCTGGTCGGCACCCAGGTCGAGCGGGTGCTGCCGCCCCCGGCGCCTTCACTGGACGCGGGCGCATAGGCAGCCTCTGGAAGCAGGCAGCGCAGGTCATAACCCAGCATGAACAACGCCGCTTCGAAGCTGTGGCTACGCGCCTGCAGCGAACCTTCGAACAGCTGCCCAGCGCCCGTCAGCGTAGCCTGGATGATCCACCCCAGCTCGACCTGGCTGCGCGCCCACGCATACCCCGGCACCGCCTTGGTGAAGAACTGCGGTGCTTTTGCAAAGCCTAGCGCCCCCGGGTCACGCACTTGGTCACCGCGTGCCCCGCCAGACGGGAAACGCAATTGCGCAGGGGTGGTTTTGCCTTGGCGGTACAGCGCATAGAGCATGGCAATGGCGGCGCCGACCCGGCTGTCGTAGATGGGCGAGCCGGTGGTGTCGATCAGCGAGTGGATCTTGGTCAGCCCCGCATCGAAGCGCTGGATGCTGCCGGCATTCAGCGCAGAGAGCGTTTGGCCTGCGCCCAGGTCGAACAACGGTATGCACGCCTTGAGGTAACTCACCAGTTGCTGTTGCTGGCGTAGCGCCCCCAGGAACGGGATGGCCCCGCGTACACCGCCCCACTTCAGTACGGCGCAGCAGGCGTTGTAGGCCGCATCATCGCAGCCTGACGCCAACGCTGCCGCCAACCGGCTGCGCAAAAGCTGCAACGAAGCGGTGGTGCTGGCCCAGTCCATGGACGTGACCCACTGCCCGGTTTGTGCATCCTGCCAGGCACTGCCCCAGCGATACAGCGCGAGCACCTGTTCGATACCCACCACCCGCTGATTCAGGCCACCCTTGACCTGATGGCTGGGCTTGAAGCGCAGGTGCACATCCAGTGTCGGCAAGTTGACCTGAAGCCATTCGATGAAGCCACGCACATCCGGCTGCGCAAGAAACGTGTTTCGATCCATCTGTTCACTACACCCTACAAGAAGATTTTCTGCTGTCTGCGGCACTGTGCATTCAGTCCAGGTTCAACCACGGCTTGAGCTCCGCCCTGTTCGCCAGCACCAACTGCTGCGCCTCGGGCCTTGCATCATGCACGTTGGGGTTCACCTGGAAGCGCTTGACCACATACTTCACCAGAGCCTGCGAGCTGCGCACCAGCAACTGGCCGTCGGCCATGCCAAAGTCCACCTCGATGATGGCCCGCTGCGCCTGTGTCAGGCGCTCGTCCGGCTTGAAGATCACATCGACCGGGGTGTTCCACTCAAGGTCATGCTCGATGCCGTTTTCCGTTTCAGCGTCGTGCAGCTCTGGTACACCGCGCAAACGGCTGAGGACGAAGTCGCGGTACATGCGGTTTTTTTCGCAATAGGCCCGCACATGCCAGCGCATCCCGGTGTACACCAGGGTATGCGGCGCGATGGTACGGCCTTCGGGCTCCGGGCTTTTGAACGACACGTACTCGATATCCAGGCGCCGCTTCTCGCGGCAGGCCTTGAGCAGCGGCCGCAGCACCTCGGGCTTGACCGAGCGGTCCGGAACCTTGAGCACCTCGGTGTGGGCGTAGGCCAACGCCAGGCCTTCGATGTGTGGTGCGCGCTCGTTGTTCTGGTTGAGCAGGTCGAGGTAGGCGCTGGCACTGTCGTCGATGAACAAAGGTTTGAACTGCCGCGTCGGCACGTAGCCTTTGATCTGCTTGTCGTACACCAGGTTCTTCGACGCGTAGTCGTTGATGTAGGTGTTGATGTCCTTCGAGGCCTGCTGACGACTGATGCCGAAGCTCTGCATCAGATGATTGGTGGTCAGGCGGCCTTCCCACCAGACCACCGTTTCAATCAGACGGTAGCGCAGGGCCAGGTCCCAACGGGTTTGCTCCATGCGTTGCGTGCGTTTCATACGGGTTCCTGCGTGAGGAGCAGCAGTGCATGCTCAGCCAATTGACGTGTCGCTTAATATTACGTGTCCACCCAGTTTTAATGCAAGGCTGGCTGGATATGTAAACTAACCAGGCATATGCAGCCCAGGCCCCCCTGGCGACTCGCCCCCCCCCTTGTACCGCGCCCACGCCCCGCAAGCTGCGCCCATGCGCGCAGAACACGCTGCCATGTCGCCTGTCATCCCCCCTTCAACTGCCGTGAATAAACCAGCAAAACCTGCACCATTCCTTTACCTGTACAAGTCTCCAATATGGACATGTAGCCAAACTAGACATATCTTTCCGCTACAGGCAAACCGCCACTACTCAAGGAAGCAACCATGGACGCCCTCGAAATCACCCTGCTTGGCACAACCGGCATCACCCTGCTGATTGCCTGCCTGACACATGCCCGCCAGGGTGAAATGTGGAACCTGCTGCAGGGCGATCGCGAACTGGAGCGAACCGCACGCATTCACAAGCAGGAGAACAACGAGTTGCGGTCTGCCCTGCGCGCGGAGCGCGAGCATGTGAGCCAGTTGCGCCGCCAGGTGCAACTGCTGCTGGGGCTGGTGCCGGAAGGTTGAGGCCTGCCCCGCCTGCATGCCCGTATACTCGTTACCAGCACCCTTCACGGAGCACGTTCATGCCCTACCCCATCGAACACAAACTGGTCATCGGCGTGGCCTCCAGCGCACTCTTCGACCTCACCGTGTCTGACGACATCTACAAGACCGAAGGCGTCGAGGCTTACCGCCAGCACCAGGAGCAGAACCTGGATGAACCGTTCCCGAAAGGGGTCGCCTTCCCTTTCATCCGCCGCTTCCTCAGCATCAACCAGGCATTCCCCGATCAACTGCCGGTGGAAGTGGTGCTGCTCTCGCGCAATTCGCCAGAGACCGGCTTGCGGGTGTTTCGCTCCATCAGCCACTACACACTGGACATCACCCGCGCCGCGTTCATGTCCGGCCGCTCGCCCCACGAGTACATCCCGGCGTTCAACGCCTCATTGTTTCTCAGCGCCAACGAGGACGATGTGCAGCGCGCCATCGACGCCAGCTACCCGGCCGGCCTGGTGCTGCCGACGCGAATCTATGACGACGAGATCGATACCGAACTGCGCGTGGCGTTCGACTTTGACGGGGTAATTGCCGATGACGAGGCAGAGAGCGTGTACAAGCAGAATGACAACCTGGACGACTTCCAGGCCCATGAGCGAGCACGCAAAGCCATCCCCCACCAGCCCGGGCCGTTGGCCGACCTTTACCGCAAGCTTTCACACATTCGCACGCTCGAAGACCAGAAGCTGGCACAAGACCCTGACTACACACGCATCCTGCGCATTGCCATCGTCACCGCACGCAACGCACCGTCGCACGAGCGGGTGGTAACCACACTGAAAGATTGGGGGGTGTCGCCGGACGAATGCTTCTTCCTTGGCGGGATGGAAAAACCCCGGGTGCTGTCGATTCTCAAACCCCATGTGTTTTTTGATGACCAGCGCAGCCACCTGCAATCGCCGGCGGGGGATTTGCCGATGGTCCACGTGCCTTTTGGGGTGGCGAACAGGGCGCCTGGCAAGACCAGTGGTGTCCGCTTGGTGGAAACACGGGCACCACTGGCTGAACGCTTAACGACACCTAAACAAAGGTGAACGTCAGTTGGCTCACAATCGCCATGGCCTTGGGCTGGATCGACGCACTGACTTTGTCATCCAGCGCACCGTGAAGGTGAAGGTTGACCAGGTTGTCGGCAATCGCCCGCTCCAGTTCCGCACCTGGGTTGATCGGGTAGCCAAAGGTCACCGACAAGCTCGCGCCCGGCTCGACCTTCTGCTTGTCCGGGTTCCAGAACTGCACGGCCAGGTTGGCCGAATAGCCGGCTGGCAGAATGAACACCGCACCGGTTTGCGTGCCATCGCTGCCAAGCGTCAGTGGCCCCAGCAGCACTGGGGTCTGTAGCGCAGTCACGGTGTCACACAACACGCTCACCCGGGTACCGGCCAGCCCCCTTGCGGACAGGGTGATGGTAATTGGCGCGGTGGTGAAGTTCGCCGGCACGTTCAGTTGCTGACGGCGTACCCACGGGTCGTCACTGACCAGCGCCTGGGAGCGAATGCCGAAGGTCGGGGTCTGGCCAATGAACTTGGCCAGGTCGAGCCAGTCCCGCACCTGCGGGAGCGGGTCAGGATGAGCACCCGCGCTCACCTGGGCAATCAGGTTGAAGTAGCTGTCAGCCGGCAAGGCCGGCGGCTTCCAGAGGAAGGCCTGCTCACCTACACCGATATGCCCTGGTGGTGCACTGGCCTGCGTGCAGTCCAGGCCATCGACCGTGGTCAGCGCGTTGCCCCTGAACGTTGCCGGCAGCAACAACACCTGGGCCGGCGCGAAGTACAGGGAAAGCGCATTGCTCTCAGTCTCGCTGCCGCCGTTCATGCCACGCAGGTAGTAGTAGTTGCGCGCGGCGGCGACCGGCTGCACGTTGTAGGCCTGCTCCCAACTGCTGACCGTGCTGAACACGCTTTGCGCGTTGTCCACCGGCTGGTCGCTCTGGATGATGTCCGGGCACAGGCCCAGCGGCCCCTTGAACGGCACACTGCCGGTGGAAGCCAGGTTGTTGCGCAGGTAGAGCGTCTGGCTGGCGGGCTGGCTGCTGCTGAACAAATTGACGACTGTTTCGCTCATGACGTTTAACTCCCTGTAATCATCAAATGACGTGCAAGCCGTCAGCACCCAGCGGCACCACCGGGCGTGGACGAATATCGGCGACCTCGGTGCCGGCATAGGCCCGGTGCAGGGCATGCGACATGGCGAAGTCCACCAGGCCCCGGTCCAGTGCCTCTTGCAGCTCCTGCGGCGAGCCGTCGGAGAAGTACGTCGGGGTGATGTCGATCGAGGCGCCCGGCTGCGAGTCGGGCCCGTTGTTCTTGTACAGGTTGAGGGTGAGCAGCGCGCTGAAGCCCGGCACTAGTGTGCAGCGCACGCCAACGAACTGCCCCAGGGCAGGCATGGCGACGTTGTCGATGGCAATCTTGTTGCCCTTCGAGTCCAGCTGGCTGCAACTCATCGACAGGGTCCAGCCCGTGGTCGGGAAGCCCATGTTGGTGACCTGCAACGAGTACTCGCGGCTGCCTGCGGTCACGTCGCTGGGGATGATCAGCTGCGATGCCATTTGCCGGGTGGGCGAACGCCCGGACTGCATCGACACGTTGCGCCAGCCGAACTGAAGGTTGTTGGTGATCAGCGCAGCCATGTCCAGTTGCGAGAACACATCCGGGAACGGGTTACCGGCGTTGTTCATCCAGGTGATGAAGCAATAGTGGTCACTGCCCCCGGTTGGCGGTTGCGGGTTGCTCCAGACAAAGGTGTCGGCCGTCACCCCGATACTCGACGATGCCAGGTTGACGATCGATGAGTCGTAATGCGGGTTCGTGCCGTCCGGGTGGTCGCGGTCCGTAGGGATGCCGTATTTGGCCCACTCGCTGGGCCACTGAATGGAGGCGCAGGGTACGCCGTACAGCAGCACCTTGGTCGAGCTGCTGACGGCAGCGCCATTGCGCCCGCGTACATAGATGTAATTGGGTGTGCCTTGGGTAATGGTGCCAGGCGACTGTTGCGCATAGCTGTTAGGCGTGGCCAACGCGGTCTGGAAGTTGGCCACTGGCTGGGTGCCCGCGATCCAGATATCGGGCGATGCCGACAAGGGCGAACTGGCCGGCACCGTGCCCTCGCTGCTCAGGTTGGGGCGCAGGTAGATGCCTCTGTCGTAGGCACCTTGCAAGGCGGCTATCCGGCTGGGTGCCTGCACGGACGGCCCGCGCAGCACCTGGCCATGGCCGACCACGGGTGGGTTCTTGGTTACGATCAACATTGCCAAACTCCTTTTTGACTACATCGAACGAGTACCGGTGCGCAGCGCACTGGCATCGACGAGGGTGGGTTGGGTTGCAGCAGACACCGACACCACATTGAGCACCGTGGTCGAGGTGTAACAGATCACATCGAGGGCCGCCTGGCCCACCAGCGAAAGGCCTTCGGTAGCCAGTACCACCCGTTTCAGACGCAAGGGTTTGCACACTTCCGGCAGGCAAGGGACGATGTTCAGCGCCACGACCGAGGCGCTTTGCCCAAGCGATGCGGGGATGGCTGCACCGAGGTGGCCCAGGCCATACAGGAAGGTCGCAACCACGCCCATGTCGTCGCGGTTTTCGGGCATCTTGTTGGCGCCCAGCACAAATATCCCGTCCAGCAGCACGCCTACGCAGGTGTAAATCCACAGCGTGCGGCTGGCACCGTCGGCGGTGGCGCAGCCAGGCACGCCGCTGGAGAAGATCCACGGGCAACTGCACAATTGCGCAGCAGTCTCCAGGGTGAGCGCGACGTAGGCGACGATCGCTGGCGGCCCTGCCTCCGGTGGCATGATGTCGCCCAGGGCAGTGAGGCTGCCGTAGAAGAAGTAGGCCACCGAGCCCAATACCCCGGTCAGCAGCGCGAGGTCGCGGGGCAGGCAACCGCTCCAGCCATCCTCGGCCTGCGCCAGCACCTGTCGGCCAGCCGGCTTGAGCCCGGTGGCGGTGAGCAGCGTGTCGGCATTGAACGCGGCCTTGAAGCGCAGCACGCTCGCCTGGTCCGGGAACGGCGCCTTGTTTTGCAGGATCTTGAACAGCACCGTGCCCGGCACCGCCAGCACCAACGACATCAAGTCCAGGGTGGTGAGGTCCGAGCCGTTGGTGATCAGCCGGTACAGGTCACTGACAAACGGAATGTTCCACTTGGCATTCATCAGCGTTTTGAGGCCCGCGATCAGCGTCGCGACCGTTTTCAGCATCGCATCGATCACCGCCTGCACGCCCGACAGCACCGCCTGCAGCACCCCTTCGACCACGCTCATCAGCGCTGCCAGCAGCTTGCGGAAGATCTCGTCCGGCGCCGTGCCCAGGTCTTGCAGGTACACCAGCGCCTGGGCGAACGCCTGGGACGACTCGGTAAAGTCGACCAAGTTCGCCAGCGCCTCCATGAACTGGGTGAACGGGCCGTCGGCCTCCTGGATCAGCGCCGCGGCAGCCATGCTCGACTGTGCGGCCGGCGCGTTGTTGATCAGGCCGTTGTAGACGATGTTGTTGGCCACCGCCTTGGACGTGGCCGGGTCATCCGGCGTATTGGCCTGCTCGTACCCACCCAGGCTGTAGCTACCGGCCAAGGTGTTGCGGGCCTCGGCGAACCACTGCTGCAACTGGCTTTGCAAGGTGTTGATGCTGCCATCGACGATACGCTGGATACCCCCGGTGGCGCCGACCAGGAAGTCGAAGCCGGTGTTGACGATGTGGGCAATGGCGTCATGGGTGCGCAGAATGTCGCCCCAGTTGAACAGAAATGCCAGCCATTCGTAGAGCTGCTGGAAGAACACCTTCACCGCCGAGAACACCGCCTCGGCCAGGTCGAACGCTTTCTCGACCGTGTCCACCAGGGTTTCGAACAGGTAGGTGACGCCGTCGACCACAAAGTGAAACGCCGCCTGTATCCCGGCACTGACCGTGGTCACTACGAAATCGACCACCTTGATAATGCCCTGGGCGACCCCGGCAATAAAATCACCGATGTCGGTCAACCAGCTGAACCACCCGCCCGACAGCGAACTGCTGCGCAAGGCCATCAGCAGCCCCGACGCCGCATCGGCGGACAAATCGGTAAAGCGCACCTCGCCATCCTGAACACTCAAATGCCAGTGCTGCTCCGGCACCAGCGCCAGGTCGAGCAAGCGCGCGCCTGCAAGCGCATCGCTACGCAACGAAACCCCAGCGCGAGGCCGGCGCGGGTCTACATACGGCGTTGCCGCCGAAGCCTTGCGGTACAGCGGGCTTGCCAACTGCATGCTGCGGCTGACCGCCTCGGCCACCGCGTTGGCGGTTTCCTGCTTGTGGTACTGATCGCGCAGCAACGGCGCACCACCGGCCAGCTTGGCGTTCATCAACTCCTCGCCCGTGGTGACGCTGAGCCTGTCCTGCACCTCGGCATCCTGACGGATCTCGATGCGCTCGCCGGGCGACATCAACGACGGCACCGCCACCAAAATCGCCGGAGCCGCCAACGCACTGACCTGCTGCGCAATCGACAGCACCCCGGCGCTGTTGGTCAACAACCGCACCGGCCGGCGCGGCGTGGCGTAGTAGACCCCACCATTGATGGCCAGCCGCGACGGCTCCTCGGTCCATACTTCGACCGGCGTATCGGCCAGTGGCGTGCCCACTTCACTGAACAACGTGACATCCGTGCTGTACGAAGCGAAGTCCTCGATCTTGCCGCCCGCCTGCACCTGCAGCGCCGCAATATTCCAGTTACCGCTGAGGGTTTCGCGGGTGAGTTGAGTGACGGTGTTTTGCTGCGCCTGAATCGCGAACACCGCCAGCCCGCCGTCTTCCACCGTCGCCTGAAACGACTGCACGCCGTTGTATATCGGCGTCGGCTGCGACCAGCCGGTGGCTGAAGGGGCGCTTTGGCTGGCGTGGTACAGCGTATTGTCCACGCCCAGCAAAAGCGCATTCAGCGCCGGGCGCGAAGGCAGCACAGCCACCTGCTTGAACGACGACGCCACCGTCAACTGCGCCCAGCTGTACGGCTGCTTGCCACCCCCGACCAGGCAATAGGCATTGCCATCGGAAAGAACGGCCAGCACCTGGGTATTGCCCACCTCATCGGTCGCCGCCGCCACATCCAGGCTGCGGAAGTTGGCGGCAATCGCCGGCCGATCGAGCTGCCCGGTGCTGAGGGTGTATTCGAGGATGACCGTATCGAACACCGAGAACGCCACATTGGCGTCGCTGTTGCCCGTCCACACCGCGTTGAGGGTCTGCAACTGCAAGGTGGTGCCATTGAGCGAGGCCGGTGCACGCCCAGCCCACACGCCCCAGCTGAAGTTGTACAGTGTGCCAACCAGGCCCTTGGCTTCGATCAGCACCCCGATGTACAGCTTGTTGTTGATGCGCGTGGTGGTGATACGCGCAATGCGGATGGCATTGGAAGGCAACGGCACATCGATCATTTTCACCGCCGACCAGCGCGAAGCCGATGTGGGCTGCTCGACGCAGTACAGCAGGTTGGTGCCTTGGGCGGCGAACAGCACGATGTCGCCGCTCGGGGTCAGGCCGGTGGCGATCACCTCACCGGTCAGCCCGGTGGCTGTCGCGCTGTTGGCCGTGGTGCTTTGCGGGTCGGGGTAGATGTTCCAGACCTCGGTATTGCTGCCGCTGGTGAACAGCTCCACATCGCCACGGCCATTGACGATGGCCGATGCCGAGCTGCCACCGTGCACCGCACTGGCCACGCGGTAGTTCTGCATGAAGCGCGATTCTGGGACGACGGTGACGGGGGTACGGGCGTGCGGGGGCGACGACGCTAATCTTTCCATGATTTGCTCCGGGGGGCAGGTTGGTCCATCGACGGAGAGAGTAGGAGCGTTTTGACAGGGGGCTTCGTTTATTTTGGAATACAGAGGGTAGCGATTTGCTATCAGCTTCTTCTATGGCGCTTCCACACTGCCTGTAGGAGCGGGTTTACCCCGCGAACACCGGCAACGCCGGTGCCATACCCCGCCAGTGCAAAAAATATGTTCTGATCTGCAAAGCAGGCACTACACAAGGAACCGAGTGATGAACTGCCATATCCGCTTGGCGAAACCAGAAGATGCCGAGGACATAAGCCGCGTCGTGATAGCTGCATTACGCCGGTCGAACGCAGCTGACTACGATGCCGGCACGATATTGCGCGTGGAAGCATCGTTTAGCGCAAACGCCATTCTTGAACTGCTCACTCGACGCCTGGTATTCGTGGCATTGAATGAGGGCCAAGTGATTGCCACCGCCAGCCTTGACGCAGATGTGGTCAGGAGTGTGTTCGTTGACCCTGAATTTCAGGGGCATGGGGTCGGCAAGCAGATGATGGAGGTGATCGAAAATGAAGCGATTGCCCGAGGGCTGGAAGGGTTGCGAGTGCCCTCTTCCGTTACTGCTGAAGGGTTCTATGCAGGCCTGGGGTTCTGCAAGGTGCGGGATGTATTTTGTGGCGAGGAACGTACGATTGTGATGCAGAAGCGGTTGATAAAGGCGTAATTGAAGTGACTGTTCTGAATGGCAAAATTGCCACCATTTAGATCAGCAGCCGTGGCTCTTCCGAGCCACTGCCAAAGCACTTGGCCTTTTGAGCCAAATGCGCCCCCCCTGCAGATTAAGCCCGGTGCCGAGCGACGGCCTGGCCCACATTTTCGAGTTGAATAAGCGGTGTATGCAGGCGCTGCTCTTTCACGAGTTCTTCCGCACAGCCAATCCTCACATAATTAACCAATGAATTGACGGCCAACGTACCAAATATGGGCACGGTGACTATCAGAAGCATCAGATATTCAAGGTCATAGCGAAGAACGCCAACCACCAAGAATGGGGCAAGCGCAATGGCGGCGAGCACAACATACTTCAGGCACTCCCAACATTTACGCCACCGCCTGGAGAACGCGGTCCTGTAAGGTTGCTTGAACGCTATCTTATGATTCGACGCGTCCATATCAACATAGGCACGTGAAAAAACGTAATCCGTTAACCGTCGCTGAGGCTTATCCAGCGATATCAAGTAAGCAATATCGGTAGCGTTGATGCCTCGCGTGCCAGCTATGGCATGGTAGCCGCGTTCCACCGCCAGGGGGTGTAGCCGTTCAGCATCAAGGTCACTGAAAAACTCCTTCGCAAAGCGATAGTCGTCTTTGAGACGGGCCTTGGTACCCACCGAAAGGTCAATAATAACCTTGGCCGCAGCCATCATTGTCGTCACTGCACTCACAATACTAAATAAAACCTTCAAATCCATTTTCAAGCATTCTCATCTAAATTTGGCACCGCCGCGGGGATGCCAATCAAGCCAGATTCCTCTCTGGCCGCTTAACTTCGGCGGCTCAATCGAACGCCCCGTTCACAACCTCGTAAATAATCCCGGTCGCGACCGCCACGAGCAGCAAGTCCACCCCCGCCTGCATCCACTCGTAGCCCTCATAATGAGGCAGTTGCCCAAGCAACCGGCCATCCAGCTTCTTGGCGATACCCGGCGGCAGCGGTTTGCCGCGCGCCAGGTTCTTTTGAATGCCAGGCGGCAATGCAGGGCCTGGGCTCCAATAGCTGCGATGGCCACTCAAGATGCCCAGCACATCGCCTCGGTCGATTGCTGGCCCGCCGTGCCAGTCACCGCCACCCGAGCTCGACTTTTTACCGCCAGGATTGCCCTGCCCTTGGGAATGCTGGCCCTGCCCCTTACCTTGCCCGTGCCCTTTGTTATTGCCGTTACCGTTTCCCGGGTCGGCGTACGAAGCGCCAGGGGCCGCTAACAGCGCCATTGAGGTTACTGCGGCAATCAACACGTGCAACTTGGCCATTACGACACCCTTTTTCAGTGAAGCGGTTTACTGAACTTTAGGCCATGCGGCCATTGCGTAGCTGCGGGCTAAGCTAGTTTGGACATGCCCCAGCCATCCGGAGCCCGCCGATGGACCCTTCCAAACCTGCACAGCCCTCTGTCTCCGAGCCTTCCGAGCACGTCGACCATCTCAGGTTTCACCGCGCCCATGCGCACATGCAACCGGTGTTTGGCAACGACGCGTTCGCCCGCAAGGCAGAAGCCTTCGCCCGCTTCTTTGGCACGCCCTTGTTTCTAGGGTCACAGTCACTCGTGGTATTGATCTGGGTGGGCATCAGCCTGTCAGGGCTGTCCGATTTCGACCCCTACCCGTTCATTCTGCTCAACCTGGCGTTCAGCTTACAGGCGGCCTATGCGGCGCCCCTGATTCTGCTCGCTCAAACCCGCCAGGCCGATCGTGACAAGGCCTCTTCCGAGGCAGATGCCCGCCACCGCGAAGCCATTGCCATGGCCAACCAACGCCGCCAGCGCGATGCTGAGACGCACAGTAAACAATTGCAGCAGCTATTGGAGGTGAATACCCATTTGACCGAAGCCACCAAGCAGATGAGCGAGAGGATTGAAATGCTGACCTCGCAATTGCACGCGCACTTATTGAGCGCAGGAGGGCGAGCAGCCGAGCACAACGACTAACCGTCAGGGAGCCCCACGGGCGTCGTGACCTGAAAGAGGTGGCACCTCTACGCCAGGCACCGCCTCATGGCGCAAGCTATTACTGTTTCTGCTGCTTCATGGTCTGCCGATGCAACTCAATGAACGGCGCCTCGGCCGGGTCGATTCGATCCATGCCCGCCGCAATCCGGTGCCAGTACGGATACTGCGGCGCAATCCGCGTCACCCGTTCGAGCAATTGCTGGTCTTCGGCGGTCAGCAGCAGCTCCACCGCCTGCAAGTTATCGTGCAACTGCTCGGCCGTGCGCGCCGCCGTGATCACGCTGGTGATACCGGGCCGGTCCTTGAGCCAGGCCAGGCACACCCGCGCCGGCGAGCAGCCATGGCGCTGCCCCACCTCGATGAGTGCCTCGATGATGCCGTACGCGCGCTCTTGGTCGTGCACGTAGGGCTCTGGCCAGTCATTGCCCTGGCGCGTGCCGCTCGGGGTCTTGTGCCCGCGCCGTACCTTGCCGGTCAACAACCCCTCCCCCAGCGGCCCCCACACCAGTGTGGCGATACCCTGGTCGAGCGCCATCGGCAGCAGCTCATACTCGGCTTCGCGCGCCTCGGGGGTGTAGTAGATCTACTGGGTAACCGGCTGCTGCCAGCCCTTGAGCTGGGCGGTGCCGAGGGTTTTCATCATCTGCCACGCGGTGTAGTTGGAGGTGCCGAAATATTGCACCTTGCCGCTTTGCACCAATTGCTCCAGCGCCGACAGCGTCTCTTCAACTGGCGTGATGCCATCCCAATTGTGAATCTGGTAGAGGTCGATATGGTCGGTGCCCAGGCGCTTGAGGCTCGCCTCGCAGGCGCGGATCAGGTGATAGCGCGAAGCCCCGCTGTCGTTGGGGTTTTCGCCCATCGGGCTGCGCGCTTTGGTGGCCAGTATGATCGACTGGCGCCGCTGCCCCAGCGCCTGGCCGACGATTTCTTCGGCCAGGCCGTGGGAGTAAAGGTCCGCTGTGTCGACCAGGTTGACCCCAACGTCGAAGGCCATGTCGAACATGCGCCTGGCCAGCGCTACGTCCACGCTGCCGGTTTTTTCGAATGCGCCCCGGCCGCCGAACGGGACTGTGCCGATGACCAGCTCCGAAACCAGCAGGCCGGTATTGCCAAGTGCGCGGTATTTCATGGTGAGTACCTCCAAATGCAAAGGACTTGGAAGTACCGACGATACTGCGTGCTGAAACGTTCAATCCGATCGTTTACGAGGGGCTTGATACTCATAGGGCTGTTCAACGCTCTGCCGTTCCTCGTCCGTCGCGCCATCACGCGCTGGCCAATCTGCGTCCTCTTGCTCATTCATTAGCGGGTCGTCATCAGGGTTCGGGACTGTAGGGTTGTCCGGGTTCACGGCAGGGTCGGGCGAAGTGGGCAGGTCACGGTTGCTGCCGCCTTGCGCGGTGTGGTCACTGTTCATCGCTGTACGCCTCGGATGAAACGCTGGGTCACCCAGCGAGCTTACGGATGCTCGCTGGACACTGAATTGTTGGCGTCGACATCCCTCATCTCTTCCTCAATCGGCGACTCATCGTCCGCCGGCAATGGTACTTCGCCTTCATCAGGGCCAGCCTTTTGCGCCGCGTCATCCTGGGCGTCCTGACCCGAGCCTGGGTCGCCGGGTGGAGGGTTCCAGTCTTCCGGTCGTTTCTCGGACCATTTTTCGCCCGCGCCCTGTTTGGGTTCAGACTCAGTCTGCTCCAGCCCTGACCCATTGACCGCGCCGGTTTCAGGTGCCAGTTCTTCTGGGCCTGGATAGGGCGCATCGGGGCCGTTGTGATCGATTGCCATGATAGTTCTCCAGTTTGCGTGCCAACGCCTCAATAGAGAGAGCGTGCCCCGGCAGCGCCTATTGGCGCTTGAAACCGGGGTGCACGACTACACCGAACGCCCCGGCCTTATTCAGCGCCCGGGGGGATACCGTCCTTGTTCTTGTCCTTGAGCTTGGCCTTTTCCTCTTCCGTGGAATGCGCCGGTACCTGGCTTTGTTGCGTATCGTCTTTGCGCTCAGTCATCGTGCTGCCCTCAGGTTGATGAACGTTAGGCACCCCTGCAGTTGGGCAGTTCAAGCAAATGTGCGACGCTGGCCGCTCACGCCTGCGCGGTGAAGACCGGCTCGCCGCACACAGGCTTTGCATTGTCGGTCAATGCATTACTTCAAGGCCGCATCAAAGGCTCGATACCGATCCACTTCTTCACGGGGTGGTAGCAGAGCTCGATGGGTGGGATCGGCAGTTTTCGGCCTTGGGCCTCTAATGCGCCCAGGTGGATGATCCACTTGGCATCGGCGTTGAACTTGTCCGTCTGGAAAATCACATAGGCGGAGCCGTAGCGTTTGTTGTTGGTGATTTTGGGGATGTGGCGCTGCACTTCGTCGCTGTTGATGTTGTAGGGCGATGGGCGCGCTGAGGGTGGGTACACCAGCGGAAAGTCGTAGGTTTTGTCGATGCCCAGGTAGACCTCTGGCCGCGCACTCAGGCGCGAGCCGTCTTCGAAGGTGATGTAGGCCTGGCGGCTGTCGTACAGGATCGGGATCGGCGGCTCTCCACGGTTGCCAGACGATGGGCGTTGGCGGTTTTTGTTGTAGGCGATGAGCTGTACGTAGAACTCCGGCCGCGAGTACTTCTCGCCGGGATAGTCGACGTACAAGCCCTGCGAAAATGGCCGGTCGCTCCACTGGGCGGCGTGGTCGTAGAGGTACATTTCCAGGTAGAGGGTGGTCTCGCCTTGCGGGCCTGGGACTTTGAACTGGAATTCGGATTGGCAGAGGTCCGCGTAGGCAGCGCGTTCGCGCTTCCAGGGGACGCAGGCGGCCAGGGTGGTCATGGCCAGCAACAACAGGAGGCAGCTTGCGGGTTTTAAGTTAGTCATGACCTTCCTGGTTTGAATGCCTATCACGGGTTAGTTTCGAAGCCCGAGCGTCGCAAGTTATTACGGCGAACGGTCTAGAAAATCAGATTTAAACCCTATCTTGTAGTCAATTCCCAAAGATACTCGCTGCGCCTGTTTTTCGTTGCGGTCGTTTTTGATGCTGAAGATAGTCCCTGCCGAAGCCGTTGCCCAGCAGGCGATGTTCATGCAACCCAAGTCGCCCTCCTCCTTATTGATCATGACCTCGATGCACGAGCTTGAAACCTTGCGCAGACTGCTTGAGGTGGCATTGGCGCAGGTGCAAATGCCGACTGAGCCGGGAACGCGGCACTAAGGGCATCTACGCCCGCGACCGGTCAATCGACGGCCTGATGGAAGACAAACCCCACTTGCTTTGGGCCTCGCACTACCTCTGCGCCCTGGCCAAGGCCCTGCTTGACGATGCCGAGCTGGGCATGCTGAAAACTCAAAAGTAACCACTTGTGGGAGCGGGCTTGCCCCGCGAAGGGCCGCAAAAGCGGCCCAGCAACTCAATTACCACCACGGACTCATACAGCGCCCAGGAATGCAGGTACCCGCCTGGCCATCCCCTGACTGCACCCCCCCTCCCCACAGTCAATTTTTGTAAATTCTAGGTAAATTATTTTTCACATTTTCTTTTAAATGATTCTCGTTTGCGTTAATGTCCCGCCCCGATTGCATTCTGCCCCTGGAATCCAACCGCTCGACAAGGACAGTTACACGATGCCATTCCCACCTTTTTCCCGTCCCCTGCTCACCGTCGCACTGCTCGCCGCGACTGCGGTGCAGGCCGAGGAAATTCACGAGCTTGAACCGCTCCCCGCCACAGAACTGCAAGCCTCGTTCGTCACCGCCACGGGCGGCGGCACGGATGTGCGAGATGCGCCGGCCAGCGTCAGCGTCATCACCCGGGAGGAGATCGAGCGCCAGCCGGTCTACGACCTGAACACCCTGCTACGCCGCATCCCCGGCGTTACCGGGGGTTACGGCCCCGTGGGCGAGCAGTCGAAGATCAAACTGCGCGGCCTTGACGACAAATACACCTTGATCCTGGTGGACGGTAAACGCATCGGCAGCTCCGCCGACACTAACTACCGCCGTGATCTGGGTCGCCAGGACATCAACTGGATCTCGCCGAACATGATTGAGCGGATCGAGATCGTGCGCGGGCCGATGTCGTCGTTGTATGGCTCGGACGCCATGGGTGGTGTGATCAACATCATCACCCGCAAGGTATCCCGTGAGTGGAGCGGCTCGCTCAACGTCAATACCACGATCCCAGAAGACTCCGACCGCGGTCAGACCAACCAGACCAGCGTTAACCTCTCTGGCCCTGTCACCGACTCCCTGGGGCTGCGCCTGGGCGCCAACCTTACTCGGCGCGCTGCCGACGAAGCCGAGCCGCGCCTCAATGCACTAGGTGACTTCGTTTACAACGACGGCGCCGGCGGTTCCAAAGACCACAGCGTCAATGCCTTGCTTAATTGGCAGATCAACGACAACCATGAGTTGTCCTTCGAGGCTATCCAAGGCGTGGAGCGTTCGTGGTCGTCGAAGAAAACCTTCGGTGACTGGGGTGACACGGTCGGTGAGGGCTTCGGTGCCGGGCGCCTGACCCGTGATAGCTTCGTGGTCTCTCACCACGGCGATTGGGGCTTTGGTACCTCGCGTATCGACGCTTACCTGAACAAGTTCGACAACGAACTCAGCGAGGGCAAGGCCAACTCCGAAGAAAAAATCGTCGAGGGTAGCCTTAACATCCCGTTTGAACTGCTGGTAAACCAGCGCCTCACCGTTGGCGGCCAATGGAAACGCGAGCAACTGACCAACACCGACACGCTGGGCACCGTACCGGTTGATTACCAAGGGGCAACGGTGGGCGGCGCGGAGCTTGAGGGCGACTATTCCGCGCTGTTTATCGAAGACGAGCTGTTTCTGCTCGACAACCTATCGCTGACGTTGGGGAACCGCTTCGACCATAGCGACGAGTACGGCAACCACAACAGCCCACGTGCTTACGTGGTCTATCACCCTCACCCTGACTGGACCGTACGCGGTGGCGTGTCACGCGGCTTCCGTGCCCCCAGCCTGAAAGAAGGCAGTGCTGGCGCGGCGACCAACTCTGGCGGTCGCGGTTGTACATCATTGCGCCCGCTGGGTTATGTGACCGGCAGTTGCTGGATGGCAGGCAACCCGAACCTGCGTCCGGAAATCAGCACCAACAAAGAGATTGGCGTCTCCTTCGACCGCGACGGTTGGGAGGCCAGCCTCACTTACTTCCACACCGACTTCAAAGACAAAATCGAGTATGCGCCGCTGGGGTATTTCCAGGGCCGCTGGTGGACCATGCTGGAAAATGCTGACAAAGCCCGCACCCGCGGCTGGGAAGGCAGCACCAAAGTGCCGTTGTGGGAAAACGCCAGCTGGCGCACCAATGCCACCTACATGCTCGAAAGCCGCAACCTGTCGACCGGTGAAGACCTGATCAGCTCGCCGAAGCTGTCGTTGTACAGCGCCATCGACTGGCAGATCACCGAACGGTTCGGTACCGAATTGTCAGCTCAGCACGTGGGTAAGCAACGCGGCCTGGGTACCGACTTCGTCAAGCCGTACACCACGTACGATCTGACCGCCAACTGGGCAGCCACCCACTGGCTCACCCTGAATGTCGGCGTGCAGAACCTGCTGGATGAAGACCCGCGTGATGACTCGACCAGCTATTACGTGCCTGGCCGGGCGTATTTTGCTGGGGTAACTACCTACTTTTAATTGGCAGCGGACAACCCAGAATTCGCGCTTTTTTTTACGCGAATTCTGGGTTACTTGTGTGAGGCGCCGTCGGCGCTCAAGCAGCAGCGACCCGTTCGCCATCACCGCTGACCTCGAATTGCCCCACCAGCTTCTGCAGCTTGCCGGCATCCACCTTTACCTTCTGCGCGCTGTTTTGCAGCACCACTGCGGTCTGGCGCATCTCGCTGGAGGAGTGGTTAACCTGTTCGATGGTCTTGCCATACTCGATGCTGCGGCGGTTGAGCTGCTGGATGATGGCGAACATGCCCTCCACCGCCTGGTGAAGTTGCACGTTCTCCGACGACGCATCCTCGGCCAGGCGCAAACTATCATCGACATTCTGCACGCCCTCCTCCATAAAACTCACCGCTTGCTGCGTTTCGTTCTGCAGGCCTTCGACCATGTGCCGGATATCGTCGGCCGCCCGCGCGGTGCGGGCCGCCAGACTGCGCACCTCATCGGCCACCACCGCGAACCCACGGCCATGCTCGCCCGCCCGTGCCGCCTCAATGGCGGCATTTAACGCCAGTAGGTTGGTCTGGTTGGTAATGTCGCTGATCAGCCCGGTGATATTGCCAATCTGCGCCATGCGGCTGTCGAGCAGTTGCACACTAGAGGCCGAGCGGGCCACCACATCGCGAATCGATTGGGTGCCCGCCTGCACAGCCAGGTACTGCTCGCGGGCGCGGCTGACCACCTCGTCCATGGCCTGCTTCATGTGTTCGGCGCTGACCGAAGCCTGCTGCAGCTCACCGAGCTGTTCCTCCATGATGATCATCATCTGGTGCACCGCATCGGCCACCTCGACAGAGCTCACGCTCGCTTCCTGGCTGCGCCCGAGCATCATCTGGTTGGTGCTGGCAACCGTGCGGCTGGCCTTGACCACCTGCCCCACCACGGCGTCCAGGCGGTCGATGAAACTGTTGATCCAGCGCGCCATGTCGCCACTCTCGTCATTGGCCAGGGCGCCAGTGTCCAGGCGCTGGCGCAGGTTGCCCTCACCCTCGGCGATGGTACGCAGCACACCGCTCATGCCGTTCAACCTGGCCGCCAGGCGCCTTGGCCCGAGCACGCCGAACAGCAGCGTAGCACCGACCATGCTGAGGGCCTGGATGGCGTCGTTCACCCCCTGTGGCAATCCGGCGTAATGCTGCACCAGGTAATTACAGCCGAACAGCCCAACCATGGTCGCCACGTAGGGTTTCATCAACCGGTAGCTCAGCGAACGGCGGCGATAGACCTCCTCCAAGTCGGCCTCGCACATCATGCCCCAACGGTCGGGCGACCCTGGTAACTGGAAGGTCACGCCCTTGCCGACCACCGGCACATGGCGGTAGTCCGAATAACCCGGGTAAGTCACGAACAGGTTGGTACCACGCCGGATGGTTTCCCGCACGCCGGGGTGCAGCTCACGCGTCGCGGGGTCGGTGAAGCGCAGCTCCAGCTCGGTATGGCGCTGCACCTGCACAGTGCTCCAGGGCGTACGCACGCCGCTCTTGAGGTTTTCGCCATGGGTAAACGTCCCGTCCTCAAAGCGCGAACGGGACAAAGCGGTGCCTGGTTGCACGGTCGGGTCGAAACGCGATTGCACCATAAACAGATAGTTGTCGCCCGACTCGGCATAAATATGCCCGGCCTCGCGCTGGATCAGGTCGCCCAGCACATCATTGGGGACCCGGCCACACAGGCAGCCCAGGACGTTGCCCGCGTGCCTGATCGGCTGGTAGAACATCAGCGTCACCTCATCGTGAAAACGCGACGAAGATGGGCCGATCTGCAAGGTCATCGGGTCGCTGTAGGGCCCGTGAAGAAATGGCGCTTTCAGGCCTTGGGCCAACGCCGCGAGCTGCTCGCACTGCGTACTGCCACGCTTTGACCAGGTGGATACCCTGACGTTGCCCGTGCAGTCAATCACACTCAGTTCCGAAAAATCTTCGGCCTGTGCCAACTTGTCGAGTAATGCCGAGGGCTGAATATGAGCGAAGTCTGCTGCCAGGCATTCCGCCAACTCTGCCAGGTGATCCCATTGTTCGCGCGCCCAGTTGTGCAGCAACTGCACCCGCGTCTGGGCAATGGCTTCGAACGTCTGCTCGATTTCTACATAGTTCGAACGATTGAGGCGGCACGCCCACCTCATGCTGAACTTGCCGGCTTTGCCGAACCAGGGCAGCCAGCCCCGCTCGCTCGATGACAACTGCATGGAACTACTTGAAAGCGACATTAAGTTCACCATAAGCGACACAGATATCAAAATGCCAGCAACTTCCACGCCAACTGTAATCCAAGCGGAATGCCGGGTAGTGGCTACCACTAGACACTCACTGCTGGTGCATGAAGGCTGTTATTCCAGGCCACTTCGCACCCTGAAGGGGCGCGGAGAGAATGAAGCGATCGTTGGCATGGTCTGCTGCTGTTCACATAAGAATGCCGAGGCCGCTCCACCGACCGCGTTATGCCGCTATTTACAGGGCATGCGCGAACATTGTGGGAGCGGCCTTGTGCCGCGATGGGCCGCAAAGCGGCCCCACTCCAAGCGATGGAAAACTCACGTGAACAGCATTACGCTCTAGGCGGCTCTAACGCTATTGGGGTGTACGTTAGGAAGGCTGGAAACTGTCTGCGACACCTCGCTTCAGACAGCGCCTGGGACCGCCGATCTGCTTTAGAGGTTCAGGGCCTCTGGCTGAGAGCGGCCTTACAGAAAGCGACCGTTTTCATGTGACCATCACGCGAGGTAACTCGCAGGAAAGCCCCTTCATGGTACGAAAAGCAAGCCCCGCTGCCACCTCGGACTGGGTCATACGTAGCGCTCAAACCGGCAGCGTGGAGCGGATCGAAGCATGGTTCGGCAGCCATGGCTACGACCCGCATCGTCACGACACCTACTCGATCGGCCGCACCCTCGCCGGCGTGCAGAGCTTTCACTACAAGGGGGCGCTGTGCCACGGCGTACCGGGTAATACGCTCGTCCTCCACCCTGACGAAGTCCATGATGGTATGGCGGGTACGGATGCGGGCTTTCGCTACCGGATGGCCTACATCGACCCGGCGCTGATTCAAAACGTGCTCAGCGGTGAGCCATTGCCCTTCATTGCCGGCGGGCTGACCAGCGACCCGCGCCTGTACCGCGCCAGTGAAGCCTTCGTGCAGGCACTGGATCACCCACTCGAAACGCTGGAGGAGCAGGACGCCGTCTATGACCTGGCCATGGCGCTGCGTGCGGTCGGCGGCAAGCCCCGCGACCGCAAACGCCTGGACTACCGCTCGGCCGAGCGCGCCCGGGCATTCATCATGGAACACCTTCAACAGGGCATCACCCTGGAGATGCTCGAACAGGCCAGCGGCCGCGAGCAATGGAGCTTGTCACGCGACTTCCGCGCCCTTTATGGCACCAGCCCCTACCGCTTTGTCACGCTGCGGCGCCTGGACACTGCTCGGCGGCTGATGCTGGATGGCTTCACGCTGGTCGATGCAGCACTGGCTGCGGGCTTTCACGATCAGAGCCACATGACACGGCACTTCACCCGCAGCTATGGCGTGTCGCCATTGCGCTGGCTGGAACGCTTGCGGCCTGCCCGCTGACTTGCAGGATCGTACAAGAGCGGCGTGCGTTAGGTTGGGTAGGCTGATCACCTCAACTACAGAGGATCCGTCATGTCCGACGCTAACACGCAACGCGCATCATGCCCTGTGAACCTGACCCAGAAGGCTTCACTGATTGAACAGCAGTGGAGCCCCAGGGTGGTCGCGGAAATGAACGACTACCAGTTCAAGGTTGTGCGAATCGAAGGTGAATTCATCTGGCATTCGCACCCGGAGACCGATGAAGCGTTTCTTGTGCTTGAAGGCACCTTGCGCATCGATCTGCCAGAGGGCTGCGTTTATGTGAACCCCGGCGAATTGTATGTCGTGCCACGTGGTGTGGAACACAGGACAGCGGCGCAGGGGGAAGCGAAACTGATGATGATCGAGCCACGCGGCGTGGTGAATACCGGCCATGAAGGCGGTGAGCGGACGGCTTTGAACGACGTCTGGATCTGAGTTGATCGTCTCAATAGACGATACCGGGATGCGCGTAGAACCGCGAGCACACTATGCGTATATGGAACTAAGATCCTCAATGCTGTAGAACTTCGTGAATCCGGCGCTTTAATAGCTATCGCTTCAGAGGACCGCTATATGGGCATCCGCAGCTTAGCGAAAAACCTGCCTCCAGACCCCGCCAAAGAAGGCTGGGTGCTTGGGTGGGGCGTCCTTCGGGACAGGCATCCATGGCATTTTGTCGACGTCTATGCAGACCAGAAGACAGCCAAGGCGGAGGCGGAGCGCCTTGGTGATGGCTACGTCGTTGAGTACGGGTCACACCGCCTTGGCTCGAAGGAATTCGTATGCGGTCGCACCCTACCTGAAGGCTAACGGCAGCGCATCTGTCCGGCTGGCCACTCATCCAGCCTTCGTAACCACACTCTGCCGCAGCGCGAAGAATGCGGGACCCTGACGCACAGGAAAGCAGACCTGCTGACACGGCCGCCGATGCAGTGGGCGAGTAAGATTACGGAGTTACTGCCGTACAAAGGGGGCCACCGTTCATTGCGCCAGCTGTGAAAGGATACTTTCATTCGAGAGGGGCTATAAAGGAGGACATCATGGAAAAAACAATCAGACTCGCCAACCTCGCGGATATCGATGCCATTTTTGATATTCGAACCAGCGTTCACGAAAATCACTTATCCCTTGATCAGCTCGCGGAAATCGGGATTACTCCTAGAACGATACGACAGGCAATTATAGAGGCCCCATGCGCTTGGGTCGCCGAGGTCAATGGTGCCCCTGTAGGCTTTTCCATGGCCAATGTCGAGGACGGATGTGTGTTTGCCGCTTTCGTTCTACCCGAATTCGAAGGAAACCGATTAGGGCGCAGACTGATGGATAAAGCAGAGACTTTCCTATTTCAACACCACCAGACGATCTGGTTAGAAACGGCTGAGGCTAGCCGCGCGAGTGGCTTCTATCGAAACCTCGGCTGGCAGCCCGTGAAGACCTTACCAGAAGGTGATATTCGCTTTGAAAAGCATCAGAAATAGTAATCAACAAATGTACTGATGATTTGAGTTTGGTCAAAGACGACCTGAAGCACACCTTCGGTAGGCCCCTGAAAGCAGCAGGTGCAACAGAGGAAGATCGGAAATCGTTTCTGAGACACAAGACCGCCACTACTCTGGTGCAGAGCTGGCAGCTGATAGAAGCGGCAAACAAAGCCTCAGCGACGGACTCGCGTGGGCCGGTGCTGACAAATCAGAAGAGGAGGCAGGCGTAAAAACCTGAGAAGTCACGCAAAAGTCACGCACATGAAAAAGGCCACTCCTTGCGGAAATGGCCTAAGTCATTGGGATTATTGGTCGGGACGGAGTGATTCGAACACTCGACCCCTTGCACCCCATGCAAGTGCGCTACCGGGCTGCGCTACGCCCCGACTCTATTCTCGATACTGCTGAGAACGATGAAGAATCTACCCTAACCTTTTGATAAATGAAAGCTTTTTCTCAAAAAATTTCCATTCGTCGGAGCAGATCACTTCTTCAACACCACCAACACATCCTCCAACTCAACAATCATCTGCCGAATCAGCTGCTTGTACTGGCTTGACTCATCCTTCACCTCATCACTGGAGAGCCTTAACCGCGCCCCGCCAATGGTGAACCCCTGATCATAAAGCAGCGCCCGAATCTGGCGGATCATCAGCACATCCTGGCGCTGGTAATACCGCCGATTCCCCCGCCGCTTCACAGGGTTCAGCTGAGGGAACTCCTGCTCCCAATACCGCAGCACGTGCGGTTTTACCGCACAAAGCTCGCTCACTTCACCAATGGTGAAGTAGCGCTTGCCCGGTATGGGGGGCAGTTCGTCGTTATTGCTTGGTTCCAGCATAGGCCTCAACCCGGGCCTTCAACTTCTGCCCTGGACGAAAGGTGACGACGCGGCGAGCGGTGATCGGGATCTCTTCCCCAGTCTTGGGGTTGCGGCCCGGCCGCTGGCGTTTGTCGCGAAGGTCAAAGTTGCCGAAACCGGACAGCTTGACCTGCTCGTTCTCTTCAAGTGCGTGCCGAATTTCTTCGAAAAACAGCTCGACCAACTCCTTGGCCTCACGCTTGTTAAGCCCCAGCTCCTCGTACAGCCTTTCGGCCATCTCAGCTTTCGTCAGAGCACCCATGCCGTTATTTCCTTAACGTGGTGTTCAACCTTTGTTCGAGCGAGGTGAGGATGTTTTGCAGGGTAGTGTTCACCTCATCGTCGTTAAGAGTGCGCGATGGATGCTGCCAGGTCAAGCCGACGGCCAGGCTTTTTCTATCAGGATCAATGCCTTTACCTTGGTAGA
>Ga0213828_1000307_pt1 | contig 49587 bp, 42 predicted proteins | sample MC6MC0897MG_FD_180664 | JGI IMG/M metagenome (GOLD analysis project Ga0213828, IMG submission 180664) | Enriched soil aggregate microbial communities from Iowa State University, Ames, United States - MC6-MC0897-MG | ecosystem: Environmental > Terrestrial > Soil > Unclassified | place: USA: Iowa...
ATGATTGCTTTACAATACTTTTGCCATTCTTGTTGACCATTGTAAAACGCATCACCTTCATACCGAGTGTTACACCATTCATCATACTTGGTAACACCCCAAAGAGTACCACGTACAGAGCCATTTTCACTAAGAATTCAAAAGTACCGCTATACCCTGTCAGAACACCAATAATCATCCAAACTGATTGGACGATAAATAAATCAATGGCCAATGCTAGTAAAATAGAAATCGGCTTAACAATATCATTTTTTTCCATTTCAGCAGCTTTAGCCTCAACCTCTTCATGAGAGGGGAATAATGCCCAAACAATTGGTGCTAAGAAGAAACCTAGGAGCGCACCTACACTGTTTAGTAATAAGTCATCGACATCAAAGATTCGGTATGCGCAATTAAAGATGCCATAAATGCCTGTTCTTTGTGTGACCTCATAAAACAATGTTAGCAAAAAGCTAATTAAAAATGCACGTTTCCAGTACCTTCTTTCTTTAAGAAAATATCGCAAGTAAACGCCGAATGGCATTAGTAGTAAGAAATTAAAGAAGGCTTGAAAAAATGCCTGCTGTTTTGTGATAGCAAGCCATGTAGATGGATTTGTGACAACAACGCCACTATCCTTTAAAACATCATCAACAAATTGAAAAAGTCGCAAATTAGTATGAACGGTGTCCGCAGATTGAAGTGAGCAAGTATCTCTTGTAGACGGAAATGGTAGTAATACTAAACAAAGCGCAGATAAAAAGTAAAAAATAAATGAGAACATGATAATGGTTTTGGACATCGATAAGTATCCATACTTACGATACGTATAAATCAGCCATGGTATAAATAGTACAAAAGATAAAATAATAGTTATGAAAAATGCTATAAAAATGGATTGCGTGTACGTTGACATAGAAACACCTCTCTCTTTAAATTGCCCTATTTTCTGAACACTAAAACTAAGTTTAGTCCTTCAATACTACATGTATATTTTATCAAGCTTACATAATCCTTAATTCAATAAAAAAACAGGTAAAGAATCTATACTCTCTACCTGTTACTTACTATGCTTTCGCTATTTCTTCTTTACAGAATGTCAAAATTTCTTCTAGTTCATCATCCTCTAATGCAAAGTCTAAATATTCACCTTCAGCCTTTTCCATGATGAAGTAATTTAATATAAATGGTTCTTCGTCTTTTTCACCAATTAGGACACGAATTTCAATGCCAGCTTCGTGGTAAAGTTCATCCTCTTCATCAATTTCTACATCCAGAATAAATTCATAACGCTTACCTTCAATAATATTTGTTGGGTCTAAAATTTCTTCCATTGAGAATTGTGTAATTTCCATTATATTTGCTCCTTTTTCTTTAGCTGTTCTTTTCTATATTAAATCAATTTCAGCATGGGTCAACTAGAAAACTCGTATACACCTGTAAGTAATTATGCCACAATGAAATGGAATTAATTTAGAACTAAATTTCCCTACATACGAGGAGGCTTTTTCATGAAAGAGCTATTATATTATCAAGACGTTATGTTACAAGAGTTTGATGCAACTATTATTAGTAAAGGAACTGACGAATCCGACCGTAATTATGTTGTACTATCGAACACCGCTTTCTATCCAACTGGTGGTGGTCAACCTCACGATACAGGTACATTGAATGCGTTGGAGGTCATAGATGTTGAAAAAGTGGATGATGAAATTCGTCACTATATTGAAGGTGATCTATCGACTTTAGATGGTGTGGTACATGGCAAGTTAAATTGGGCAAGACGATTCGATCATATGCAGCAGCATGCTGGGCAACATATTTTAACAGCTGCTTTTGTAGAGCTTTTTAATGCGCAGACTGTAAGCTTTCATCTAGGCAGTGAGCAAGTAACAATTGATCTTGCTATAGAAACGATTTCTGAGCAACAGCTTGCAGCGGCAGAAGCAAGAGCCAATGACATTATTCTAGAGAACCGCCCCATTCAAACTATCTGGGTTACAGAGCAAGAGCTGGGCAACTATAATCTTCGTAAAGAGGTCGCAGTGACGGGAGACATTCGACTTGTGATTATCCCTAATTTTGATTACAACGGTTGTGGTGGCACTCACCCTACATCCACAGGGCAAGTTAGTACCATCAAAATATTAGGGACCGAAAAAATGAAGGGCAATGTGCGCGTTTCTTTTGTGTGTGGTCAACGCGTTTTGACTGAGCTTGGCATGCGGAAAAAAGTATTAGCGGACGTTGCTCGTCAATTAAGTGTCCCTGAGTTTGATGCTGCCACAGCACTTACAAAAGTTTTATCTACTCAAAAAACTACAGAAAAAGCACTCGCTGCTGCGAAAGAGGAATTACTCACGTATGAAGCAAAGGCACTTGTTAATAGCGAAGGTGTCGTAACGGCTGCTTTTAATCAGCGAACAATGCAAGAGCTACAAAAAATAGCCCGTATGATTGTTACGGAACAGAAAGATGTAATAGCTCTACTTGTGTCTGAAAATGAAGGCAAACTACAATTCGTTGCAGCAAGAGGTAATAATGTTTCAAAAAGCATGAAGGATGTTGCCCAAAAGGCACTGCCTCTTATTAATGGTAAGGGTGGCGGAAGTGACCAAATGGTACAAGGCGGTGGCGATTGCACCGTTTCGAAAGAAGAATTACTAGCAGCGATGCAAGACGCTTAGTTGCATTATAATAGAGGAGCTGTTATTAAAAGACGGCTCCTACTATGTTGTTGAAAAAAGAAAATGTCGCTAGCAGAAAAAGACTTCTTGACTAGGCGAGGGGTTGATTTCCGTTCCGCCAGCGTCCTTTCCAGGGGGCGTCCGGTGAGCCGCTTCACTCACTTACGTTCGCTTCAGGGTCTCATCTGTGACGCTAAATCCCCTAGGAGTGACACTGGCTCCTCTCCAATCAACCATTCTGTAAAAGTGGCTTTTCCTTATCTTTCATACAGTCGTTGTGAACAAAATAGCAAATGTATAATTCGAGAAATGATAGACTCTCAATTTCAATGGGAGAAATGATGATTGACCATACCTCTCCATAAAATGAGTAGTGAACACCTTCAATTAAGCCTTTGCAAAAAAGGTAACATTTTTATGAGGTGAAGTGTATGGAGCGGTAATCCATCTTCACCTTTCACAAAAATTGTATGAAGGGCTTTGTTTTTCAACACTCTGAGAGGAGCTGTCATTAATAGACAGCTCCTCTCTAATTTAATATTTAAATTTTTGAATGGCTTCATATAAACGTTTTGCCATTTCTGATAGTTTTTCAGTTTGATTGTTCATTACTGCTACCGTCTTCAACTGTTCCGCTGTTGCATCTGTTACCTCATGCACATAATCACTTGCCGCATGTGCAGTAGCTGCCATTTCTTCCATAGACGCGGAAACTTCCTCCGTATTGGCAGACATTTGTTCAGCTGAAGCATTCATTTCTTCAATTTGACCTGCTATTTCTCCTACTGCTTGAACCATTTCCTCGAAGCGTTCTCCCACTGCCTCAATAGAAGCTAAACCACGCTCAACATTATCTTCACCAAATTCAGCTGCTTTTACTACTTCTAATGTATAAGATTGAACTCTTTCAATGAGCACATTAATTTTAGTAGCTGATTCTGCTGTTTGCTCCGATAGCTTGCGAACTTCTTCTGCTACAACGGCAAAGCCTTTACCAGCATCTCCTGCCCGTGCTGCTTCTATAGAGGCATTCAATGCCAATAAATTTGTTTGATCGGAGATATCGGTAATCATTTTTGAAATTAAGCTAATTTCTTCGGACTCTTTTTCTAGCTTGTGAATAATTGATAGTTCATCTGTTGTGCCTTGCTGAATCTCATTCATACGTAAAACGGATTGATGAACTGCATGATTGCTTTCACTAATTTTCTGGGAAATAAAATCTGTATTACAAGCAATTGTGGAGGCAACTTCAGCTACATTTTGTATCCCTATCGCCATTTGTTCCATTGCTGAGGCACTTTCCTCTGCCATCACAGTTTGGCTTTGTGCCCCTCGATCTACTTCACTTATTGCACCAGCAATTTGCTTTGAACGCTTTGTTACTCCATTTACATCTCCCATTAAATCACACGCAGCTTCATTCACTGCCGTTGCTTCTTGACTCACTTTGGCTATCATTTCCCGCATATTATCAGTCATGCGATCTAATGCACGTGCCATCGTTCCCATTTCATCAATACGTTTCAAATATTTTTCTGGAATTTCCTGTGTAAAGTCTCCTTCCGATAAGCCCTCACTAATGCGAAGTACATGTCGAAGTGGTCTACTAACAGAGCGAGAAATGGCAAATGAGATGCATAGCCCAAGTATTGAAACAATGATCGTAGTTACAATGAAGTTCGTCTTAAGCTTAGAAAGCCCTGAAAACATCTCATCTTCTAATGCGATAACCCCCATTTTCCAACCATTATCGAGGGTATGATAGCCCATTAGACTAGTTCCTGTATCTTCTGTTTCAAAAGAAAAATAACCGTTATCATTAGCAATCATTTCTTTAGCAGCCATTGCTCTGCCTGTCTTGATACCTGTTTCGTCTGCTGCCTTAATTGGATTGTATTGCTCCTTCACATACGAATGATTATTATGTCCAATAATTGTTCCGTTAGCGTCTAACATAAATGCATAGCCACTGTCTCCAACCTTAATGCCTTCTACAATTTTAGATAGGTAATAGCCGTCAATACGTGCTAATAATAAAGCTTTTTCACCTGTCACTGTGTCAATTGGAGAAACGATTAAAATGACTGGTTCACCTGTTACACGACTAATCGTAATGTCAGACATGACAGACTTACCAGTAAAACCTTCTTTTACGTAATTACGATCCCCTAGATCAGCTGTTGTATCATCCAGATAATGGGCAACTCCATTAGCATTGATAATGCCAAAACCTAAGTAATTTTCATTACTGGCAAGACGTTTCGATAGATACTGCTTCTGCTTTTCAAAGTCCATGCTCCGAACTACCTCTTGCTCTGCAATGGCTTCCACCTCCACTAGTGTTAATTGGAAGTGTTCTTCTATGTATTTGGAAACATCCTCTGCTCTAGATACCAAATTAGATTCCACTTGCTCATTCACAGCTTTTGTACTATTTATCCAAGTAGATAGCCCAAGCGTGCCACATGTTACAAATACAAGAGCTATAATTGCAACAATTAATTTACCACCAATACCTTTTAACCACATTTCTCTTTTTCTCACTTCTTCCATTTTTAGCTATACAATCCGCATATTTTTGCATAACTTCAGAGTAAAGTCACTAAAAGTAGAAGTCAACAAAAGTTTTCCAATATGATTAATAAATGTATAATAATACCATTTACACTACCTTTATAGTGCTAACAATTTTCTACAAAATTTTCAATTCATAGATCCCTCTTGTCATTAAAAAGGAGAGTACACCATGCTAATAGAGGTAATTAAAACATTTTCCAACAAAAATTGATTATAATTCACATTTTTTGCTGATTATTAAAGATAGGATCCGTTTAACACATTTTGAGGGGAGGATTTCCATGAGTTCAGACAAAAATAATGTTTCTCGTCGAGACTTTTTAAAAACTACAGGTATTGCTGCTGGTACATTAGTCGGTGGTGGTTTAATTGGAGGATTAGTTGGTTACAACATCCATGGTAAAGGTACTTCTACCCTAGAGCATGGTGGTCATGAAACAACGAATGAGGCCACAGGCTCACCAAAAGCTAAGATGTTCTTCAGAAATGAAAAAGATTTTAGTATCTTATCAAAGGCCACGGAACGTATCTTCCCAGAGGACGATTTGGGACCAGGAGCTATTGGTTTAGACGTTCCCTATTTTATCGATCATCAACTTGCAGGAAATTATGGAAGTAACTCTAAAGAATATATGCAAGGTCCATTTGATGTTGGTGCTCCAACTCAAGGCTATCAGAGCCGTTTAACGCGAGCAGAAATTTTTAGACAGGGTATTCAAAAAATGGAGGATGAAGCACAAAAGCGTTATAAGAAAAGCTTTAACGATTTAGATGGCAAACAAATGGATGAAATATTAACTGCCTTCCAAAAAGGTGACATAGAAATGGTTGGGGTTACTTCCGCGTTCTTCTTTACATTATTACGAGCAGCTACATTAGAGGGAGCTTATTCTGACCCTATGTATGGAGGAAATCGCAATATGGATGGCTGGCGTATGAAGGGCTTCCCTGGTCACCAGATGGCTTATATTACACAAATAGAAGATGCCAAGTTCCAAAAAATTGAGCCTAATCCATTAGGCAACCACTAAGGGGGGATACAAAATGGCTAAAACATTACCGAGTGTAGACGTTGTAACAGTTGGTGTAGGTTGGACTGGCGGTATTGTCGCTGCTGAATGTGCTAAAGCTGGCTTAAAGGTAGTCGGTTTAGAGCGAGGTCAAAAGCGTGGGACCGAGGATTATTTAAATGTTCATGACGAATACCGTTATGCCATCCGATATGATTTAATGCAAAATCTTTCTAAAGAGACCGTAAGCTTTCGGAATGATCGAAATATGAAGGCATTACCAATGCGTCAGCTTGGCTCCTTCTTACTTGGAGAGGGTCTGGGTGGATCAGGAACACATTGGAATGGAATGACTTATCGATTTTTACCCTATGATTTTCAAATCAAGACATTAACAGAAAAACGTTATGGACCAAATAAGCTTGGACCAGATTATCTGATTCAGAATTGGGGATTAACATATGATCAGCTTGAGCCCTATTTCGATAAGTTCGAGAAAACAGCTGGTATTTCGGGTGATGATAAAAATAAATTTAGTGGAAAGCGTTCGAATCCCTATCCAACACCGCCTATGAAAAAAACGCCTATGCTTGCACAATTCGAAAAAGCTGCAACAAACCTGAAGCTAACGCCTTATATGGTTCCATCAGCTAATGTATCAGAGGTTTATAAAAACCCAGATGGCGAAACGATCAACGCTTGCCAATATTGTGGTTTTTGTGAACGCTTTGGATGCGAATATGGTGCAAAGTCGTCCGCAGAAATTACTGTTGTCCCTACAGCCCTGAAGACAGGAAATTTTGACTTACGCTTTAATTCCAATGTTGTTGAAATTTTAAAGCAGGGTAACAAGGCTACAGGTGTAAGATATATCGATACTGTTTCGGGAGAAGAATTCATTCAGCCAGCTAATGCTGTTGTATTAACTAGTTATGTCTTTAATAATGCCAAGCTATTAATGGTCTCTGACATTGGTGAAAGATATGACCCTACTACTGGCAAAGGAACACTTGGCAGAAACTATTGCTATCAAATTTTGCCTGGTGCTGCTGGGTTCTTCGAGGAACAATACAATACATTTATGGGTGCAGGTTCGTTAGGCATGTGTATAGACGATTACAATGGGGATAATTTTGACCATAGTGATTTAGATTTTATTCACGGAGGTAATATTGCACTTACACAGACAGGGACGCGACCAATCGGCTCAAATCCAACTCCGCCTGATACGCCTACTTGGGGACCAGAATTTAAAAAGCAATCTATTTATTACTATACACGTTCATTTGGGATTGGTGCGCAAGGAGCATCTATGCCACATAAGGAAAACTATATATCACTGGACCCTACCTATAAGGATGCTTACGGGCTGCCATTAACTCAGTTAACATACAATTTTACTGATCAGGATCGAGCTCTTCATAAATATATCTCTGCACGTGCAGCTGACATTATGAAGGAAATGGGTGCTAAAACAATTGTCCCTAACGCGGAAATTACCGATTACAATATCGTGCCTTACCAAACAACGCATAATACAGGTGGTACGGTGATGAGCTTAACACCAGAACAAGGGGTTGTGAATAATTATTTACAGCACTGGGATGTTGACAACCTTTTCGCAGTAAGTGCAGGCAACTTTGCACACAATAGTGGTTATAATCCAACAGGCACATTAGGGGCACTTGCCTACCGTTGTGCTGAGGGAGTCATCAAATACAGTCAATCAGGTGGTTCATTAGTATAAAAAAATTATTCTAAAGGAGGCAAGACTTATGGGAGGTCTAGGAGCAATTGGAGTACCTGGATTAATCATTATTTTAGTGATTGTATTAATTGTATTTGGCCCAAAAAAATTACCAGAAATCGGTGGAGCAGTTGGCAAAACGTTTGCAGAATTTAAAAAGTCTACTAAGGGACTTATGGATGATGAAGATGATACCGTGAAAAAGGTCGAAAAAAAATCTGATGCTTCGTAGGAGGGTTTCCTATGGATCCATATGAAGACGGAAAAAGAAAATATTTAAGCCCACTAGATAAACCACAAGCCGAGCCTCCAAAGCCAGTGGAGGCTTTAGTTGAAATACCTACGGTAGCAATTGAAGAGGATGATGTGTCAGATGAACCCCTGATACCTGTTACCTCATTATTGGAGCATCTTAGTGATTTACGTAAGCAAATTATCAAAGGGTTAACGGTTTTTATTTTATTTTTCATTGTTGTCTTTTCTACTATTAATATTTGGTTTCCATTCATAACGCGAGGTCACTCACTCGTTATTTTAGGACCACTAGAAGTAGTTAAATTTTACATGACGATTTCAACAACTTTAGCTTTTGGTCTTGCAATGCCTTTCCTCGTCCACTTTCTTTGGAGCTTTATTAAACCAGGCTTAAAAGAAGAGGAAAGTCGATTTTTAGGCCTCTATGCACCAATCATGTTAGTTCTATTTTTAGTAGGCGTAGCTTTTGGCTATTTCGTCGTTAACCCACTTAGCTATACATTCTTAGTAAGCATTGGGGCTACCAATTTCGATGTCATGGTATCAGCAAATGAATATATGCACTTTTTAATCATGACTACAGTACCGCTTGGTCTATTATTTGAGTTACCGATTGTTGCCCTATTCTTATCAGCCATTGGTGTACTGACTGCTGAATCCATGAAAAAAATACGAGGCTGGTCTTATATCGCAATGGGCGTAGGCTCCGCTGTTATCACGCCACCAGACTTTATAAGTCAGTTACTCGTATTAATACCGATGATTATTTTATATGAAATAAGTATTTACCTCGTTAAACGTATAGAACGCAAACAAATTGAAAGCACTGCGTAAATTTTACGCAGTGCTTATTTTTTCTTTAGATCCATCACAATAATTTCTGGTAGATTAAAAATACGATATGGTACTGTGCTATTACCCAACCCTCTACTAACTACCATTTTCGTCGCGCCTGCTTCGTAGACACCAGCTGTATATTTTGGGAACAGCCCCTGTCCTGGTGCAACAAGTCCTCCAAGCCCAGGAATACGAACTTGCCCACCATGCGCATGTCCCGAAAATACTAAATTTATGTGATAATTTACATACGTATTAAATAATTCTGGTCTATGTGCTAGTAACAACTTAAACATATCGTCTGGCAAATAGGCCGTTGCAATGTCCAGCATATCTTCTGTTGTTCTACCCATTAACGGATCCTCAATACCAACAATCGCCAAGCGCTCCCCGTCGCGCTCTAACACGGTCGATTCGTTGGCCATAATATGTACCCCTAACGATGACAGCGCCTCATAAATTTCATTCACCTTATTCGTCGCTACCTCATGGTTTCCTAGTACATAATAAACATCCGCTATTTTAACTAGTCCTTCCACTGCTTGTAGGCTTTGTTTTAAATTATAGCGATTACTATCGATCACGTCACCTGTGATAAAAATATAATCAGGCTTTGTATCCTTTACCTTAGCAATCAATTTTTGTTGCTTGTCACCAAAGACAGCGTCATGTAAATCCGAAACTTGTACAATGCGTAGCCCATCAAAGCTGTCAGGCACACTATCTGATTCAAACACATGTTTACTTACGACTAGCCAGTGATTGTTTACGTACAAAAAAATGACTATAAAAACAACAAAGAAGATACCATATAATAATTTTTTCAATCGCAATCGCTCACTTTGTGGCTACTTTTTTCAGAAATAATTCTGACTTTCTCATTATAAGCAAAAAACAGAGTGATTGTAAGTATATGCACTTTAAATACACAAAATGCACAAATACACTTAGCTTAAAATTTTTATCATTAGATTATGATACACGCTTTAATCTATTTTTTGTTAACTATTGGCATGCTATACTATGGGTAGAAAGGCATATTTTATTATCCACTCATAATACATCACGATTTGGGAAATGCATCTCATTTACTAAAGTGCGAGAATACTAATAAACTTAAATCAGTTAAAGGAGAAAAGAATTGCTTTATTGTAGGTAATGATCCAATTAGATTGGACAATAAATGTGTTTTACATACTAATAAATTACATAATTTACAGAATCGAATAATTTCAGAATCCAGCTTCCATTGCTACAGGCAAGTATAAAATTGATGACGAAAAATTTATTTAGTACAGTTGGGCTACATAATATTCTAAATTTAGATGATAAGAGGTGAAAAAATGTTAAAAGCCATCATAGTTGATGATGAAATTTTAGCAATCAATTTATTAGAAGCCACGTTACATGATAATAGCGATGTTACTATTATCGGAAAATTCGTAAATCCACTAGAGGCTATTGCAAACATCCCTACACTCAAACCTGATATTCTTTTTTTAGATATAGATATGGCCGAAATGAATGGTATTGAATTTGCTAGTAAGATTGCAGACCTTCCTTTTTTAATGGACATTGTATTTGTCACTGCTTATGAACGTTTTGCAATAGAAGCTTTTAATGTACAGGCTGTTGACTATATTTTAAAGCCTATTGAGAAAGGGCGTTTAATGAAGACAATCAAGAGAATATCCATGCGTAGAAAGCAATTTCAAGTTAAAGCTGCTGTACACCAACTAGAGGAAGAAGCTCATATAATAGAGGATTTTCACTTTCATGTTCATTCTGGAAGAGTATATATCGGTAACACAGCAATAGCCCTATCTACAAAGGAATTTCAAATTTTTTTCTTTCTAGCACAACGACCAGGACAAATTTTTCCCCCATCAGAGCTGTATAAGCTTATTTGGGCAGAGGAAAGTATCGGGCATACGCAGGCATTGAAGGTTCATATTAGTAATTTACGTAAAAAGCTAGAATCCGTTGCTGGCCATAGAGCAAAGATTATAACAGTGAGGGGTTCGGGATATAAATTCCATTTCGAGCCATGAAAAAGAAGGGCACTGCGATTACATTACGAATCGCGTACCCTCTTTTTGGTTATTTTTTTGCGGCTTCTTGAATCTCATAAAATGCCCAATGGTGTTTTGGAACATCTTTAAATAATGGTGTTTGATCTTCAATGAGGACTTGGCGTTCAAACAGTCGATTTAATACCTTCACTGCTTGTGCACGTGTTAACAATCCATCTGGATTGAATGTATCTGCTGTTATCCCTGTCATAATTTCCGATGCATTGACAGTATCAATTGCTTTCCCTGCCCAATGATGGACGGTCACATCTTTGAATACTGCACTTTGTGAGGTTGGTGGACAGAAATCTGCATCAGGACGTTCTACACATTGCTGTTCTATCCAGCGGGCTGCCACTGTAGCCATCTGTGCACGCGTAATAAAGCCGTTTGGATTAAAGTTAGTTGCTGTAACCCCTTTAAACAGACCCTTCTCCTTCGCAAATTCGATTGCATCTTTAGCATCATGTTGGAATGTGTCTGTATAGGTTGCCTTTGCTTGCGGTATGGCGTTACCTGTTAATTGACGTGCAAACATACTCGCCATTTGTGCGCGTGTAACAGGAGCATTTGGACGGAAGGTACCATCTGGATAGCCTTGAATGTAAGGTAGATGGGTAACACCCTCAGTAGTTGGCTCCTTCAATTCTTCTTCCTTCTCTGGTAAGTAGAGAATGGAGAAGGTGGAGAACTTATTCACCTCAAACTGTAAACCTGTTATTCCCTTTTGATATTCTACAATCTTCCCACGTACAACTTCTTTTGTGCCATCACTATGCTCGATATAAATAGCCAGATGATTGAGCTGTTCCTGTGTAATATCTGTAGGTAATGGAAGAGTTAATAATACAGGTCGATTCTGCATATTAGTCTCAACTTTCATGGGTTGCCCTAATACTTTACTAAATGAACTATTCGCTATTTCTTGCACAATTGACTCTTTTTTTGCACGTTCTTCAACCTGTGATTGGTCAGCTTGTCCCTTTAAAGGAATTAATCTAAAGTATAAATTATCACTAAATGTTGCCAATGATTCATTTGAGACATTGACACTTACATCATAAGCTGAAATTTCTAAATTTAAACGACTTTCTTTTAGTAGAGTAACAATATTATTAGGTATAGATATGTCCACTTGCTTTACATTATCCTGCGAATTAGGAATAACAATACGTGCTTGATCCGATTTTTCTTCTTTTAATTTATTGATAGTTTCTAATACACTTGCTTCTGTAAGAATTACTTCATCTTTCACCAATCCATCCACATCTACTAATCGCTTAATAGTTGTTTTAGAAACGGCTTTTCCATTACTCGACTCCACATTTACAGTAAAACTCTCTGTAGGAGAAGGTGGAGAAGATTCTGAGGTAGAGGTATTTTCACTATTAGTAGAAGAATTCTCCTTTGTTACTACAATTGTATAAAGTTTTTGACTGCCATCTTCAGCCGTTACCAAAATTTTTATTGTATTGACACCTGTTACAAGCTTGATCGGCTCTGCAACGGATCTCCCATTTATTGTGATTTCAGCTTTTTTATCCTCAGCTAATGGATTTACAAATAGACTATCTACTTTAGAAGTAACAATAGCGGAATATGACATTGTATTTTTATTAAATGCCATATTTAAGGCTCCCTGTGAAATAGTCAAATCCTTTAAAAAGGCATTATGGCTTTTAGATAATGCAATTACATCAATGGTGAAGCTTTTAGTATCCACAAAATTACCGATGAAAATTTGTGCTGTCAACGTAACCTTTTGATTCCCTGTGGAGATAGTAGGGCGAACAACGCTTCCATTATTTTGAACTACCTCAGGTTTGTCAGATATCCAATTAATCGTTGTTCCATTATCCCCGATAATTGGTAAAGTAAGGTTTTTAGTGACATTTGCTGAGGTATCACCTTGAGCATATTGAATATTAAGTGCATCTTTATCTAGTTGTACCTTTTGAATAAGCATACTGGATACTTTGCTATCTAACACAGACTGTAAAGTTTCTATAGACTCATACCCTTGATTAGGACGGGCAAGTAGGATTTGCTTACAAACTTCATCTTGATCTTCAATAGTGAGAAGATTGTAGTTATTATAATTTAAATGATCATCATCAATGAACACTGTCCATAGTGTTAATGAGTCTGTCGTACTGTTAACATTAATAAGATAAGAACGATTATTGACTGCATTTAAGTATGTTTGTCTTAATGTACTTGTAGATGTATATCCACTTTGTGGTCTTTCATCTATTAGCTTATTAGCTAAATAGTTTTGGTCTGCTAATTTAAAGCTTTGAAATAATTCATTAGCTTTAGCAGTATAATGTAATACACTCCAGTCAGTAGTCATTGCCAACTTCATTTCTTCCGTATTAATGGCAGTATTAAATGAAGTTAGACTACTTTTTGCTGCTACAGATGATAAAGGTAGCAAGCAAGCAACTAAGGTAAATATCATAATTAAGTTTAGTATTTTTCTTTTAGAATGTTGAATAAAAATCACCCTTTCCTCGTTAGAATATAGTTTAGTAATGTCCGATAGTAGAAAAGTCGTCTTTAGGTAATAAAGTCCACTCTAAAATATTGAAATTTGTAGAACCTGATTGCAATCTTTTATCTCTAATATAACCTCCATTACTTTCCAATATAGCGGTTGTCGAATCTTTTGTTCCTAATATATCAACAATATTCCCATTACTGTCTTTTAAAGTAATTGACACCGTTATTTTAGAAGCATCTCTAAAAATAAATTCTTCGTTGTAATAATATGATAAGGTAATATCCATAAAATCATAAAAATAGGGATGAATCACTACAAAATTCATATTTGGATTTACTAAAGATATATCTAATTCTTGAACACTATGCTGCATTGAAATTAAATTATATTGCTGTATCTCTAATTGATAACCATATAGAGGAGATGTAGTAGGATTATATATTTCTAGGACATCATTATAGTTTCCACTTTGTACAAAATCAGATATAAAAATACTTGGAGCATCTACAGTGAATATAAAACTTGTAGATTCTAGCCCTCCTTTGCCATCATCTGCTGTGATAGTAATAATACTTGTCCCTATTGCTTTTTGTGTCATGTTAAGGGTTGTACCATTTAAACTAGCCGTAGCTACCCCACTATTACTAGAACTTACAGCTAATGTTAACGAATCGTTATCAGCATCTGAAAATATATTACCTACATCAATACTCCAAGGTATACCACCAATAGTTGCTCGTTGATTTCTAACCGTCTGAGCTACAACTGGCGAGTTATTCACTGTAGGATTGTCTATGGTAACTGTAAAGCTAGTTGATACTTTCCCTCCTTTGCCATCATCCGCTTGCACTGTAATTGTATTAAGCCCTACTGCTAACGGCAAAATAGTTATTATTTGCCCACTTATTTGAGCTGTAGCAACAGTTTCATTGCTTGAGTTTACTTCTATTGTAAGAACATCATTATTTGGATCCGAAAAAATATTACTAACATCTATTGTTAGTACATTTCCCACAGTACCTGTTTTGTTATTAATTGTTTGTTCGACCACAGGAGGCTGGTTAGGTGGGATTGTAACTGTTAATTTAAAGGTTGTAGAGACAATTCCTCCATTACCATCATCCGCTTGTACAGTGATTATACTTTGCCCCACAGCCAGCGGTACAATAGTTATCATTTGTGAATTCAATTGTGCTGTAGCTACAGTTTCGTTACTTGAATCTACATCTAATGTCAAGTTATCGTTATCTACATCAGTAAAAACATTGCTTGTATCTATTAATATTGGAGCTCCCCCTACGTGTCCTATTTGGTCATTTATTATTTGAACAACGGTAGGTAAGTTATTCAACTTGGGTAAGACCTCTACCTCAAAACTACTACTAGCTCTCCCTAATTTCCCATCATCAGCACTAACTTTTATTCTTGTTTTTCCTGGGGATAGGGCCTCTAGTGTTAATAGATTTGAGTTAATTTCGGCTGTTACTACCCCCACAGAATCAGGAATAGCTTTAAATATTAATGAATCATTATCAGCATCATAAAATAGCTTACTTACATCAATCACGATATTTGCTTGATCAAGTGTCATTGTTTGCTTCTGAATTCTTTCTGAAGCTACCACAACAGGTGGATGATTAATAGAAGTTGCATAAGTTAATTGTGCTTGAAAACAAAAACTAAAGATTAAAGTTAGCAAAATAATTTTCTTAATACAATTTTTACTACGTGTATTTTGACGCAAAATCGTTTCCTCCCATATATGTAAAATAATTAACATTACTCTCCCTTTTGCTATGACTTTCAACTCACATAAAATTATATAATAGAACTAAAATCCTAACTACAAATTTCATTAATGATAAAAGTTAATTTTTCTTAACCTTTATTTATCAAAAAAAGGTTATTCAATATTGCTAGCAATATTGAATAACCTTAATTTATTTTTTTATCTATTCTTCATGGATATGATTTACTGCGGCTTCTTGAATCTCATAAAATGCCCAATGGTGTTTTGGAACATCTTTAAATAATGGTGTTTGATCTTCAATAAGAACTTGACGTTCAAACAGTCGATTTAATACCTTCACTGCTTGTGCACGTGTTAAAAATCCATCTGGATTGAATGTATCGGCTGTTATTCCTGTCATAATTTCAGCTGCATTGACAGTATCAATTGCTTTCACTGCCCAATGATGGACGCTCACATCTTTGAATGCTGGACTTTGTGAGGTTGGTGGACAGAAATCGGCATCAGGACGTTCTACACATTGCTGTTCTATCCAGCGGGCAGCCACTGTAGCCATCTGTGCACGCGTAATCAAGCCGTTTGGATTAAAGTTAGTTGCTGTAACCCCTTTAAACAGACCCTTCTCCTTCGCAAATTCGATTGCATCTTTAGCATCATGTTGGAATGTGTCTGTATAGGTTGCCTTTGCTTGCGGTATGGCATTACCTGTTAATTGACGAGCAAACATACTTGCCATCTGTGCCCTTGTAACAGGAGTATTTGGACGGAAGGTATCATCTGGATAGCCTTGAATGTAAGGTAGATGGGTAACACCCTCAGTAATTGGCTCCTTCACTTCTTCTTCCTTCTCTGGTAAGTAGAGAATGGAGAAGGTGGAGAATTTATTCACCTCAAACTGTAAACCTGTTATTCCCTTTTGATATTCTACAATCTTCCCACGTACAACTTCTTTTGTGCCATCACTATGCTCGATAAAGATCGCCAAATTGGCAAATTGTTCATCTGTTAAATCTGTAGGCAACGGCAATGTTAATTTAACAGGACGGCTTTGCATATTGGTTTCAATGCTCATTGGACGACCAAGTAACTCTACAACCGCACCTTCTACCAATTGCTGCACAACGGTTTCCCTTTTGGCTTGTTCTACAATCTCTAGCTGTTTATCATGCCCTTTTATCGGAACGAGTCGGAAGTATAGATTTTCACTAAACATTTCCAATGAAGTTTTTGGCACTTCAATTCTAACGTTATCGGTAACAATTTCGAGATGGACTGCTCCATTTTGCAAAAGTGACAGCACATGTTTAGGAATGGACACTTGGACTTGATTTACTTGATCCTTCTCGTCTGGGATAATAATCCTTGCTTTATCATTTCCTTGTTCCTTTAATTTTCTAATTGTCTCTGTTGCACTCTGTGCCGTTAATGTCACTTCATCGTTTATAGTGTTATCTACATTTTTTGTTCGTTTTATTGTTGTTTTAGAAACTAGGTCACCATCACCAGATTCAACATCTACCACAATTTCCTCTACATTAGTTGAAGGTGTTGATGAACCAGAATCAGGATTTGGTGAAGGCTCAGTATTGCCCCCACCTGTATTATTACTAATCCATTTTGCATAGATCACTGTGTTTGCTGTAATTGCAGTATTAAAGTTATATGGTGTTGTGTAGGCATTACTTGTATACCAGCCACCAAATGTATAGCCCGCTTTCGTTGGCGCTTTCGTTGGCTGACTTGCTTTTCCTTCATGTACTACCGTCTGATTTGAGACAGCACTACCGCCAGCCACATCAAAGCTTACCGTATGTGTCACAGTCACTGGATTCCATTTTGCATATAATATTATACTTCCACTACCCATTATGAAAGTTGAATCTGGTGCATAATCTATTCCTTTTCCATCTGCTTGCGTGTTCCAGCCCTCAAACTTGTAACCCACTTTTACTAGATTTCCTATATTACCCAGAACTGTTGCAGTTTCTCCTTGCTCATACGTTACACTATCTGTTGGAACTGTGCCTCCTGTGTTTGTATTGCCGTTGTAGGTGATAGTAAACGTACTCATCACAGAAGTATTCTCTAGGGTTCCTGCACTTACTAATGAAGCTTTGTGCGTCGCCGTTTCTTTCACTCTCGTGATAAACGTATACTCTGTATCAGGCGTTAGTTCACTAAAGATCGGACTGTCCTGCCACGTTGTTCCGTTATCTCTACTATATTCTTGACCTACTACCCCATTTAGCGTAATATTTGTCGATGTTTTACTGGCTACAGTTGGGGCTGGCGGAGCACTTGGTCCATCCACTTTTTCCACAATAGTTGTTTCCCCACTCATTACACTTCCTGTTGCATTTGTTCCATCGGCACTGGCTCTTACTTTAATCGTCTCTCCAATATCTGCTTGAACCAACATATATGTGGAAGAGTTCGCTCCTGAAATGGCCGTGTTCCCTCGATACCATTCATAGGTTGGTGCATCTGCTGTCGTTGGTGGCGTATACGTGATCCCACTAATATCTGCAGTTAACACGCTTCCATACTTCGTCTCTCCCGTGATGCTTATCGTACCTCCCATTTCTGGAACCGCTACAGTTTGAGTTTGTGTTTGGATCGATGTTCCTGTACTTACCAGTGATGCCTTGTGAGTGGGTGTCTCCTTCACTCTCGTGATAAATGTATACTCCGTTTCAGGGATTAGTCCATTAAAAATTAGACTATCCTGCCACGTTGCCCCGTTATCTTTACTATATTCTTGACCTACTTCCCCATTTAGCGTAATACTTGTCGATGTTTTACTGGCTTCGGTTGGGGCTGGCGGAGCACTTGGTCCATCCGCTTTTTCCACGAAAGCTGTTTCACCACTCGTTATACTTCCTGTCGCATTCGTTCCATCGGCAGTGACAGTAACTTTAATCGTCTCACCAATATCTGCTTGAACTAACGTATACGTAGGTGAGGTCGCCCCTGATATGGCCGTGTTCCCTCTATACCATTGATAAGTTGGCACATCTTCTATCGTCGTTGACGTATATGTGATCCCACTAATATCTGCGGTTAGCATGCTGCCATACTTTGTCTCTCCTGCGATGCTTACTGTGCCTCCTATTACTGGAATCGCTACAGGTTGAGTTTGGATCGGTGTTCCTATACTCACTGACGAAGCTTTATGAGTTGCCGTTTCTTTCACTCTCGTGATAAACATATACCCAGTATTAGGAGTAAGTTCACTAAAGATCGGACTATCCTGCCAGGTCGTCCCGTTATCTTTACTATATTCTTGACCTGCTACTCCATTTAGCATAATACTTGTTGTTGTTTTACTGGCTTCAGTTGGTGCTGATGGAGCACTTGGTCCATCTGCTTTTTCCACAGTTGCCGTCACTTCACTCGTTACACTTCCTGTCGCATTCGTTCCATCGGCAGTAACTGTAACCTTGAGTTTCTCACCAATATCCGCCTCTACCAATGTATACGTGGACGAGGTCGCCCCTGGAATTACCGTGTTCCCTCTATACCATTGATAGGTTGGTACATCTGATGACGTTATTGGTGTATACGTGATGCCACTAATATCCGAGTTTAATACGTTTCCATACTTTGTCTCTCCTGCAATACTTACCGTGCCTCCTATTACTGGAATCGCTACAGGTTGAGTTTGGATTGGTGCCCCTGCACTTACTAGTGATGCCTTATGAGTCGCAGTTTCTCTCACTCTCGTGATAAACATATATTCCGTATCTGGAGTGAGTCCACTAAAGATCGGACTATCCTGCCAGGTCGTCCCGTTATCTCTACTGTATTCTTGACCTGCTACTCCATTTAGCGTAATACTTGTCGGCGTTTTACTGGCGTCAGTTGGTGCTGACGGTGCACTTGGACCATTCGCTTTTTCCACAGTTGCCGTCGCTCCACTCGTTACACTTCCTGTCGCATGCGTTCCATCGGCACTAACTGTAACCTTGAGTTTCTCACCGATATCGGCCTCTACCAACGTATATGTGAATGAGGTCGCTCCTGGAATTACCGTGTTCCCTCTATACCATTGATAGGTCGGCACATCCGCTGTCGTTGTTGGTGTATACGTGATACCACTAATATCCGCGGTTAGCACACCATCATACTTAGCCTCTCCTGTGATGCTTACCGTGCCTCCCAATTCTGGCAAAACAGTTAGTGTCTCAAACATCTCATTTTCACCATAACTAGTCCCCACCGAATTTTTCGCGTACGCTCGGTAATAATAAGTACTACTTGGATTAAGACCTGATAGATCAACACTAAACGCTCCCGTTGTTCCAATAGCAGTTACTTTCTCACTATTCTCCGTAGTTGGTTCGGTACTCGTTGAATACACAATTCCACGTTCTGTAATCTCGGCTCCTCCATCAAAAGTTACCTCCCCACCTACCGTTGCACCTGTACTCGTAATATTTGTCGCTGGGGTTAAGGTTATAACTGTGGGTGCTTGAGTCGGTACATCTGGATTCCCATACAGTATAGTTCCACTATTACCAACTACTACAAACTGGCCATTTCCATAAGTAACCCCCTGTAAAATAGTTTTACCTAAACCAACCGCTTGTTCATACCAATTTATTCCATCTTTAGAGTAATATACTTTACCAGAAGCTGCCACTGTTACATAATGACCATTTCCATAAGATACACTAGTTAAGAGGAAAGACATTGCATCTACTGGTAAATTGTATTGAATTGTCCAATATACCCCATCTGGTGAGGTGAGAATCGTTCCATTTTGACCAACGACCACATATTGACCATTTGCATAAATTACAGATCTTAAAATATTTTTGGTATTAGAGGTTTGCAATAACCAATTTTCCCCATCTGGAGATGTTAATATCGTTCCACCAGCACCTACTGCGACGAATTGATTATTAGCGTATATTACACCATAAAGATGATTTGTCTGTGGGGCTTTTTTTTGCCATGTCACCCCATTGCTTGAAACATACATATTACCTAAATTACCAACAGTAACATACTTATTATATCCATATGTTACTGAATGAAGAGGGGTACTACTATCTACTGAAGTAGCTGTTGTCCATGTTTGCCCATCTGATGACGTATAAAAATTAGATGAATTGTCAACTGCCATAAAATGATTATTTTCATAAACTACTGAGTTAATTGTTTGTAAGGCAGTTATAATAGTTGATTGTGTCCATAATGAACCATTTGTTGAATAATAAGCCTTACCAGTAGTATCAGTAACTACATATTTACCATCACCATAAGCCACTGCTTTATAGTTTACACTTGGAGGTGTTGCTAGTGTAAAATCAGCAAATGCACTGGGTATCCATTGAAAAAATAATAGAAAGATTAGTAGAATACTTACTATTTTCTTATAACGTTGTCTCATAAATATCTCCTCCAACAAAACTATTCCTTCTATGTACCAAATAAAGAAATGGTATACGAATCTAGCATTTTGCACCACCTACTGTTGACTAGGAAATATTCCCTGAATACATATGATAAAATTCAATGCTTGGAAAGGCTGTCGAATATCCAATGCAGAAGGCGCCAATTGACCAGCTGGCGCAATCGTGGTTGTTACATTCCCACTCACTGTTCCACCTGAGACAGTAAATGGCTTCAAGGTTGTATCCGTAGCTCCTGTCGTATAAAAATCTGCTGTTCCCATACCGTGATCTACAGAAGCTGCAAGACTTGCATTATTTGGTGAATTACTTCCTCCCCCTTGAGAGGAGGCTGGAATCGCAACGTTCATATTACTTACAGTTAAATTAGATGTAGACGTAGTTGCACTATGAGTATGCTGTGGCATATTTAATAGAGAAAGTGTTACTTTCTCCACACCACCAGTCTGTCCTAGATTACATGGAGTGACTCCTGGTGGTATAGTTCCTCCCATTCCCCCATTCCCACACGCGCCTACTGGCACACGTCCATTCAAGTTTGGTAAACAAAAAGTATTCTTTCCGTCTCCACCATAACGAACTCCTAATACAGCAAATAAAGCTTGATTCTGTTGAATTGAAAGTTCTTGACCGTTGCAAAATGCCCAGCCCTGTGGAGCAAATGATGCTGGCCATGCTACAATCGTTCCTGTGTAATTCTCCGCCATAATATACCTCACTTTGATTTTATTTAAATTTAAAAATAGATTTTATTTATTCTGGAGTAGGGAACCAACCTTGAATACAAATAATATAATTCATTGCTTGGAAAGGCTGCCGAATATCCAATGCAGAGGGCGCCGATTGTCCAGCTGGAGAAATCGTAGTTGTTACATTCCCACTTACTGTTCCACCAGAGATGAGAAATGGCTTCAAGGTTGTATCCGTAGCTCCTGTCGTATAAAAATCTGCTGTTCCCATACCGTGATCTACAGAAGCTGCAAGACTTGCATTATTTGGTGAATTACTTCCTCCCCCTTGAGAGGAGGCTGGAATCGCAACGTTCATATTACTTACAGTTAAATTAGATGTAGACGTAGTTGCACTATGAGTATGCTGTGGCATATTTAATGGAGAAAGTGTTACTTTCTCCACACCGCCAGTCTGTACTAAATTATATGGCGTGACCCCTTGAGGTATAGTTCCTCCCATTCCCCATTTCCCACAAGCACCTACTGGTACACGTCCATTCAGGTTTGGTAAGCAAAAAGTATTCTGTCCGTCTCCACCATATCGAAATCCTAATACAGCAAATAAAGCTTGATTCTGTTGAATTGGAAGTTCTTGACCGTTGCAAAACGCCCAGTACTTTGGAGCAAATGGTGCTGACCATGCCACAATAGATCCTATATACATTTCGGCCATAATTTATACCTCACTTTAATTTTATTTATTATTACAGTGGGAAAGTTCCTTTAATTCAAATATGCTTGAAAAGGTTCTCCGACACTCACGTTAACTTAAAAATTCGTATTAGTATTCGATCTTATAAAAATCAGCATTCCCTCACTTTAACTCCAATGCTAAAAACTACTTAGCAAGTTCAAATTCAAAAAACCATTTATTAATTCCTATGCCACGCCATCATCACATACGGCCCTACCTCTCCCGTCACAACAAACCCACATCTCTCATATAACCTCTGTGCAGGATTTCCCATCAACACATTAAGTTCTATAGGCAACCTCAATTCAGCAGCTACATGCTGAAATTCCCTCAATAGCGCTGTACAGATTCCTCTACCTCTATATTCAGGAAGTATGAAAATATCAATCAGACGTATTGCTTCTTGCTGTACCTCGGTTATTAATCTACCAATACCTACACCTTCATACATTATGATTTCATATTTGGCATTAGGAAATTGTTGCTGATAAGAAGCTTTTTGAGCATCGTATTGCATACGTAATAAACCTTCTATTTGTTGCTCATCCAATTCTAATATGGCAAATTCATTTTTTCTTGTAGATACAAATAATGAATAAAGGGTATCTTCCTCTTCACTTAATGCCACTCGCAATTTCACTTTATCTTTCATTTTTGCTTTGCCACTCACCTCTTTCCTGAAATTTCAAACAATATCAAGCAACACTCGCTAAAATATCCTTATTTTCTTCTTGTATAGCTTCGATTTCTTGAATTTCCATTTCTAAAACTCTTGCTATCTCGGATGGTGTATGCTTTGTAAATAACATATACATAGCTTTTATTTTCTTTGCTTGATCTCCAGAAACTTTTAAAATATTGGAGATTTCAGCTAAATCCGTATGGTTCTCTATCAAATACGAACCTAATAAAGTATTAGTGACTTTTTGTAACTCATTTTGGTCCACAACGTTTTTACATAATGCTTCTGCAGCTATACTCGCTGCTACGGATAAATCCATCCCTTTTTCATGCATCCGTTTCATAGCATTAAATTGATCCGACCATTTGCGTAATGTATAGTTTTGTTCCTTTACTAGGAAAACAAGCTCTCGATGATTTACATCCGTATCGTGTAAAAGTCCCGTCTCCTTAAAAGTCTTTGCAAGATCCTTAAAGAAAGCATTAACTTGACTTTGACCACGATTAATCTCTTCTTTTGTCTTAGTTAAATCCTCTTTTGCCTTATTCGTTTCTGCTTGAATATTTTCAAAATACTCTTTGCGTAATTCCCCTTGAATAATTCCTGTAATAAGATAAAGAACAGCTGCTATTGCGCCAAGCGTACCAAGTTTTGCTACTAAGCTATCCAGCACTTTTATTTTTCCAATCCATTGATTAACTACAAATAATGTAAGCGCCACATACTTATCTAAAGCTATTTTTTTATAAGAAGGCACAACGATTGATAAAGAAATCAGTGGCAACGTATTTTTAAAGCATTTTCTCCATTCGAGGAATTCCATTAGCAAACTATTTAAATCATCTTGGATATCATGCTTTAAAATATTTAAGTCAATTGATGTTTCACTTAACTCACTTTTCAGCTCTTTTAAAAGTTTAATTGCTTGTGCCTTTCGCTCTGGGTTATCTGTACGAAATAGATTATCACCAAGCCATGCACTAATTTCTAAATCCTCGTCCAATAGCTTAGAAATGATGCTATCAATTCCCTCTTTACATTCAGCAAGCTTATCTTCTACTTCATAAATATTTTTTAGTGCGGGCTGTAATTCTTCTACATAGGTTGCTAATGTCGCTTCTGTAATCGCCATATTATCCATCCATTCTAAGATTATTTTTTAGCTAACAATTGCTATTAAATCGCTATTTGTCTCTTGAATTGTCATGACCTCGTTTACATCCATTTCCAAGACTTGTGCAATTTCATCTGGTGTATACATTTTAAATAACATGTAGGTTGCTTTTACTTTTTTAATTCTTTCTAGGGACATATCAAGCTTTTGAGAAACTACACTATTGGGCTCTCCCATTTCAATAAGGTAGGCACCCATTAACAGTTTGCTGTAATTGTCTAATTCATTTTCATCATCTTGTTTATTTACTAGATTTGCAGCAACCACTTCTGCTGAAAATTCAATATCTAAGCCTTTATTAATCATTCGCTTCATCGAATCATATTGATCCGACCAACGTCTTAATGTGCCAGCCTGTTGTTTAACGAACGATACTAGCTCCTGATGGTTTGTATATGGCTTTGTTAACATGCCTGTTTCTTGAAAGCTCTTTGCCACATCTTCAAAAAAGGCATTTACTTGCACCTGCACATCATTGATATCCTGCCTTAGCTTTTTAACATCCTCCATTGCAGCCTTTGTTTCTTTTTGGATATTTTCAAATAGCTCCATTCTTTTTTCGCCTTGAATTATTCCATCTATTAACACCACAACAACAATAAGACCTACAACACCTAACCCTAATACCTCAAATATTGGTAGTAATATATCTTTCAATACGACGGTTAATACAAACCCTAGCATTAATCGATGAAAGGGATTAAAAGCTTGGAATTTAGGTACAGCTATGGAAAACGCAATAAATGGTAACCTATTATCAAAGTAAGTTTTCCAGTCCCCATACTCTTTTAATAAAGTATTTAATTCATCTTGGATATCATGCTTTAAAATATTTAAATCAATTTTTGCATTACTTAATTCATTGTTTAAGTCATTTAACAGTTGAATAGCTGTTTCTTTCCTTTTCGGGTTATCTGTCCGAAATAGATTGTCACCAAGCCATGCACCTAGGTCAAATCCTTCATCTTTTAATTTAGATAAAATACTGTCTATATCGCCACCGGCTTTTCCAAGCTTGTCTTCTAGTTCAATTATATTTTTAATACTGGGTTGAAGTTCCTTTACATAGTTGTCTAATTGATATTCCGAAATTGGCATAGCATTTTCTCCTTTCTGATTAGGAAATAATTAAAGAAAATAATTCTTTATTTTCTTTATAAAAAGCTTCAATCTCCATAAATTCTAAATTCACTTGTTCAGCAACTACTGCTATGCTCTCTTGGTTTAGCAATAAGTATGCTGCTACTAACAGCTTTGCCTGTTGTTCTGATAGCTTTACATCTTGTGCTAATGTCATATAGTTCGCACCTGTTTCGAGTAGATAAGCTCCTTGTAAAACTCTCTGGTTTTGATAGATTTGTGCTGGTTCCTCTAAACTTTCGCTTAATACTTTTGCCGTTAGTTGTACAGCTTCTTGGAATTCCATATCTTTTTCAAGCATTGTATGAAGCATTTGATAATGGTCCGCCCATATTTTCAACTGCTCTCCCTTGCTCTTAATCTCAGTAATGACATCCTGTTGCGTATAGGGCGATTCTGACAACTTATCACTTTGATTTAAATTAGAGACGACATCGCCAAATAGTTTGTCCAATTCATTTTCAGTATCCATTATGATTGACATTAATTTAGCAACACTGCTTTTTGCTTCATTTATTTGCTCTTTTATGTTCACATCAAACTTGTCTAGGGTTACTATTATTTCATTTACTTGACTCGATTCAATCGTTGCAGTTAGAAGGGGTAATTTTGTTACTATTTCTTTTTCAATTAAGAGGGACAGCAATATGTTGAATTGAACATTTGAAGAAAAACTTGTCTCAAAGGGGATGCTTGATACTGCAAATGGAAGTAGGGGAAGCATTTCCTTAAAAGTTTGCTGTAATTCTCTGTTATTTTTTTGCAAAGTGTTTATTTCATTGACAAGTAGCTGTTTAATATGTGCCATACCAATTAAAGATTTTTGTAAATCCGATTGTAGTATTCTTACTTCTTCGAGATGTTTCTCTTTCTTTTTACTTGCTAATAAAAATCTCCTTTCTTTTTTTTGAATATAGTTTTTGATACTGCTGTCAATGTGTACAATGACACTTTCGATTTGTCCCTCTAAATTAAAAAAGTACTGAATCGTTTGCCGTAAATTTTCTTCATATGTCTGTAAAGCCGAATTTGATATTGGCACTTCACATTCACCTCTCTTTAGTTTTTAATAATGGACGAGAGGCAGCTTTAAAAGACTTGATACGTTTATTGCCACCTCATTTTTAAATAGAGTTCATCAGTTGACACTACATGAAATCCTAGTCTCTCATATAGATTTCTTGCAGGATTTGTATGAAGAACTTGTAATATCACTGGTTTATTTTCTTCTTTTGCCTTTTGCTGAAGATTGCTAATGAGATAAGATCCTACTCCATTACCTTGAAAACTTGGCAAAATAGAAATATCAATTATATATAGTCGCTCAGGTAAATCTTCTGTTAACAATCTCCCCACATATTGCTCATCTGAAGTAATAATACAATGGCTTGCATGTGGAAATTGTTGTCTATATGAGGTTTGTTGTGCGCACCACTGCATTTCTAAAAAGTGCTGTATTTGTTCAGCAGACCATCCCCATGAATCTATTTCTTTCCTACGAGAAGAAGCATAGACTTCGTAAAGGAATGGCTCATCGTCTTTCGTAATAGACTTAAGCTCTACTTCCATCCTCTCGCCCCCTTCTTTTCTTGAATAGCTTACTAATTATAGAGCCATATCCTATATATCCCATACTTCATTTATCACAAAATTCAGATTTTTAAAATCCTAGTAATAAATATTACTTAATACCCAAATAAAAAGTCTGTTATTGCATTTATTTTGTGGCTTTTAGCCTTTTTTTCATTATATTATAGGTCAATAGATTTCACTATGAATTTATTCCATTTTTTAGGTTAATTTTTCTTAACCTTTTATTATGATTAGTGATACTAGTAGCTAAAGTGTAGTTATTGGCTTCTTTTTAACTATCAAATGGATTTAATTCCATTATACTTACTTTCCTGTAGGCGAGCGCTGATCCGCTTTCATTCCATGCAGGGTTCGCCTGTCTCGCTATCCCACCGGAGTCAAGTAGCCTTCCAATCCGCCCCACAAAAGTGTTACCTTTTTAGCAAAGGTTTTCAAATAAGGTGGAGGTCTTCACTACTCTTATGAAGAGGTGTTGTCACCCATCACTTCTCTACAATGAAAAAAAGCCTATTCTTTCTCTAGTAATACAAATAATGGGCTATTTTGTTCACTACAGCTAAGTATGAAAGATAGGGAAAAGTTGACATCATTTTTTTCAACACAATGAAGAATCTGCTAGAAAGCTAGCAGATTCTTTTGATTGTTCACCTTATTAATCTAATTGGAATTGGGAAAAGATCTTCCATACTAGCTCATTCCGATTCGAGACATTTACTTTTTGAAAAATTACCTTTAAATGATCTTGTACTGTGTAAGTTGAAATATCAAGATTATGAGCAATTTCTTTTGTAGGAATCCCTTTAATAATTTCAAACACTACTTCCTTTTCTCTAGGGGTAAGATTATAGGCCGTTATTAAAAAATTGAGCATTTCTCTTGATGATGCTTCATTTATTAATAAAGCAATTTGCTTTTCTTGTTGGCTTGTCAGCAAAAGTGATGCCCGAATAGCAATATAGCCTGTATCTTTGATAGGTACTATTAAAGAAGTATTTGAATTGTAATTGTCAGCTAGTAGCTTTGCGCATATAGCTTGAATAGGCTTAGGTACTTGTATATCGGCTAAACTTTCATACTTTCTTAAAATAGAGAGCAATTCACAAGCTTTGGTATTACTTGAAAGAATTTTTAAACTTTTATCAAAAATAACAATGCCTTGTTCTCCTTCTACAGCTGGAATCCTCTCCTCAATAATATAATGATGGAACTCCTTTAACGATTGCCCCATAATTGGCATCAGTATTTTTATAAGCACTAGATCTTGATCTTGAAATAAAGGCTGCTCATTTTCAGCTCTTTTGAAAAGTGTTAAAAACCCATAGCATTGTCCTTGATAGGTTAATGCAGCTCTTATTTCATCACTAAAACCATTGGGCATAAACACTTTTTTATAACGGAAGCTTTGACTTGACGAATCGCTTAACCTACCTATGTTTTGACCACTTTGAACTAAGAATCCATATTTATTTACATCTTCTGTCGTATATTCCAACTCCATAATCTTCTGATGAATCGCCTCTATTGATTTTTCTGTGACTGCTCCTACTGAAAAAAGTGTATGTGCATCCGTTAATGTACAGCAATAAGCATCAAAATTTATATGTGTTCTTAGAGCTTCTATCATCAATTGACGATATTCAAATGAATTTTTGCTGTGCTTGAAGCATTGTTCAGATTTTCTTTGCCAATAGTGTGCTTCCTTCATAAAAACCTACCTCCCCCCAGAAATATGGGATAGTTCTTTTTTTCCGAAAGTTTATAATTGAGAATAATTCTTAATTGAATTGTACAGAAGTTCAACAAGGAGGAATACTATTTTGAAGAAATTTTATTTTTTATTTTTTATTGTCTTACTAACAACTACCGTTATTAGTGGCTGCTCAGAGAAATCATCTCAAGCAACCACGGGGGATCAGAATTCAGAAGAACAGCAAACTCTTAAAGCTACTATTAGTGCACCTAAATCGCCAGCTATTTTTCCAAGTATCTTATTGGCAGAGCAACAGAAGGATATTGAACTTATTACCTGGGAAACAGCAGATACCCTTTTAGCTCAAATACAAAAAAAACAAGCACAATTTATTGCACTTCCTCTTAATATGGGGGCAAATCTATATGCAAAAGGTATGCCTTTACAGCTTATTCAAGTCAATACATTTGGCTCTATGTTTCTTGTTTCCACGGATGACAAGGTTCAAAAATTAGAAGATTTAGCACATCAAACTATTTTCGTACCTAGTCAAGGTGGTCCACCAGATATTTTAACAAATTACTTAATTGCTCAAAATAATATCCCAGATGTTAAGCTCTCCTTTGTCAATCTATCTGAAATTGGTCAACAACTAGCATCAGGAGCTATTCAACATGTTGTTATTCCAGAGCCATTGTTAAGTATAGTGCAAGCTAATTTACAGACAGATTTACATATTGCCATCAATTTTGAAGAAGTATGGCAGAAACAATTTAGCAAACAATTACCTCAAACCGGTATTTTTGTAAATAAGGCTTGGGCATCTAGTAACCAACATGCTATTAAACAATTGCAAGCGCTTTCTGAACAAGCAATTACTGATTTATATCAACAGCCTGATGTTTCCTTGCCCTTATTGAGTAATTTTTTCAAAAGCAATGAAAAAATCATGGAAAGTGCATTAACAAATAGCTCCTTACACTTTCAAACAGCTCAACAAGCGCGGAATGAAACAGAAGCTTATTTTAAGATTTTACTAGAGATTGCACCTGACTCTATAGGTGGTGCATTACCTAATGAAGACTTCTATTACAATGAATAGTCTACTTCGTTCAACAGGTAGCATGATCGTACTAATATTTTTCTGGATTATATTAGCTACTAAATATCCTGACGTACTATTACCTAGCCCTATTGTAGTTGTTTCTGTCTTATTCAAACTATTAGGAAACCCTGTGTTTTGGTCCGCCTTTTTTATTACAATACTGTCCTTTCTTATTGGAATACTGCTGTCTTTGTTATTGGGTAGTATTTTAGGAATCGCAGCAGGTTTATCAAATAAGTTAAAGGATTTTATAAAACCGCTTATTACATTAGCTCAATCCATCCCTCCCGTTTCATGGATGTTATTTACGGTTTTATGGTTTGGAGAACAGGGTGGTGCTCAAATCTTTATTATTTTCGTCACTTTAGTGCCTATCTTTTTCTTTAATGTCATGAAAGGGATACTTCAAACTCCTCAAGAACTGCTCGAAATAGCTCAATGTTTTAGAGTTTCACGTAAGAAAGTGATAAGAGATATTTATTTTCCACAAGTATCACCTTACTTACATTCAGCCCTATTAATAGCAGTTGGAATGGGGTGGAAGACAATTGTCATGTCAGAGTTAATTGTGGGTCATGGAGGGATTGGTCAGCAGCTTAGTCAAGCACGTGTTTTCTTTGATACCCCAACAGTGTTTGCCTGGACAATCATACTTGCATTAGTTGGTCTAGCTATGGAGTTTTTCCTACAAAGACTACTAAAGCAATCTATCTAGTATTATTCCTGTACATCTTTAGAAAGGAGCTTAGCCTATGTTAATCCTTGAGAATCTATCCTTTTCAAGAAATCAAAAGGAAATTTTTCAGAAGTTTCAATTACAAATTGCCCCTCAGACAGTGACATGTATTTTAGGCTCTTCAGGTATCGGAAAAACGACATTATTAAGGCTTATTGCAAAGTTTATATCACCCGATTCAGGGCTAATAAGCTCTCCTACTAGATCTTTAGGCTATGTTTTTCAGGAGCCACGTCTTCTTCCTAGTCTCACCGTATTTGAAAATATTGCATGGGTCAGTGAGACAGTTGATGTGGAACGGATAAATCAATTATTAAAAATTGCAGGGCTCTATCACAATAAAGCACACTATCCGCATCAATTAAGTGGAGGTATGAAACAGCGAGTCTCACTTATTCGAGCGATGGTTAATCAACCAGCTCTTTTATTAATGGATGAACCATTCCAGTCACTGGATGTCCGTTTAAAAAAGGAAATGTTGCAGTTAGTCCATACACTTTGGTTGGACTATCAACCAACCGTTTTATTAGTGACACATGATTTACACGAGGCTCTTTTTCTTGGACAACGAATACTTATTTTTGGGAATAGTCCTACACAAATACTGGGTGACTTCACTAAACAATCATCAGCCTTTCATCCGAATGATTGCTTAAAGATGAAGGAATTGCTCTCGGAATCTTAACGCATAGAAATTAATTATTTTGGAGGTATTTTAATGAATAGATCTTTACATAACTGGGACAGTCCTTCTGTCAACACATATCAACAGTCCATTCGACAAAAAATCATAGGCTATGATCTTATTTATGACATGATGGTCAATATACTTCAGAATTTCACTCCTGCAAATAAATTTTTAGTGGTAGGTGCTGGAGGTGGACAGGAATTACTCACTTTAGGCAAATCATTTCCTTCTGCCCATTTCACAGCAGTCGATTCCTCAAAGGAAATGCTGGAGCTGGCTGCTAAACAAATTGAATCGCTACTACATCGACCTACTATTATGTGGGTTGAGAAGGATCTACTATCCTTAAGAGTAAATGAGGTCTTCGATGTAGTTAGTTGTCATTTGGTTTTGCATTTCATAAAAAGCCTTGATCAAAAGAGAACAATGCTTCAAAAGATTGCGGATAGCTTAAAAGAAAATGGAGTGTTATTTATTTCATCGATAAATGCTGATTTAACTTCACAAACGTTCAAACATGAGCTTTGTTATTGGCGAAGCTCCATGCTTCATAACGGAATAGGTGAGGATCATTGGCAACGCTTTGAGCAATCCTTTAGCGTCACAACCCATCCGATTAATCTTGAATTGCTTATTAATTTACTGAAAGAGGCTGGCTTTACAACAATCCTTCCCTATTTTAAAACACATATGATTGACGCTTTAGTCGCTATTAAAGGAGAAACTACTATATGAAAAATGGGAATATCTTAATCATCGGAGGCTATGGTGAAGTGGGAGGGAAAATTGCAAAATTATTGTTGCAAAACTATCCCAACAGAATATGGATTGCCGGAAGAAATATAGAAAAGGCTAAGGATTTCTGTGTCCAGCACAAAAATTTAGTAAGACCTCTTCAATTGGATGTGTCAGAAAAAGTGCATCCAGAGCAATTAGAAAATGTAGCACTGGTCATTATGTGTCTAGAGCAAAAGGATACTGCATTTGCACAGCTCTGCTTAAATGAAGGGATTATCTATATCGATATTACTGCAAGCTATACCTTCCTTAAAAAGTTAGAGGCACTCCACTCACTAGCTGTACAAAAACATTCTACAGCCATTTTTAGTGTTGGTATGGCTCCAGGATTGACCAACTTAATGGCCATGCATGCTGCAAGGCAATTATCCTCCCTCGAGAAGATGCATATTTCCATCTTACTTGGGGCAGGCGATACACATGGCACCGCGGCAATTCTTTGGATATTGCAACAATTAAATAAACCCTTTAGTAGCTACAACAATCATAAGGTTGCTAATTTTACTAATAAGAGAACCGTGAAATTTAAAAAGATTGGGAAACGAAGTGTGTATCAATTTAATTTCTCTGACCAGCATACATTAACAAAGCATTTCCCTTCTATTCCTATCGTCACAAGATTAGGCTTTGATGTTGAGCCACTCAATAAATTTGTATCCTTTTTACAAAAGAGTAGAATTGCTTGCCTATTAAAATTTAACGGTATACAAATCTTGCTCGCTTCACTTATTCCAAAAATTAAAATTGGTTCAGATGTGTGTGGCATACAAATAGAAGCCATTGGGACAAAACATCACAAAGAAGTAAGCTTCACATTAGACTTTCTTGATCGCGATGAATCACTTGTAACAGCGAAAGTTGCAGCATTTATAGCTAACGAGTTCCTTAACAATAAACATCCAGCAGGAGCCTATCATATTGAGGAATTATTTACATTAGACACCTTACAGACTCAATTTGATATGTCCCTTCAATAAAAATGGCATTTAGCTCTCATCTAACGGAGAAGCTAAATGCCTGTTGTTTTATTATAAAACCTTCTCTAAAAAATCCTTTGCACGCTGTGTTGATGGCGCTGAAAAAAACTGTTCTGGAGGAGCATCCTCAATGAGCTTGCCGCCATCAAGGAAAAGAATACGATCAGCAACCTCACGAGCAAAGCCCATCTCATGTGTCACAATCAACATGGTCATCCCAGAATCTGCGAGGTTTTTCATAACAGCCAATACCTCTTTAACCATTTCAGGGTCAAGTGCCGATGTAGGCTCATCAAATAATATAACTTTAGGGTCCATGGCAAGTGCTCGCGCAATAGCAACACGTTGCTTTTGTCCTCCCGATAAACGATTTGGATATTCTAGACGCTTCTCAAACAGACCTACTTTCTTTAATAACTCTTCTGCTTTGTTGATAGCTGTAGCCTTATCCAAACCCTTCACATTGATTGGCGCATATGTTAAATTTTCAAGCACAGTTTTATGAGGGAAAAGATGAAAATGCTGAAATACCATACCTACTTCTTCACGTATTTTCATTATATTTGTCCCTTTATCTGTCAGGACATCCCCTGCAATCGTTACCTTCCCACTTGTCGGAGTTTCTAATAAATTTAAGCAACGAAGAAATGTCGATTTACCTGATCCTGAAGGTCCAATAATAGCAATTACTTCTTTTTCTTTAACTTCAGTTGATATACCCTTTAATACTTCATTCTGCCCATAAGATTTGTGTAAATCTTCAATTTTAATCACTTTTTCTCATTCCTTTCTCGATTCGTTTACCAAGGAACGTTAAAACAAGCGTCATGATGTAATAGATTACCCCTGCAAAAAGTAATGGCTCAAGATAACGGTATGTCGAACCTCCTACAATGTAGGCACGACGCATAATATCTAATGCACTGATTACTGTCACAACTGCTGTTTCTTTATTTAATGTAATAAATTCATTTACTAAGGATGGTAAAATATTTTTTACTGCTTGCGGAATAATAATATCCTTCATCATTTTTGCATATGGAATCCCCAATGCTTGTGCAGCTTCCATTTGTCCTTTATCAACTGCATTGATACCAGCACGGATAATCTCTGAAATATATGCACCTGAGTTTAAACCAAAAGCAATAATAGCTGTTGGAATAGGCTCAATTTGGATATCTAGTAATTGCGGTACTGCATAATAAATAATTAATAATTGTAATACAAGAGGTGTACCGCGGAAAATCGACGTATAGAAATCAGCAAACCAACGTAAAAAATTCACTTTACCAATTTTACATAATGCTAAAAGTATACCTACGATAAAACCAATGATGGATGCACCGATTGCAATTTGAAGTGTAACACCTATCCCTTTTAAAATATAAGGAATAGAGGGAACGATAGCTGTAAAATCTAAATTCACAGCGCTCCCTCCTTTCTTTTTCATCATGATGTAGCTTTGTTTTTTGTACCAAACACAAATTTAGAAGAGGCTTAAAGGATAATAATGAAAAGCACAAGCGATAGCCCAAAAGTAGAGCTATCGCACGCAATTATTATTCAACTTTTTCTAACCATTTTTCTTCTAACTCTTTGATTTTGCCTTCTTCAGCTAGCTCTTTTAAAGCTTTATTAATTTTATCTTTTAAATCGCTTCCTTTTGGAACAGCGATTGCTTTGAAATCTTCAGGCTGTTCTTCCACTGGGAAAGCCTCTAATTGATCATTCGTTTTTAAATAGCCTTTCGCAACGCCACCCTCTAAAATACCTGCGTCTAAACGTTTAGACATCATATCTTGCACAATCTCAGGGATTCGCGTACGTCCTTCTACTGTTACATCAACCTTTTTCGCAATTTCATTACCTAAGTTTTCCTGAATAGATGCAGTTTGTACACCTATTTTTTTACCAGCTAAGTCAGCTTCTTTTTTAATACCGCTATCCTTTTTAACAAGGATTACTTGCTCTGTTTCATTATATTTATCTGAGAAATCTACCACTTTTTCACGCTCTGGATTCGGTGTCATACCAGAAATAACGACATCAATTTTCCCTGCTTGAAGTGCTGGCACTAAACTGTTAAAGTCCATATCTTGCACTTGCATATCAACGCCTATTTTTTCTCCAACTAATTTGATTAGATCAATATCAAATCCAATAATTTCTTCGCCTTTTGCTGCATCCACATATTCAAATGGCGCATAGTCAGCTGATGTACCAACTTTTAATACTTGCTTACCCTCTGTATCCGTAGTAGATCCTGTATCGCTTGCATTATTGTCTTTAGTGCCACATGCTGCAAGTACACCTATTACTAGTACCAGCATCATGATAAATAACTTGTTCTTCATAAATTGTAACTCCTTTTATTTATAATTTATTGTGTATGAGAATACATTTCTCGAATATAGTTGATTGGATATTTATTCATGTTGAAGAATAAAAAATCTATCTGCTAATTAAGATATACTCTTTTGAAATAATAATCAAGATAAACTAAAAAAATTTTAGCTAAATATTATATGCATAATTTTCTGATAAGTCAATTTATTTTTGTTTTCATTCATTTTACAAAGTAACTTTACTATTTTCCGTTTTAGCATTATTTATTCCTCCATCATAAAAACAACTTAATCTCAACAGTTCAGAGATAGAGATTATCGCCATCCTTTAAGCTCGCAATATTTAGATGTCATCGCTAGTAGGAATTTTGTATTAATGCCGTAAGTTATCTTGTATAATCCAAATAAATCATTTGAAAGGGATTTTTACGATGAAAAAATTATCGTTATTGTTCGCAATTATTATTGGCTCAGTGCTGATAGCAGGCATTACCTTTTTCTTAACTCAACCTAAGTCGCATGGGCCGCAAGCGATTGAAGGTGTGATGGATTTACGTCATCATTCATTTCACGATAATACGCCTATTAAATTAGATGGGGAGTGGGAATTTATCCCGAATCATTTAGTGGACGGTGAAGCCTTTGATTCCTATCAAAGCTATCTTGTTAATGTCCCTTCAGCTTGGACAAAATATACAATTGATGGGCAACAAATACCTGTATTTGAAAGTGGGACTTATCGTCTCAAGGTTTTAATCGATGATACCGAAGATATTTTAGGAATTAAAACGAGTAACATTCGAATGTCGAACGCATTGTATATTAACGGAAAGCGAGTTGGACATAGTGGAGAGCCAGCTGAGGATAGCAGCTATATACCCCACAATACCCCATATACCGCTTATTTTTCGCCTGATAAAAAAGAACTTGAATTGATTGTTCATGTAGCCAATTTTGATTATGCACCAGGAGGAGGAATTATTAGCTCCATTTTTTTGGGGGATCAATCTAGTATTGCAAAACTTCGAGAGGGTGCCATATTCTACGATTTAATTACCTTAGCAGGTTTTTTAACAATGTTTATCTACTTTTTTGGCTCATATCTTTATTCAAAATTTGGTATAGAACAGCTTTACTTCTCTATATTTTGTTTCGCAAGTGGGGTTTACACCCTTACTCATGGCGAAAAGTTATTACTAGACTTTATAAATATTTCCTATGCTCCATTTCAGAAAATGCAAATGATCTCTAGTATAGCTGTAGGCCTTTTTATATTGTTGTATTTTTACCGTGCTCTAATAAAACATATGAATCGTTTAGTTGTGAAAGTGTTTTGCGCAATAGGTACCCTTCTAATGCTGGTTGCATTGCTTCCAACATCCTTTAATTCACTATTTCAGAATATCAACTCATTGTATGTATTCGCAAATATTGTTTATATCTTCTATGTACAAATTATAGCAATTTACAAACGTGCTACTGGAGTAATGTATTTAACATTAAGCTCTCTAGCCATTTTGCTTTATTTTATCGTTGCTACTTTAAATACAAATATTAATCTTGAACTGAGTGCTCTACCACCATTGTTGCCATTTATTTGCCTGACAATGCTTTCCCTATATATTTCTCATCGTTTTGCAGATTCTTATTTAGAAAAAGGCAAGCTAACGGAGGCACTGATACGTGTAGATAAATTAAAGGATGAGTTTCTCGCTAAAACATCTCATGAATTCCAAACGCCCTTACATGGCATTATAGGCATTTCACAATCTATGCTGAAGGATAATAGTTTACCTATCTCAGCGGACGAACAAAAAGAAAAAGTATCACTTATTTTCAATATTGCAGAACGTCTATCCTATTTAGTCAATGATTTACTTGATTTTTCAAAGCTGAAGGAGAATGAATTAACATTGCGGATGGCATCTGTTGATTTATATGCCATTACACATATGACTGTAGAAGTGCTTTCCTACACGATTAGTAAGAATGTCAAAATTTATAATCATATAGAACGGGGAACCTTTGTCCAAGCTGATGAAAACCGTCTTCGCCAAATTTTATATAATTTAATTCATAACGCAGTGAAGTATACAAATGAAGGAAAAATTGATATAACTTGTTATGAGAAACAGTCATTCCTTGTGATTGAAGTTAAGGATACTGGGTGTGGGATAGCACCTGAAAATTTAAAAACCATTTTTAACCCGTTCCAACAATTCAATTATTCAATTGGTGGCAGTGGATTAGGTTTACATATTACAAAGGAGCTTGTCGAACGGCAGGGTGGGAAAATATTTGTTGATTCTATTGTCGGACAAGGCGCTACCTTTTCATTCAAATTACGAAAAGGTCAGCCGACAAATGAGGAATTACCATCAATGCCAATCCAAACATACCAGCATCCTTTCCTAACATTCCCACATATTGTTGAGAAAATAGGAAAGAAAAAAATTCTTATTGTAGATGACGATGCTGTTAATTTAAAGGTACTAATAGATATATTGACACAAGAAAACTATTCCATTATAGCAATTGATAATGGACACCATGTTTTTGAGTACCTTACACAACAACCTAGTATTGATTTATTAATTTTAGATATAATGATGCCCACTATTTCTGGCTATGAGATTTGTCAACAGGTTAGGCAACATTACACGTCTACAGAGCTACCTATTCTAATGTTGACTGCTGCGGTTCGCCCAGAGGATATGATTGCAGCCTTTCAATCTGGAGCAAATGATTTTTTACATAAACCTTTAGATGCTACCGAGCTAATGACAAGGGTTCGCAATCTTCTTTTATTGAAGGAGTCTGCAGAAACAGCTGTGAAAATGGAAACTGCGTTTTTACAAGCACAAATAAAACCGCATTTTATTTATAATGTCTTAAATTCCATTCTGTCCCTAAGCTATTTAGACTTAGATAAATCACGGGCAATGATTACAGATTTTGCTACATTTTTACGTAACAGTTTTGCCTTTGAAAATGCCAACAGTCTTGTCCCTTTGGAAAAGGAGCTTAGTCTTATTGAGGCATATGTAAATATTCATCGTACTAGATATCCTGAGCAACTAGAATTTAATATTTGCATGGATGAGCCTATCCAATGTCTTATTCCTCCTTTACTGCTTCAGCCTTTAGTAGAGAATGCCCTTCTTCATGGTTTGAAAGTCAGAAAAGAGGTTAGCGAGCTACTATTAGTTATAAGGCAGGAAGAGCATATGGTGATTTTCCAACTGATTGACAACGGCATTGGGATATCTTCAGAGCTTTTAAGGCAAATTCAAAATGGTGAAAAAACAGCTAGTCAAGGCATTGGTATTTTAAATATTTCCAAAAGATTAAAAAAATTCGACAACGCTACTATCCATTTTGATAGCCACGAAAACAAAGGAACGACTGTTGAAATAAGATTTCCAATAATTACTTTATAGAGGATGTGAGCAGCTTGTTAAAAGCAGTTATTATAGATGATGAAATTTTAGCCATTCGTTTATTAGAATCCATGCTAAAGGCAAGTGGCTCTATTGAGATTATTGGAACCTTCCAGAATCCAAAAGATGGTTTAGTAAATATTGATATGTTAAAACCTGATATATTGTTTTTAGACATTGAAATGACTGAAATGACTGGACTTGAATTTGCTTCTAAAATAGAAGATGTCTCAAGCTATATAGATATTGTCTTTGTTACAGCTTACGAAAATTATGCTTTAGAGGCCTTTAATGTACAGGCTATAGATTATATTTTAAAGCCCATTGACCACAACCGACTTTTAAAAACAATTGAGCGGCTACTTGAACGAAAGCAACATAAAAAGTTGAAGCAACCAATTGAACATACTTCTGTAAATGAAGGAATCAAAATTATTCATACATTACACTTCCATATACACTCAGGAAAAGTTTCAATTGGTGATACTGTATTAACTTTATCAACAAAGGAATTCCAAATTTTATTCTTTTTAGCACAGCATTGCAATCAAGCTTTTCCCGCTGCTGAGCTGTACCGACTTATTTGGGATGAGGATAGCTTTGGACAAACACAAGCCTTACGAGTTCATATCAGCAATTTAAGAAAAAAACTTGAAACGATTCCAGGTCATACAGCTAAAATCGTTATGGTAAGAGGCTCTGGGTATCAATTGGTTTTTCAAGAATAATTTGAAAGGGAAGTTGATTAAACCAATCAACTTCCCTTTCACTTATTTAGAATCCACTTCAATGTTAAGAAATGTCCAATGTTTACTACCTTAAGCCAGTGCTCTCTCATCTCTTGTGCAGGGATTTCACCACTCTCTTTGAACAATCTATTCATCAATTTTGCAGTTCTACTATTTTCATTATTTTGCACTAAAAAGACTGTTTGCTTTAGGGCAAACAGTCCTCCTTCTATTTTATCGTATGCTCTTCTGGGAACAATTTTGACTTTAATTCATCTTCACCAGAGTCCTTTGCTAATGGAACGCGAGAACGATAGGCAGCACGACAAATTAAATGCCCTGCAACGGGTGCTGTCACAAAGACGAAAAGAATACCTAAAATGAGCCGTACACTAACAAAACCGTCATGTACCCAGAAATAGATAAACGCTCCTAACAAACAGGTTAAAACCGATAATGTAGAGCTTTTCGTAGCAGCATGTGATCGTGTATAGACATCTGGTAGGCGAATCATCCCAAATGCGCTAATAACACTCACAATGGAACCTATAAGAATAAGGATAACTGCTGCCCATTCAATCATTTGATTTACGTTCAACAATCACACCTCTTTCTATATATTTTGTAAATGCAATCGTTCCGATAAACGCTAAAATGCCCAAAATAAGAATAGCTTCTAAATATGCTTTAGTCTTCAATATAATAGAGACAATCGCAATAGCCGATAATAAATTAACACCAATTGTATCGAGAGCTATCGCTCGATCAGGCATTGACGGACCACGGATAACACGATATAACGACAGCGCAATGGAAATACTGAAGAAAGCAAGTGCAAGAAGTAATATATTGTTAATCATTAGCGTGTCACCTCCATTATTGCTTGTTCGAATTTTCCAATTGATCGTATAACAGCATCCTTTGACTGTTCGATGTCCATAGCATGAATATAAAAGACATCTCCCTCTTCCGATACCTCCATGACGACAGAGCCAGGTGTTAACGTTAACAGTAAGGCAAGAGCTGTAATCTCCCAATCACCCTCTAATACAGTTTTATATGTGAAAATACCCGGTGTAATATTTAGCTTAGGTGTAGTGATTTGTCTCAATACACTATAGCTTGATAAAAATAGCTCCCAGTTAAACAGCCATAATAACTTGATAATGGAAAAGACTCTCCTCATGTAAAATTGAGTACCATAAAAGCGATGCATCGCATATAGAATACCCATACCTACAACAAAACCCATTAAAAATGTCGAAAATTGTGGTGTCACTTCATCCTGTAGAAGTAACCAAAGTGTAGCGATAAATAAATTTAAAATAAACTGCATCGCCATTATTTATTCACCTCACCTTGCCATTGTTCGCCATCTAAAACTGCATCGATATAGATAGATGGTGTATAAAGTGTTTCAGCTGCATCTGTGACAAATGGTGCCAGTTTTTCTGCCCCAATACCTAACCCAAATGTGCAAACAGCTAGTAATGTTAATGGCAACAATATACGTTTAGGTAAAGGTTTTTCATCCTCTAAGCTAATAATGGTTTCGCCGAAAAAGGAAGAAAGAAATATCCTTAACAATGAATATAAAACAATTAAACTAGAGAAAAACCCTAGACCTAATAGAACGAAATGGCCACCTTCTATCGCACCTTGTCCAATTAAAACCTTTCCTAAAAAACCACTCAGTGGGGGTATACCAGCTAGTGAACACATTGCTATAAAGAACAACCATCCAAAAAAGGGGTAGTTACGAATAAGTCCACTCATCTTATCAATTACTGTTTCCCCAGTGAGATAGATCATCATGCCAACAGCTAAGAACAACATAGCCTTAGCTATCATATCGTGCATTAAATAGTAGATAACACCTTGTAAGGCTGACTCTGTGCCTACAGCTAGCCCAATTATTATAAAACCAACGCCAATTAGTACATTGTAAGAGGCTATTGTTCTAACATCACGACCTGAAAGTGCACCGATACAGCCTGCTATAATTGTGAGTCCAGCCATGATGCCCAGAGCTGTGTGTGTGACTTCAGGATTGTTAGGGAACAGCAATGTAAAGGAACGTACAAGTGCATACATCCCTACCTTTGTTAATAAAGCAGCAAATAAAGCAGCAATGGCAGTTGGTGGTACACTATAAGATCCTGGCAACCAGAAGAATAATAAAAGTCCAGCCTTCAAGCTAAAGACGATTAAGAAAATAAGCGCTACTGTTGTAATAAGAGGATTAGCTCCTGCCTCCATTACACGAACTGAAATATGTGCCATATTTAATGTGCCTACCGTTCCATACAGAAAAGCTAGTGCCACTAAGAAAATCCAAGAGGCAACAATGTTGATGAGCACATATTTCAATGCTTCACGTAGCTGCATTTTTTCGCCACCTAAGCTAATCAATGCATAGGAAGCGAGCAACATTACTTCAAAACACACAAATAAGTTAAAAATATCGCCCGTCAAAAATGAGCCATTGACACCTGCTATCATCAGCAAGGTAAATGGATAAAAATACATTTTTTCATATCTTAGCTCCATTGTAAAAATTGCATATAGCATACAAATGAGGGCTACAATATTTGCAACTAACACTAATAGTGTCGCAAATGAATCGGCTACAAATGAGATTCCAAATGGTGGTGCCCATCCACTAAAATCAATGCGCATCACACCCTGTTCTTGAATCTCTACTAATAAAATGACGCTAATGATAATAATAAAGCTCAATGTCAATAAGCTGATGATACGTTGTAGCGTCACATGCTCTTTTAAAAACACCAGTAAAATAGCCGTAATTACTGGTATAATTAATGGTAAAACAATCATATTACTCATCAGGCGTACCTCTCAATTCATCAAAATTCCCTGAACCATTTGTTTTGTACGCGCGATACCCTAAAACGAGAACAAAAGCAGTGACAGCAAAGCTAATCACAATCGCTGTTAATATTAATGCTTGAGGTAATGCATCTGTATATGGTCCCTCTGATTCTCCTAATAACGGGACATCCCCTTTTTTTAAACCTCCCATAGTCAAAATCAGTAAGTGGGCAGCATGAGATAAAACAGCGGTGCCTAAAATAACACGCAATAACTGCTTCGAGAGGATTAAGTACGTCGCAACAGCTACTAATATACCTACTAAAACAAGTATTAAAGACTCCATTGGCTACTCATCCTCACTTATACTTAAAATAATTGTTACAACAACCCCCACCACTGTTAAAGCCACACCTGCTTCAAAAATAGTGACAGTTGAAAAGCCCATTTTCCCAAAGATAGGAACATCTATATACGTATGTGCTTGTGTTAAAAATGGGACGTCGAAAAACAACGAACCTATTGCTGTTCCAGTTGCAAGCAATACACCAAGAGCTGCAACCTTTTTAAAGTCGAAAGGCATCCCTTTATGAACAGTTTCAATATCATAGGCTAGATATAACAAAACAATGCCTGAGGCTAACACCAGACCACCTATAAAGCCACCACCAGGAGCATGATGCCCAGCAAAGAATAAATACACGCCGAGTGTTAAAATAATGAACACGACCGCTTTGGTGACGGTCCTTAAAATCACATCATTAATTTTCATGATCTGCTTCCTCCTTTCGTGGCTTAAGCTTTGTCAGAGCATAGACCCCTAAGCCAGCAATCAGAAGAACAACAACCTCTAGCATCGTATCAAAAGCACGGAAATCCCCTAGTATGGTATTAACGATGTTGGAACCGCCAGCCAATTCATAGGCATCATTGAAGTAAGTAGCCACTGGTTCAAAGCGATCATAGTGTACGACGGCTAAGCCAACAATTGTTACGGTTGCACCAACAAAAATAGAAATCAATGCTTTTGACCATTGAACCCTTTTACGTGGTAGCTCTGGCATTAAATCTGGCAAATATTTAAAACATAAAAGGAATAAAGCTGTTGTGACTGATTCAACAACTAATTGTGTTAAAGCTAGATCTGGTGCACGGAAAATAACAAAGAAGAAGGCAATAGAATAGCCTAGTACACCATTTAGCAACATGGCTGTCACCCGACCCTTTGCGAAAATCATCCAAACAGCAGCAAAGATCATGACAAACACAAGGATTAACTCGTAGGATTCTATAGCGGAATCTTTGTCAAAATTAAAGGTCATGGCATCTGACCAAACAAAATAACCAGCGATAAGTGCAACAAAAAATACATATATATAGACAAAATAATGTGTTAAATTACCTGTCATATATTTATTGGTAAGCTTCTGTGAGCCATTTTCACTCATCTCTATCATTCGATTGTAATACGTATTAAACGTATACTTTTGTGAAAATAGACGATAAAGTGGCTTCCAGCTTTTTAATGTTTTAAATAAGATAATTCCAATAATAATGACACCTACTGTCATCAATAACTCTGCATTGATGCCATGCCATGCATGAATATGTGGTGTTAACTCACTTGTAGTTGGGAATGTTGGATAAATACTAGCCATTGCAGGCTCTAAAATATAATGACCTAATATATTAGGGAAGAAAAAGATACCAACTACCAACAAGCATAAAATAATTGGCGATATTAACATGCCAAGTGGAGCTTCGTGTGGTTTTTTATCAATCTTCTCTGGCTGTAGTTTACCCAAAAATGTACGACTAATTAAAATCAAACTATAGACAAAGGTAAAGATACTTGCCACCCATGCTACTATAGGGAAAAACAGCCCTATATCAGCAATAGAGAATGCTTCTACATCACGAATAGCCAATACTGCTGCAAAAAACATTTCCTTACTTAAAAAGCCATTAAATGGTGGCAGTCCTGCCATTGAGAAGCTACCAATCACAGCAATTGTAAAAGTGATAGGCATGAAAGACATTAAGCCCCCTAAACGACGAATATCACGAGTACCTACTTCATGATCAACAATTCCAACCATCATGAATAAAGCTCCTTTAAAGGTCGAATGATTCACAAGGTGAAATAGCGCTGCAAAGCTTGCTTGGGTGTAAAGAATTGAGTTTTCCTCATAGCCATAATAATGACCAACAGACCCAAGACCAAAGAGACTCATAATTAAACCAAGCTGACTCACTGTTGAAAAGGCTAATAATGCTTTTAAATCCGTCTGACGGACAGCATTAAAGGAGCCCCAGAATAATGTAACTAGGCCGATAACACTAACTAGCCAGAACCATACTGCCTCTCCTCCAAAAACCGGTGAAAAACGAGCAACTAAATAAATGCCTGCCTTCACCATTGTTGCGGAATGTAAGTAAGCACTAACAGGTGTTGGGGCCTCCATAGCATCAGGCAACCAAATGTGGAATGGAAATTGTGCAGATTTTGTAAAAGCCCCTAGTAAAATTAGAATAAGCGCTGGCGTAAATAAGGTATGATCTCGTATAACCTCTACATTAGCTACAATTTCACGAATACTAAATGTATGAGAAGCTACATAGAGCATTAAGAAACCCGCAAGCATTGAGAGTCCGCCAAAGACGGTAATCATCATCGCTTTTTTAGCACCTGCCCGAGAAGCCTTTCTATGATGCCAAAATGCGATTAATAGGAATGATGACACACTTGTTAATTCCCAAAATGTGTATAATACCATTAGGTTATCTGAAAAAACAACGCCAAGCATAGCGCCCATGAATAGTAATAAATAGCAGTAAAAATGATGAAGAGATTCTTTCGTTGATAAATAAAAAATAGAATATAAAATGACTAAACTACCTACACCTGTAATCAGCAGACCAAAAATCATACTGAGTCCATCTAGGTAAGTTGTGAAATTTATATTAAAAGAGGGAATCCACTCATATGTATGAATAAAGGTTTTACCCTCGGCTAATTGAGGAATATAGCGAGCGAGTAAAAGAAACAAGATGAATGGAACAGATAAAACAAACCAGCCAAGATGTGTGACACGCCTTAGTCGCCTGTAAAGCAATGGAATTAGAGCAGCACAAACAAATGGCAAAAGTATCGCAATGAGAACTGTGACCAAATGAAAACCTCCTACTATCTAAATCATCTAGCAAATTTTTGTGGTGATGGGCATGTAAAGTGCTAAGACTTTAGAAATTTGTTCAAGCTAAGGAACATATTAGATGTATTCTTGAAATTTTTTAATGGAATGTGGTGGGGTATTAAAGTGCCTAATTGTTTATAAAAACGGTTATTTTAGTTATTTAGTCACTTCTAACCCTATGCAAGCCTAAATAACTTGTGGAAAATCAGATAATTTATACAGTTACAACTCAGTTAATATCAGCATAATGAAGACACTTGACTATCTATTTAACTCACTGCATAATAGTGTGGCATATGAAAGCAAATTAGCATAGATGCACAGAATGCATAAATTAAATAATCTCTAATTATCGATTTAAGCTTAATCCTTCAAGGGTTTTCCAATACATTTTCGTTAACTTTTATACATTTTTAAGTATACAATATAAATGAGCATAATGCACTGTAACAGCATCGATTTTAGCTGTTTTAGGATAATTTTTTCAAAATCAACAGTGAAATTAACAAAATACCAACAGATAAGAGGTGTACATTTTTTATGAAGCATGTAAAAGGGCGTTTGGATGAAAGTATATTAGTTTGTGTTTATTACGGCTTAAATGGCGAACGTTTGATTCGTCGTGGTCATAAGATGGCCACAATGCTTGATTGCCCACTCTATATTCTTTCAGTCGATTCGCAACCCCTTGATGCATTTGACGCAGAGAAATCTAGTTATATAGAGCAATGGAAAAAGTTATCAGATGAACTTGAGGTTGAAAAATTTATTTTGCAAGATAATGAAAAACGCCCCATACAAAAGGTTATTGCAGAGGTCGCGAAGAATTATAGTATTTCACAAATTATCGTAGGGCAAAGCGCACAAAGCCGTTGGGAGGAAATCACTAAAGGTTCGTTCTTAAACGTACTGTTAAAGGAAGTTCCTTTTGTTGATTTTCATATCGTAGCTGTTCAACGCCCAACCGATGATGATGCAAATGAAACATATGAAAAAGGAGTACGTGCTTACTTAATTAAAGAACAGGAGAACTTTAAAGTAGCATTTACATGTCCTAAGTATGTATCGATTGAAGGTATATTCTTCAAAGAAATTGGCACAGATTTTGACAATGGCATCTTTAAATTTACTTACAACGATAAAATGCATGAAGTTCATATTTCAGAGGGCTATGTAATTGATCAGGAAAAATTGCCAGCAGAATTTTTAGCTCCATTAAGACAATAAAAAAACGCGTAGATACGCGTTTTTTTTATTAGACAGCAGCTGAAGCAGGTTTATCTTTCGGTAAGAAGAAGGCAACTAGTAATAATAAAGGTAATAATGAAACAACAATCATTGTAAAATCAATGCCTTTATGATCCATTAAAACGCCGATAACCATTGCCCCTATTGCGCCCATTCCAAAAGCAAATCCTGTTGTTAAACCTGCCATGGTGCCAATTTTTGTTGGGACTAACTCTTGCGCATAGACCACCGTTACGGAGAAGCTAATCATAATCAACGTACCAATAATAACTAAAAATATCATAGCCGCCCATAATGGTACATATGGCAATGCTAAACAAAATGGCATAGGGCCAACTACAGAAAGGATAATGACATTTTTCCTACCAATACGGTCTGATAAAGAACCTCCGAAAAAGGTACCTACTACACCAAATGCCATGAAGGTGAATATTAATATTTGCCCTAGTCGAAGGCTGACCTCATAGTGATCCATTAGATAAAACACATAAAAACTTGTTATATTTGTTGTATAAAATGATCGTGCAAAAATAATTGTAAATAATAATGTTAATGCGATTCCTACTTGTTTCTTTGTTAATGGAGGCAATGTTGAGACGAGTACACGCTTTTTCTTAGTTGCACGCTCCTGCTCCAATTGTTTTTTATACCATGTAGCAATTTTACTTAATAAAATGATACCAAACGTTGCAATTACTAATATGATCGCAGCCCCACGTTGCCCTAAAATATCAAAGATATAAGCACTAATTAATGGTGCTAGTGCTTGCCCTGAATTTCCCCCCACTTGATAAATTGACTGCGCAAGTCCTCGTTTAGATCCAGCTGCCATAAAGGAAACTCTCGATCCCTCAGGGTGAAAAATAGCTGACCCGAAGCCTATAAATAATACCGCAATAATAATAATCCAATACTGCGTTGTGAACGCTATAATAGCAATCCCTATAAATGAACTAATCATACCGATAGGTAAAGCATAAGGCATTGGTTTTTTATCACTAATAAAGCCTACCGCAGGCTGCAATGCAGAAGCAAATATGTTTAATACAAAAGAAATCATTCCAATTTGTGTAAAGGTCAATCCTAATTCACTCTTAAATATCGGAAACATCGCTGGGATAACAGCTTGCATCGTATCATTTATTAGGTGAGCAACACCGATTGCAATCATTATTGGATAGATTGGATTGGTTACATTTAATTGTTTATTCATGTTGCCACCTCACTCTTATTTTGTTTAAAAATGATTGTCGCATACTATCGACCATTTTGCACAAGCTATAGTTCGACAGCTGTAAAAGGAGTTGATATATGCATGGAAAGCTTTATTCATGCTCACTTTTGGGAAATGATTCTACGAACAACACTTTCGTTTTTTGCCTTACTAATTCTGGCACGTCTACTTGGTAAAAAACAATTAGGCCAGTTAACGTTTTTCCATTACATTACAGGTATTACATTTGGGTCGATCGCTTCAGAAATTGCCTCTCAGGAAGAAACACCATTTTTAGATGGTTTGATTTCTCTCGTTTGGTGGAGTGCTTTAACGTATTTGATGACCGTTATTACGATTAAATCTAAAAAAGCTCGCGTTCTCATTGATGATAAACCAACAATTGTTATTCAAAAGGGTCTTATATTAGAATCAGCACTACAAAAAAACCGTCTTCATCTAGATGAGCTTACAATGATGTTACGTGAACAAGCCATTTTCTCCGTACAGGACGTTGAGTATGCTTTACTAGAAACGAATGGAAAGCTCAGTGTGCTACAAAAAACCTCTGAACAAGTGGCTACAAAGCAGGATGTTAAAGCCGATGTATCACCACCTACCTACCTTCCTACAGAAGTTATTTCTGATGGTCAACTTATTACCGAGAATATTGTTGAACTTGAGCTGACAGAAGACTGGGTAATAAAGAAATTGAAAAAGCAAAATGTGCATTCTGTAGAAGAAGTTTATTTTGCTCAAGTCCAAACAAATGGTTCCTTGTACATCAGCTTAAAAGATAAAGCGAGACATTCAAGCCCTTAATTGCTTGTCTAGTCTCGTTTTTTTGTTAATCAATTTTGACAATATCTAAGGGCGTAATAATACCGAGTAATCTTTGATGTGGTTGACCATGCTCCGTTATTAATAATGCCTCAAAGCGTCTCCCTCTTTCGACTCCTTGTTTAAATATTTCCTCAGCCTCATAGATGGATATCGTTCTACTGACAAATTTGTAATTCACTCTATTTTTCTCATGCAATAAGATATCATGCAGTGTTGGTATTCTTTTCGGTAAATGATCACCACCCATCTTTGACGCAAGCCAATTTGTGATTCCTACTGTTGTGATGAGCCCCTTAAACTGCTTATTATAATAAACAGGAAATTGTGTATATTTGCGCTGACGTATCACTTTTAAAACATGTTTTAAAGAATCATTTTCTTGAAAAATCAATACTCTTTTACGGAACATTTGCCCCACAAGCGTTGGCTTAGCAAGGGTAGCATCTATGTATTCAATTCGTTCTACAACATCAGTATGTGGCTCTGCAATCACATAATGTAATGATGTACGATGATGCACAATCGCATTTCGTAAGTCTGCATATGAGCGGAGATCATCTTCATATTTCTTCACCAAGACATCCTTTTTCTTTGCTTGATCAATCAGCCGATAAAAAGGCATAAAATCCTTCGCACCTACAATATCTCTCAGTCTATGATCTATTCGATTAAACGCTGTCAGGAAACGATCGGAATTTTCAGTTCCCACTTTTCATGTCCCTTCTTTCTATAGTAGTCTATATATTTTCCGAGTTATTTGACAAATTTCGAGTTACACACCCATTATATTCCTAAGTTATAGAGATTCCAAGAAAGGAGTTTTACAATCCCTCTTGAAAGTGACGTTACGTCATTTTATATAATGTCATTAACAGAGAGGAGGAGTGATTACCTTG
>Ga0213828_1000312_pt1 | contig 48873 bp, 43 predicted proteins | sample MC6MC0897MG_FD_180664 | JGI IMG/M metagenome (GOLD analysis project Ga0213828, IMG submission 180664) | Enriched soil aggregate microbial communities from Iowa State University, Ames, United States - MC6-MC0897-MG | ecosystem: Environmental > Terrestrial > Soil > Unclassified | place: USA: Iowa...
AGGGACTAACTTTAGCCCTGTCCTCATTAGCACTTGCATCGCAAGAAGGTAGTTTCAAATGTCCAACAGTATGGGTATTGCCAGCGTCTTCGTCCTGTCTTCCCTGTTGTTGTCGCCCCTGGCCATGGCCGAAGAATCCCCGGCTTTCGTCGCCCGTAATGCAGAGCTCGCCGCCGTCCATCAAGAGGCCCGCGACGCTGTAGCCGCACAACAGGCCGATGCCGTAAAAGACGCAAACCAGACCGCTTCCAAGGTGTCCAGCGACGCCAATGCCGACAGCTGATCGGCCGCCGTACCTGCTCCCGTTTTCCCTTGGCTACGCCATGGGCACCTTAGGTGCCGATATGTTAGCCTTTTAAAGCCGCTGCCAATCAGCGGCTTTTTTTATGTGTTTTAACTATCAGCCCGGCGGTAACGTCACCCATAAGAAAGTTGCACATTCAAAAATAAAAACTGCCCCACCGTCAGACCAAAGGAGCTAGTACCGGTGCCTTCCGCGTTTCGTTTTACCCCGTTGTTCATTGCATTGACTGCAACGATACCTTTCGCCGCCCAGGCAGATGAAGACAAGGCTGATGGCTTCATCGAAGGGTCTTCCCTGAACCTGCATTTTCGTAATGCCTACTTCAACCGCGACAACCACAATGCCGGCGCGCGCGACACCCGCGAGTGGGGCCAGGGCGCAGTGGCGCGCTTCGAGTCGGGCTATACCCCCGGCGTGATCGGCTTCGGCGTGGACGCCCATGCCATGCTGGGCCTCAAGCTCGATGGCGGTGGCGGCCATGCTGGCACCAGCATTCTGCCGCAGCATGTGAAGGACGACGGCGAACTGGGCGCGGCCCCGCATTCGTTCTCTACCGCAGGTGCAGCAGTCAAACTGAAGGGTTTTGACACCGAGCTGAAGGCCGGTGACCTGTTCCTCACCAACCCGATGATCGCCGGTGGCGAAACCCGCATGCTGCCGCAGACCTTCCGCGGTGTGAGCCTGACCAACACCAGCATCGACGGCCTGCTGCTCGAAGGCGGCCAGGTCAGCTTCACCAAGCCGTACAACCAGAGCGGCCACCGCCGCATCGACACCTACTACGGCTCGCTGGACGAACACGACAAGAGCAAGCACCTGAACTGGGCCGGCGCAGCGTGGAGCGGTAGCGAAAACATCACCGCCAACCTGTACGCCGCCGAGCTGAAGGACATCTGGAACCAGTACTACGCCGACTTCGACTACACCTATGTGGTCAACGACCTGGTCAGCCTCAACCCGGGTGTGCACTTCTATCACACCCAAGACACCGGCCAGGCCCTGCTGGGCAAGATCGACAACAACACCTACAGCGTGCACTTCACCGTCAACGCCGGGTTCCACAGCGTCACGGCTGCCTACCAGCGGGTCAATGGCGATACGCCGTTCGACTACATCAACCTGGGCGACAGCGTGTACCTGGACAACTCGCGCATGTACTCGGACTTCAACGCGCCCAACGAGCGCTCGTGGAAGCTGCAATACGGCTACGACTTCGCAGGCCTGGGCATCCCCGGCCTGAGCACGACGCTGTCGTACTCGCGCGGCGAGGCAGACCTGACCAAAGCCGACCAGAACAACACCCACTACGACTACTACCGCGCCGATGGCAAGAATGCCATGCACTGGGAGCGTGACCTGGACGTGAAATACGTGTTCCAGGAAGGCGACTTCAAGGACCTCTCGGTGCTGGTGCGTTACGCCGCCCACCGGGGCAGCCAGGGCTATGCGTCGATCGACAGCAACAGCGACAACGACGAACTGCGGGTGATCGTCGATTATCCGTTGAACGTGTTCTGACCCACCTATTTTTTGATTTAGCAGGGACCGTGTGGGAGCGGGCTTGCCCCGCGAACACCGGCGAAGCCGGTGCCACGCCTCGCGTAGGGCCATTCGCGGGGCAAGCCCGCTCCCACAGGACTGGCAACGGCACCGCGTGATTCCGTCGGACAAATCTTGTCCGACAATCCCCAGTTCCCTAGAATGGCGCCGCCGCGAATGGCCCTGCCTCAGCAGTAGCGAGCATGCTCACCCGATCACCGCGTTTCGCACTCTACAGGTCGCACCCCGAGCTGATCCTCAACCTGGGCAGTTGCCTTGCCGTGCTCGCCATCGTGGCCATCGTCAGTTACCTGCTGGCCCGTGAGCGCGAAAGCGTCGAACTGTCGGCCATCCGCGCCTCCAACAACATCGTCCAACTGATCGAAAGCGACATCCTGCGCAACGCCGAACTTTACGATCAGTCGTTGCAGGGCTTGATCTGGGCGGTCGGGCGCAAGGAACTGCCGGAGATCCCCGGTGCGCTACGCCAACGCCTGTTGTTCAATGAAGCGTTCGTCGACCGCAAGCGCGGTGACGTGCTCTGGCTCGACAAGCAAGGCAACGTGGTGGGCGATTCCACCAGCACCGTACCGCGCAAGGCCAACTTCAGCGACACCGGGGTGTTCCAGGCCCATTTACACAATGCCGACCTCGGCTTGCTGGTTGGCCCTCCGTTCAAGGCCAGGCTGGGCGACCTGGACTGGTGCATCAGTTTCAGCCGGCGCATCTCCGGCCCCGATGGCGAGTTTGCCGGCCTGGTGGCGGGCGCCCTGCGCCTTTCGTACTTCAGCGAACTGTTCAAGCGCCTGGACATCGGCGATGACAGCAGCATCAACCTGTTCAATACCGACGGCCAACTGCTGGCCCGCCAGCCCACGCGCCCGCAAGACCCGCTGATCGGCACCCTCTATGCCGAGCGGCCCAACTTCAAGCGCATCCTTGGCGAGCGCAGTGGCAGCTTCACTGCCCGCTCCGCCACCCACGGCACCTCACGCATGTACACCTTCGCCCACGTGGCCGACTTGCCACTGATCGTGTTGGTAGTGCACTCGGCCGACGAAGTGTTCCAGTCGTGGCGGCGTACCGCGATTGTGATTGGCGTGGCCACGGGCGTGCTGTGCATGGGCCTGCTCTGGCTGACCTTGTTGCTAGGCCGCGAACTGCGCCGTCGCCACGAGGCCGAGCAGGGCCTGGCGACACTGGCCGCCACCGATAGCCTGACCGGCCTGGCCAACCGCCGTCGGCTGGATCAGGTGCTGCGCCTGGAGTGGGCGCGCGCGCAGCGCAACCACAAACCGTTGGCAGTGCTGATGGTGGATGTGGACCATTTCAAAGCGTTCAACCAACGCCACGGCCATGCCGGGGGTGACCATGCACTGCGTGAAGTAGCCAAGTGCATCGAGGCCTGCATCAGGCGGCCGGCGGACCTGGCGGCGCGTTATGGTGGGGAGGAGTTTCAAGTGATCTTGCCCGAGACCGATCTGGCCGGGGCGCGGCTGCTGGCCGAACGTATTCGCAGCAGCGTGGCGGCGCTGGCGCCGTTTGCCAATGACACCCGCGCAGTGACGGTGAGCATCGGCATAGGCCTGTACGAAGCAGGCCCCCAGCACGATCTGGCGAGCGTACTGGGGGCTGCGGACGAGGCGCTCTACCGGGCAAAGGCCAATGGCCGCAACCGGGTAGAGGGGCCTACGCGTTAGGAACGGGCGCGGGCTGCGTTACGCAGTGCCTTGACCTGGTCGTGGTTACGCTGCACACCTTGCAGCTGTTTTTCCACCAGGGCGTAGCTCGGATCGCTGGCAGCACGGCCCAGTTTGACCAGTTTCTCACGGGCTTCCTTGTAGGCTTTCAGGGCATGATCCTCGCCCCGCTCGACCTCATTCAGCACGGCCTCTTCATCCTTGCCGGTGACCATCGCCTTGAGGTTGACCCAGCCACGGTGCAGGTCACCGCTGATGCTGGTGGATGTCTCAGGGTCGCCACCCAGGCGGCGTACTTCGCTTTGCAGCTCGCCGGCGGCGTTGCCACATTCACCGGCACGCTGGACGAAGAAGGCTTTCAGCTCGGGGTTTTTCACATCTTCGGCCGAGGCCTTGAAGCCTTTTTCGCCATCCTTGCTGTATTCGATCAAGTCGTTGAGCACATCGATCACGTCTTTGTTGGGGTTGCTCATGTTCACGAACTCCTTGGCAGGTGATAGTCATCTGTAATGGAGCAGCGTTCGTGCCAACCTTTGTTTTAGAATTAAATCCTTTTAAATCAATTACTTAAATAATCGCACAGCCATGCTCGAAGCGGCGTTCTGCATGATTGCCGCTTGGGCCTTCGTGCAGATTGCAGTATGGTCGGCGCTTTTCCACAGCCAGGTGCGCCGATGAAACCGGAAACCCTCGAACTGCTGGTCACCCGGACCATGCCCTTTGGCAAGTATCAAGGCCGCATCATTGCCGACTTGCCGGGTGACTACCTGGCCTGGTTTGCGCGCAAGGGCTTCCCGGCCGGGGAACTGGGGGGGTTATTGGCGCTGATGCATGAAGTCGATCATAACGGGCTGATGGACTTGCTGGAGCCGTTGCGGCGCAAACATCAGCGGTAGGCAGGGGGGCTGCTGCGCAGCCCCAGAACGCTCGATTACCCCTTCACCGGCACCACTGCCAACTCCACCTGCTCACGCTTCTTGATCACCGCGTACACCACGGCCGTCAGCAGGCTACCCGCCACGATCGCCAGCAGGTACAGCAACGCATGGTTGATCGCGTTGGGGATCAACAGCACGAACAGGCCCCCGTGCGGTGCCATCAGCTTGCAGCCGAAGTACATCGACAACGCACCGGTCAAGGCCCCCCCGGCGACACTGGCCGGGATCACCCGCAGCGGGTCCTTGGCGGCAAACGGGATGGCGCCTTCGGAAATGAAGCACAGCCCCAGGGCCAGCGCGGCCTTGCCCGCCTCGCGTTCGCTCGGGGCAAACTTGTGCCGGGCGATGAAGCTGGCAATCCCCAGCCCGATCGGCGGCACCATGCCGGCAGCCATGGTCGCCGCCATGGGGGCATAGCTCGACGAGGCCAGCAGGCCCACCGAAAAGGCATAGGCGGCCTTGTTGATCGGCCCGCCCAGGTCCACGCACATCATGCCGCCAAGCACCAGCCCAAGCAGGATGGCGTTGGTGGTGCCCATGCTGTCGAGAAACTGCGTCAGCCCTTCGAGCATCGCCGCCACTGGCTGACCGACCACATAAATCATCACCAGGCCAGTGAACAGGCTGGCCAACAGCGGAATGATCAGGATCGGCTTGAGCGCCTCCAGGCTGCTTGGCAGCCTCGCCCAACGGGCAATGGCCTTGGCGCTGTAGCCGGCGAGAAACCCTGCAATGATGCCGCCGATGAAGCCAGCCCCCAGGGTGCTGGCCAACAGACCACCGATCATGCCGGGCGCCAGGCCTGGGCGGTCGGCGATCGACCAGGCGATGTAGCCGGCCAACAGCGGCACCATCAGCTTGAACGCCGCCTCGCCGCCAATCTGCATCAAGGCCGCCGGCAAGGTGCCGGGCTCTTTGTAGGCTTCGATACCGAACACGAACGACAACGCGATCAACAGGCCGCCGGCTACCACCATCGGCAGCATGAACGACACCCCGGTGAGCAGGTGCTTGTACACCCCCGTCTTCTCACCCTTCCCGGCGCTGGCAGCCGCAGCGGCATCGGCGGCATGTTCGACCTTGGCTTCGGCCAGGGCCTTGTCCAGGGTGGCGCCAGCCTGCTTGAGGGCGATGCCGGTGCCGCAGCGGTAGATGCGCTTGCCGGCGAAACGCGCCGTGGGCACTTCGATGTCGGCGGCCAGCAGCACCACGTCGGCCTCGGCGATGGCTTGGGCGGACAGTGGGTTACGCGCGCCTACCGACCCTTGAGTCTCCACGGTAAGTTGGTAGCCCTGCTGCTGCGCGGCCTGCTGCAAGGCCTCTGCGGCCATGAAGGTGTGCGCGACGCCGGTCGGGCAGGCAGTCACCGCGACGATCCGCGTGCCAGCGCCACTCACCGCGACCGGGCTGCCGGGCACCTCGGCCAACAGCTGGGCCTTGGCCGCCGCCTCGTCGAGGAAACCCTCGCGGTCGGCCAACGCCTGGGACGGTGTGCTCTGGTACACGCGCTTGCCGACAAAACGGGCCAGGTCCACTGGCCCGGTGCTGACCACCAATACCCAGTCGGCTTCGCTGATCTGTGCCGGCGTCAGCTGCCGCTCGGGGTGCTCGGCGTCCTCCACCTCGACGCTGGTGCTCCAGCCACGACGCTGGGCAGCTGCAGCCAGCAGACGCGCGCTCAGCACGCTGGACACCTGGCCGTTGGGGCAGGCGGTGACAATGGCAATGTTCATCGGCAACCCTCTTGTTGTTCTGTCACTTGCACGCCCGCTTCCAGGCGTGCCAGTTGCTCGCGGTCACGAATGCCGAAACCGACCTGGGTCACGGCCTGGGCGGCGATGGCGGTGGCTCGGCGCAAGGTCTGCGCGGGCGCCTCGCCAAGCAACAGGCCATGGACCATGCCCGCCACCAGCGAATCCCCCGCGCCCACGGTGCTGGCAACCCGTACCTTGGGCGGCTGGGCATGAAGGGCCAGGTCGCGGGCGAACCAACTGACGCCCTGCTCGCCGGCGGACACCACCACATGCTCGATGCCACTGGCCAGCAGGCGCTCGGCCGCCGCGCGTTGCTGCGCCGGGCTTTGCACCGCCAGGCCAAGCACCTCGCCAAGTTCCTCGGTATTGGGTTTGACCAACCACGGCGCGCATTGCAGGCCGGCACGCAGCGCTTCGCCACTGCTGTCCAGGGCAATTTTCAGGCCCTGAGCCTTCAGTTGTTCGAGCAACTGGCGGAACCACTCAGGGCTGATACCGCGGGGCAGGCTGCCGGCCACCACCACCGCATCATGCCCAGGGGCGACCTGCTCCAGCCGCCGCAGCAACGCAACGCGGGCGGCCTCGTCGACCTCTGGCCCCTGGCCGTTGATGTCGGTCACGCGGCCATCGGCTTCGACCAGCTTGATGTTGCTGCGCGTCTCGCCCGCTACACGGACAAAGCAATCGGTAAAACCACGCCAGTCGATCAAGGCTTCGAACGGCTGCAGGTTGCCCTGCCCAAGGAAGCCGCCAACGGTGACGCTGTGGCCCAGATCGGCCAGTACCTGGGCGACGTTCAGCCCTTTGCCGGCGGCATGGCTGTGCTGCGCCTGGCTGCGATTGACGTGCCCTGGGCGCAAGGTATCGAGGCCGATGGTGATATCAAGCGCCGGGTTCAGGGTGAGGGTGAGGATCTTGGCCATCAGTAACGCTCCACCAGCGCGCGAACCGCCGCGGCGCTGTCTTGTTGCAAGGCTTCGCGCGCCAGGGCGCGGGCCGTCTGGTGATCGGCCTGGCGGACCAGGGCCTTGACTTCGGCAATGCTGCGGGCGGCGACGCTCAACTCGTCAACGTCCAGGCCAAGCAGCACGGCGACCGCCTGCGGGTCGGCGGCCAGCTCACCGCACACGCCCACCCACTTGCCTTCGGCATGGGCAGCGCGCACGGTCATGTCGATCAGGCTCAACACCGCCGGGTGCAGGCCGTCGGCCTGGGCCGACAGGCTCGGGTGGCCACGGTCGATGGCCAGGGTGTATTGGGTCAGGTCGTTGGTGCCGATGCTGAAGAAGTCCACTTCACGTGCCAGCTGCGGCGCCAGCAGGGCCGCCGAGGGCACCTCGACCATGATGCCCAGTTGCAGGTCGGCCACCGGAATTTCCTCACGCAGGCGCTCGACCATGGCCCGCGCTTCACGCCATTCGTGCACCTGGCCGACCATCGGGAACATGATCCGCAGCGGGCGCTGGTCGGCCGCGCGCAGCAAGGCGCGCAGCTGGTCTTCCATCACCTGTGGGCGCTGCAAGGTCAAACGCACACCGCGCACGCCGAGGAAGGGGTTGTCTTCGGCAGCGATCGGCCAGTAAGGCAGCGGCTTGTCGCCGCCGACATCCAGGGTGCGCACCACCAGCGGCCGCCCACCCAGGCCATCGAGCACGCGGCGGTACTCGGCTTCCTGGGTCGCCACGTCCGGCGCCTGGGGGTGGGCCATGAAAATCAGCTCGGTGCGCAGCAAGCCGACGCCTTCTGCGCCCTGCTCCACGACCTTGTCGATACCGCTGCTCTCGCCGATGTTGGCAAAGACTTCGACGGCATGGCCATCACGGGTGATAGCCGGTTCATGACGGTTGGCCCAGGCCGCTTGCAGGCGCTGCTCACGCTGGTCGCGCTCGGCCAAGGCGCGTTGCAGCTCAGCGGCGGCTGGCGCGATGTTCACCACACCGCGTTGCCCATCGAGCAACAATGGCGTGCCGCCATCGAGCAGCAGAATCGCTGCACCGGCGCCGACCACCGCCGGTATGCCCAAGGCGCGGGCGACGATGGCACTGTGAGCAGTCGCCCCGCCCTGGGCGGTGACGATGCCGGCGACCCGGCTTGGGTCCAGCCTGGCCACATCGGAGGGGCCGACCTCGGTCATCACCAGTACATAGGGCTGGTCGGGCTCAACCTGCGCCTGCACGCCGCACAACTGGGCCAGCACGCGGCGGCCGATGTCGCGCAGGTCGGCGGCACGCTCGGCGAGCAAGGCGTCGTGCAGCGACTCCTGCTGCCGGGCGGCCGCCTCGATCACCGCCATCCACGCCGCAGGGGCGCTCTCGCCCTGGGCCAGACGCTGCTCGACATCATCGGCCAACGCCGGGTCGGCGAGCATTTCCTGGTGGGTGACGAAGATCTCGCCGATGGCCTTGTCGCTGCGCTGGACCAGCGTTTGCAACTCGCCGTTTACCGTTGCCAGGGCCTCGCGCAGCTTGACCCGTTCCTTGGCGGGGGACTCACCGCGCAGCGGGTAGTCGATGTCGCGCTCGACGCAGACGTGCGCCGGGCCACTGGCAATGCCGGGGGCCGCGCCGACGCCCTGAATTCGGCTACCTGCGGCGGGTGCCTGCAGCACCTCCTGCGGCGGGACGGCAACCGCTGCAGCGCTTTGCGGCAGCGGCTCGACGTCCTCGCCCAGGCCCTGCTCGATGGCCGCCAGCAGCACCGGCAGCGCATCAGCGGCAATGCCGGGTTCGGCAATCAGTTCCAGCTCCTGACCACGACGGGCACCGAGGCTGAGCAACTTGCTCAAGCTCTTGACCGACACGGCGGGTTGCGCGCTGTCGGTCAGGCGCACACGGACTTCGCCCTCGAACCCCTTGGCCAGTTGTGCCAGCACCTTGGCCGGGCGGGCATGCAAACCATGCGAGTTGGCCAGCACGATGCGCGCGCTGGGCCAATCTGCCGGCGCCTCGCCGCCCAGCACCTGCAGCACCGCGCGGCTGCTGGTGGCCTGGTAGAGCATCTGCCCGCGCCCTTCGATCAGCACTTCGCACAGGCGCTCGAGCAAGGCCTGATGGGCAGCGCTGAGGCTTGCCAGGCAGAACAGGCCGTTGAGCGGTTGGTCGCGGTAACGCAACGGTTGCTGCGGGGTAATGAATGCCAGGCCAGGCTGGCGCACCTGGCGCTCGCTGTGCAGCCACCACAGGCCCTCGCCCAGTGGCAGCGGCTCGGCCTGTTGCAGCACGGCGGCAAAGCCACTGTCGACGCAACCGGCGCGCTGCAGCAGGCGCGCACCGCGCCAGGCCAGTTCGTCGAAGTCTTCGGCCGGCAGGTTCAGGCCGACCAGTTGCGCATCCAGCGCCAAGGCTTGCGGCGCACCTTGCAATAACTTGAGCAAGGCCTCGGCAGAGCTGGCCCGGCGCAGCGCTTCGGCGAGGTCGGTCTCGCCCAGGGCGCGGGTCAGCAGTTGCAGCAAGCGCAAGTGTTCGTCAGAGCGGGCAGCGATACCGATGGCCAGGTAGACCACCTGGCCATCGCCCCAGTCCACACCCTCGGGGAACTGCAGCAAGCGCACCCCAGTGGTATGCACCAGGTCGCGAGTCTGCGGGGTGCCGTGGGGGATGGCAATGCCCTGGCCGAGGAAGGTCGAGCCCTGCGCCTCACGGGCCTGCAGGCCTTGCAGGTAACCCTCGGCGACCAGGCCGTCGGCAACCAGTTGGTCCGCCAGCAGGCGCAATGCCTCGGCCTTGTCCGCGGCCTTCTGGCCCATGGCTATCTGCCCTGTGGCGAGCTCGAGCATGACCTTCTCCTTTTACAGTGCCCAAAGTCGGGTACTGAGGTTATTGTTGTGAAATTCACGAAAACGGCCAGTTCAACAGCCTTGCACAGGCGGCAGCCAAGGCAGAATATTTGGCAGCTGAAACGTTTAACCTGACCAGGCGGCCACGTTACTCGATAATCTCCCCAGGAAAAAGCCCCATCCTGTCGGACAATTGCGACAATGGTCGTCTGCGCGCGGCGGCAACTCCGGGTCAAACTACCCGGTCAGGCCTCGCAGCCAGCCCCGGTAATAATAAGGAAAATTCGGTGAAACTCAGCGATATCGCCCGTCTGGCCGGTGTGTCCGTGACCACTGCCAGCTACGTCATCAATGGCAAGGCCGAACAGCAGCGCATCAGCAGCGGCACTGTCGAGCGTGTGCGCGCGGTGGTCGAGGCCCATGGCTTCACACCCAACCCGCAAGCCGCCGGCCTGCGCAGCCGACACACCCGCACATTGGGCTTCATTCTCCCTGACCTTGAGAACCCCAGCTACGCGCGCATCGCCAAGCAGTTGGAACAAGGCGCCCGCGCCCGGGGCTATCAACTGCTGATTGCCAGCAGCGATGACCAGCCCGACAGCGAGCGCCAGTTGCAGCAACTGTTCCGCGCCCGCCGTTGCGACGCCCTGTTCGTCGCCAGCTGCCTGCCGGTGGAAGACGACAGCTACCGTGAACTGCAGGACAAGGGCATGCCGGTGATCGCCATCGACCGCCGCCTGGACCCTGCGCACTTCTGCTCGGTCATCAGCGATGACCGCGATGCCAGCCGCCAGTTGGCGGCCAGCCTGCTAAGCGCTGCCCCGCGCAGCATCGCCCTGATCGGCGCGCGCCCAGAGCTTTCGGTCAGCCAGGCCCGTGCCGGCGGCTTCGACGAAGCGCTGCAAGGCTATGCCGGTGAAGTGCGGCGTTACCAGGGCGAGGCATTCAGCCGCGAATGCGGCCAACGCCTGATGCAGCAACTGATCGACGAGCAAGGGGGGTTGCCCGATGCCTTGGTCACCACTTCCTACGTGCTGCTGCAAGGGGTGTTCGACACCCTGCAGGCGCGCCCCGCCGACTCGCGCCAGCTGCAGCTGGGCACCTTCGGTGACAATCAACTGCTCGATTTCCTGCCGCTTCCGGTCAATGCCATGGCCCAGCAGCACGGGCTGATTGCGGCCACCGCACTGGAGCTGGCCCTGGCTGCAATCGAGGAAAAACGCTACGAACCCGGCGTACACGCCATCGGTCGAACCTTCAAGCAACGGATCACAGCGGGCTGAGCATGCGCCTGATCGACACCCACACCCACCTCGACTTCCCCGACTTCGATGCCGACCGCCCGCGCCTGCTGGCCAACGCGGCGGTGCGAGGGGTTGAACGCATGGTGGTGCTGGGGGTGTATCAGGCGAACTTCCAGCGGGTATGGGACCTGGCCTGCGCCGAGACGCAGGTGTTTGCAGCCCTTGGGCTGCATCCGGTCTATCTTGACCAGCATCGCCCCGAGCACCTCACGCAACTGCGCGACTGGCTGGACCGCCTGCGCGGCGACCCGCGCCTGTGCGCGGTGGGTGAGTTCGGGCTGGACTACTACCTCGAAGCACTGGACAAGGGCCGCCAACAGGCGCTGTTCGAGGCCCAGTTGCAACTGGCCTGCGACTTCGCACTGCCCGCCTTGCTGCATGTGCGCCGCAGCCACGCCCAGGTGATCGCCACGCTCAAGCGCTACAAGCCGGCGCGGGCGGGGGTGATCCATGCGTTTGCGGGCAGCTACGAAGAAGCACGTGAATACATCAAGCTCGGGTTTCGCCTTGGCCTTGGCGGGGCAGCCACCTGGCCCCAGGCGTTGCGGCTGCGCAAGACCCTGGCACGGCTACCGCTGGAGAGCGTCGTGCTGGAGACCGATGCGCCGGACATGGCCCCGGTGATGTACCCGGGTGAGCGCAACAGCCCGGAGCACCTGCCTGAGATCGCGGCGGCGCTGGCGCAGGTGATGGGGGTCGATGTCGAGCAATTGGCCGCTGCCAGCAGCCGTAATGCCTGCGAGCTGTTTGGCTGGTAGCCAGCTACCTGGGTAGGCTCAGACCAGCACCGTCCACAAGGCGAACCCGGCATACCACAGCACCGCGCAGCGCAGCAGCAACTCCCACAGGCTGTCCAACCGGCTCAACCCACGCTGGCTGTCTTCTTCCTCGGGAATATCGTCGGCAATCCGGCCGACCCGGGCAACCAGGTGCCCGGCGCTGATGTGCCAGTTGAGCAGTTCGTGGAGCATGACGCGGGTGACCGCGACGAAATTGCCGACCAGCGCGAAGCTCAAGGCCAGCACCCGCACCGGCAGCCAGTCCATGATGTGCCGCAATTGCTCGGCACGCGCCTTGAGCGCGGGCTGATTGCTGTGCTCGCCGCACAGCGCCAGCAGGCGATAGGCCAATGCAGCACCGGGGCCGAGCACGAAATACCAGAAGATCACGGCAAAGAAGCTCTGGTAAGCCTGCCACAGCAAATAGCCCTGCACGCGCACCAGCAGGCTTTGCGGTTCGTCGGCCACCAGGCCCAGATCGCGCTCGGCAACGTGCAGGGCGGCCTGATCATCACCGCGCCGCCAGGCATCGCGAAACGGCCCCAGCGCCGCCTTCGCATCGCCGCGGCCCAGGCTGTAGACCAGCACCAGCAGGTGTACCGGCAATGCCAGCAGGCCATAGGCCACCGGCTCCAGCACATGCAGCAGCAGTACCAGCATCGCTACCGGCGCCAGCACCAGAATGGCCAGCGTCCACCACGGCTGCACCTTGCCGCTGCGCTCCAGGCGCACCATTTCGCCCAGGAAAAAACCATCGCGCTGTACTTGATGGCGCAGTGCCGAGAACTTCTCGACCCACAGCGCCAGCAGCAGAACCAGAAAACTCATGGGTAATCCTCGTTATCCTTCACGGTTTGGCGATAGCGGCCCCAGTCGAATGCCGGGCCTGGGTCGGTCTTGCGCACCGGCGCAATGTCGCTGTGGCCCTGGATGCGCGCCAGGCCGATGACCGGCCAGGCGTTGCGGATCTGCCGGGTAAGCTGCGCCAGCGTGGCGTACTGGGCATCGGTGTAAGGCAGGTCGTCAGTGCCTTCGAGCTCGATGCCGATGGAAAAGTCATTGCAGCCTTCACGCCCGTCGAAGCTGGAGACGCCAGCATGCCAGGCGCGGTCGAGCAATGACACGAACTGGGTCACGGCACCATCGCGCTCGACGAACAGGTGCGCCGACACCGTCAGCTGGCAGATGCTCTGGAAATAGGGGTGCTCATTGGCGTCCAGGCGGTTCTGGAAGAACTCCTGAACCTTGCCGGTGCCGAAACACGCGGGCGGCAGGCTGATGTTGTGGATCACCAGCAGGGAAATCGACTCGCCCTCGGGGCGCGCGTTGAAGTTCGGCGAAGGGCAGTGGGTGATTCCGTGGAACCAGCCGGTGGCACGGTCCAATTGCATGGTGCAGATCCTGAAAAACGCCGGGTACAGAACAGCAGTATGCCCTGCGGGCGAGGCCGTTTGCATGTGAATCATTGTAAGGGGGTCAATGCACCTGCTGTTGCCGCAGCGCTTCAAGCACCGACGCCAGCGCCCGTTCGAACAGCAAGCCGTCATCGAGCACACGCGCATCCCCCCGCTGCAACGCCTGGGCCAGGCTGCCAGTGCTCCATTCTCGCACCTTCATGCCCGTGCGATTGGCAAAGACCAGCCGATCATTGCTGTCGATACGTGCCACCAGCTTGCAGCGCAGTGTGTCGTCTTCATCGAACACCTCGACCCAGGTGCCGATACGCAGGCGCTGAACCTGGCGCAGTTGCGCGGCGAACCCATCGGCAATGTGCAAGGGCGCACAGGCCGGCTCTTCGGCGAGGGCCAGGACGATGTCCTCGGCTACCCGTACCTCTTGCAACGCCGGGTGGTCATCGGCCAATGGCGGTACGCAAGCCGAGCAGGCACGCAGGTGCAATTGCTCCAGTTGCTGGAAGAAGTCGCGGGTGGCGGACGAGTCCAGCGCCACGCCAGCCAGGCCTTCACGCAAGGCCTTGAGCAGGCTTGGCACCTGTTGCAGCAGTTGCTCGCAGGCCTGGTGCGGGGCAATGCTGACGAGCAGGGTGTCCATGGTGGCCAGGGCATCACGCCACACGGGCGAGCCTTCGCCCTGCTTGAGCCACGCCAGCAGCAGCACCTGGCTCCAGGCCTGCACCAGCATCTGTACCACCACCTGCGGCAACACCCGCCCGCGCAGACGCTGGTTGAGCACCTGCTGCACCCGCAGGCGGGCCTGCAAGGTGCGCGCCCGGCCCTCTTCGGCGTCTCGGGTGCGCTGCTCGAGCAGCTCGTTACGGCGGCGCTCGTCGTGGCTGAAGGCGAGGAATTCGTCGAGCAGTTCGGCGAACAGGCACGCGTCCTCGGTGTAATCGTTGAGCAGGCGCTGAATGATTCGCTCCACCCGCAGATGCAAACTGTCGCGCAGGCCCTCACCGCCTTGCTCCCAGCCGATCGCAGCAGCAGCGATCTCGTTGAGCAGGCGGCGGGCCGGGTGGCTGGCACGGCTGAACAACCCCTTGTCGAGCAGCGCGACCTTGAGCAGCGGGATATGCAAACGCGCAATCAGCGCCCGCAGGCTGGGCGGCAGGTTGTGGTCATTGTGGATATAGCCGAACAGCAGGCCGACCAGGTTGATCATGTCTTCATCGGCGGTGGCGATGCGCCGGCGGGTGCCACTGCGCACACTGACGCGCAACAGCAGTTGCTCAAGCTGCTGGCCGAGTTCGAAGTCATCTGCCGCTTGGGTGGCGGGTACATAGTGTTGCAAATGCGAGAGCAGGCGCAGCAGGTCGCCGGTGCTGATCGGCTGGGCAGCGGCCACAGCCTGCAAACGCGGTGCGATCTGCCCACGCGACGGGGCCAGCAGTGCCTGCAGCGAAGCAAAAAACGCTTGCCCCGCACTGTCCGCGCCCACCTGCCCCTGTGCCTCCAGGTTTGCCGGCCGGCGCCCGGCACTCATGCGCCGGTCCTCGGCACGCCGACGCGGCGCAGGTTGCAACTCGGGCAGCACGCCGGCGGCGGCCAGCAACTGGTTGGCCTCCGCGTAAAGCACATCCACATCACGCAGCACGTAGCGCTCGAAGAGCTTGAGCAACACCAGCTTCACCCGCAGACCGACCCCCAGGTTGCGGCCCGCTTCGAGAAAATAACCGCACAGGGCAGCAGGCCCGACCGGGTTCTGCTGCTCCGCTACAGGGCGATCGAGCAAGGCCTGCAAGCGCAGGCCCAGTTGCTGGAGGGCAATGCCGTCACGCGAGAGCACCCGCGCGACCATCCCTTCAAGCGCCGATGCGCGCTCCAGTTGCGCCTTGCTGGCTGCGCTTTGCGTTTCACCCAGGCACCCCAAGGGGTCAACCTTGCCGATGCTGGCGAAGGTGTCGTAGAAGGTATCGAGAAAGCCCCGCTCGATGCTTTTGCGCTTCAGGCGCAAGTCGCGCATCGCTTCAAAATACAGGTTCTGGTCGCAGCGCTCGAAGGCCTTGTCGGCCATCTCGAACAGGGTGTCGTCGGCGTTGTCGAACAAGGCTTGCAGGCCTTGGCGCAATTGCAGTGCAGCCTTGTCGCGCACTTGCAGGAGCAATACCGGAAGGCAAGGCAGAGGCGTGCGCGCCCCTCTGTCGATGGCTGCCGCCAGCGGCACCACCTTGCCTTCTTTATGCATCCCGAACTCCTTGCAGGCTCGCTTGCCCGAGCGGGCAATAATTCGTCAAAGCTATGACGCCAAATACTGGGCACCATTATCGGCAAAAAATCTGATAGCTGCCAGCGCCGTTTCGCGTACGGGGAAATGACCCTGCTTTGCCGCAGATGCTCACACCGACCGACCAAAGGTCACCCGCCAGGGCGCTGTACACACCGGCCCCCTGCCCTATAATCGCCGGCATCTAGCTTGTGGAGCCGACCATGCCGAACCTACGCCTCGCCGACCTGACCGCCGAAATCGAAGCCAACGTGCGCCGCGCGCTGCTGGAGGACATCGGCAGTGGCGATATCACCGCGCAGCTGATCCCTGCCGAGCGCCTGGCCAAGGCGACCATCATTACCCGCGAGGACTGCGTGATCGCCGGCACCGCCTGGGTCGACGCCGTGTTCCGCCAGCTCGACCCGCGGGTAGCCGTGCACTGGCAAGTCGCCGACGGCGACCGCGCGCTGGCCAACCAGCCGCTGTTCCACCTGGAAGGCCCGGCACGCTCGCTGCTCAGCGGTGAGCGCAGTGCGCTCAACTTTTTGCAGATGCTGTCTGGCGTCGCCACGCGCGCGCGCTTTCTGGCCGACCTGGTCGACGGCACCCAGGTGCGCCTGCTCGACACCCGCAAGACCCTGCCCGGCCTGCGCCTGGCGCAAAAGTACGCAGTCACCTGTGGCGGTTGCGACAACCACCGCATCGGCCTTTACGATGCCTTCCTGATCAAGGAAAACCACATCGCCGCCAGCGGTGGCGTGCCTGAAGCGGTGGCAGCAGCGCACCGCATCGCCCCTGGCAAGCCCGTGGAAATCGAGGTCGAAAGCCTGGACGAACTGCGCCAGGCCCTGAGTGCGGGGGCGGATATCATCATGCTCGACGAGCTGACCCTGGATGAAATGCGCGAAGCGGTGCGCATCACCGCAGGCAAGGCCAAACTTGAGGCCAGCGGCGGCGTCAACGAGAGCACCTTGCGGTTGATTGCCGAAACCGGCGTCGATTACATCTCCATTGGTGCCATGACCAAGGATGTAAAGGCGGTGGACTTGTCGATGCGCTTGAGCCTCTGAAGGCGCAGAAAATTGCAGGCATGAAAAAACCGGCCAGATGGCCGGTTTTTTCGAGCGTTGGATCAGAACGAGGCGTTGGCCAAGCCGTCCAGGTAACGCTCGACGTCCAGTGCCGCCATGCAGCCTGCACCGGCCGAGGTGATGGCCTGACGGTAGACGTGGTCGGCCACGTCGCCCGCTGCGAACACACCTTCGACGTTGGTGGCAGTGGCGTTGCCTTCACGGCCGCCATTGACCACCAGGTAGCCGTCCTTGAGGGTCAGCTGGCCTTCGAACAGCGACGTGTTCGGCGTGTGGCCGATGGCGATGAACACGCCGTCGACCTTGATTTCGTCGCTGCTGCCATCGTTGTTCTTCAGGCGCGCACCGGTCACGCCCATGTTGTCACCCAGTACTTCGTCCAGGGTGGCGTTGAGCTTGAGCTCGATCTTGCCTTCGGCCACGCGGGCGTTGAGCTTGTCGACCAGAATCTTCTCGGCACGGAAGGTTTCGCGACGGTGAACCAAGGTCACCTTGCTGGCGATGTTGGCCAGGTACAGCGCCTCTTCAACCGCGGTGTTGCCGCCACCGACAACGGCTACTGGCTTGTTGCGGTAGAAGAAGCCGTCACAGGTAGCGCAGGCCGAAACACCCTTGCCCATGAAGGTTTCTTCCGACGGCAGGCCCAGGTAGCGGGCGCTGGCGCCAGTGGCAACGATCAGCGCGTCGCAGGTATAGGTGCCACTGTCACCTTGCAGGGTGAATGGTTTGTTGGCCAGGTCGACAGCGTTGATGTGGTCGAAGACGATCTCGGTCTCGAAGCGCTCGGCGTGCTCTTGCATGCGCTGCATCAGGGCTGGGCCAGTCAGGCCATGGGGGTCGCCCGGCCAGTTGTCGACTTCGGTGGTGGTCGTCAGCTGGCCACCGGCCTGCATGCCGGTGATCAGCAGCGGCTTGAGGTTGGCACGGGCGGCATAGACTGCGGCGCTGTAACCGGCAGGGCCGGAACCGAGGATGATGACGCGCGAATGACGTACTTCAGACATGTCGAACTCCTGTCGAGCCGGCCGCACGGGGCCAGCATCGGTGTGCCGGCGGTGCCAGCTGGAATTTAAAAAGGACCCACGCAACCTTGGGGAAGGCTACTACGCGTCGGTCCAGAACCTAAAAGTTGAGCGCACTGTAGCGAGGTCGCAAAGATTAAGGAAATATCCTTCGACAATCCACCTCATAGGCATCGTCTATTCAGCAATTTCATTCACGAAAAACGCCCTGGTGCTTTTGTTACAGCCGGTTTCGCCGACATCGCCCGCCTTTCGTCGGCGCAACAAACTCGGTAAGGTCAGCGCGTTTTCCTTATGTTCGGAGTGTCTCGATGCAAGCCCCTGTCCTCTCTGGCCCCCAGTATCTGCGCGAAGGCCTGAAACTGGTGCTGAGCCCGAACCTGCGGTTGTTCGTGCTGCTGCCCCTGGCCGTCAACCTGCTGCTGTTCGGCGGCCTGATCTACTTTGCCGGCCACCAGTTCAGTGTGTGGGTCGACGCGCTGATGCCGACCCTGCCAAGCTGGTTGAACTTCCTCACGTACATTCTCTGGCCACTGTTCGTCGCCCTGGTGGTGCTGATGGTGTTCTTCACCTTCACCCTGGTCGCCAACGTCATTGCCGCGCCGTTCAATGGTTTTCTGGCCGAAAAGGTCGAAGTGGTGGTGCGCGGCGAAGACAATTTCCCCGCGTTCAGCTGGGCTGAGCTGGTGGCCATGGTGCCGCGCACCTTTGGCCGCGAGATGCGCAAGCTGGGCTACTTCCTGCCCCGGGCGATCGGCCTGTTCATCCTGTCGTTGATCCCGGTGGTCAACGTGATCGCGGCGCCGCTGTGGCTGATTTTTGGGGTATGGATGATGGCTATCCAATACATCGACTACCCGGCGGACAACAACAAGATGAGCTGGCAGGACATGCTCGCCTGGCTGCGCCAGAAGCGCTGGCAGTCGCTGGGCTTTGGCGGCATCACCTACCTGGCGCTGATGGTGCCGGTGGTGAACGTGCTGATGATGCCGGCAGCGGTGGCCGGTGCCACCCTGTTCTGGGTACGCGAGCGTAACTGAGCCTGGCACGCGCTGTTGTAGGAGCGGCCTTGCGTCGCGAAAGGGTCGCGTAGCGGCCCCCGGATTTCAGCGTCGCCGCTAATATCGATGGGGCCGCTACGCGACCCTTTCGCGACGCAAGGCCGCTCCTACAACAACAACAATCACTGAGCCAGTCGGCTGGAAAACTGCCCCACCACGTCCACCACCCGCTTCGCTCCGTCCTGAATCTCGACGATCACGTTGCCGGTCTCATCGGCAAGCGCCAGCCCCTGCTCGGCCTGGCGCTTACTGGTGTCGATGATCGCCACCGCAGCCTGGGCCAATTGCTCGTTCTGCTGCACGACCCGGGCAATCTCTTCGGTGGCAGTGCTGGTACGCGAGGCCAGCTGGCGTACTTCGTCGGCGACCACGGCAAACCCCCGCCCCTGCTCCCCCGCACGGGCTGCCTCGATGGCGGCGTTGAGCGCCAGCAGGTTGGTCTGCCCGGCAATGTCGCTGATGGTCTTGATGATCGAGCCGATCACCCGCGACTGAGTGTCCAGCGCCTGGATACCCTCGGCCGCTTCCTGCATCGACGCCTCCAGCCCACGCATGACGCTTACGGTTTGCGTGACCACCTCGGTGGCCTTGCGCGCGCTGGTGTCCGTGCCCAACGAGGTGTTGAAGGCGATGTCCGCCGCCTCGGCAACTGCCTGCTCCTGGTTGACCTGGTCGGTGATCACGGTGGCAAATTTGACCACCTTGTACAGCACGTCATGGGCATCAAAGATCGGGTTGTAGGACGCCTCCAGCCACACTACCCGGCCATGGGCGTCGACGCGCTTGAAGCGCTCAGCGATGTATTCGCCCCGGCGCAGCTTGTCCCAGAACGCCTGATACCCTGCCGAATTGGCTTCTGCAGGCTCACAGAAGATGCGGTGATGCTTGCCGCAGATCTGCTCGAGACGGTAGCCGACCGCGGTCAGAAAACGTTCGTTGGCAGTCAGAATGGTGCCATCGAGGCCAAATTCGATCACGGCGGTCGAGCGCATCAATGCCTTGATCAGGCTTTCGTGCTCGCGTGAGGTTTCGATGGTGCGGGTAAGGTCGCTCGAGTGCAGGGTGAAATACTTGAGGCGCCCTTCGCTGTTCTTGACCGGCTGCAGGATGGAGCGCAGCCAGGCTTCCTGGCCATTGCCACGCAGCAGGCGGAACGCCCCGTTGAGGTGCTCGCCACGGCTAATGGCACTTTTCATGCGCTGATAGAAATCCAGCGTCTTCACATGGGCCGGGACAATGTCTTCGAGTTTGCGTCCAAGCAGTTGGTCGGCACGGTAGAGCATCTCGCTCTCGAAGTTGCCGTTGACCATCTCGATCCGTCCTTGGGGGTCGAGCTGGAGCACCAGCATCTCGCTGTCGAGGCTGCTCTTGACCTGTTCGACCGACAGCAGGTCTTCACGCAGTTGCTGGATTTCTTGCTTGAGCTTGTTGTTGAACATTCCCGCTCTCCTGGAGCGCAGCACGTAATCGAATGCATCTTCATCGGCTGGTGGTGGCAGGTTCTTGAGCACCCTGCAGGCAAATATTCACACCGTTGAAACAACCGGCGATCAGGCGTCACCTGCACGTCACAAGGCCGTCACATGCGCGCAATGCTGCAGGAGGACACTTTTTGTCATGAATACACCCGCCCTGCGTATCACCCTCGTCAGCGAAACCTTCCCACCGGAGATCAACGGTGTCGCCAATACCCTTGGCCGCCTCAGCGAAGGGTTGCGCCAACGCGGGCATGACATCGAGATCGTGCGCCCGCGCCAAGCCGGCGAAGCGCCGGTGCACAACGACCCGCAACTGATGCTGTGCCGCGGCTGGGGCTTGCCCGGCTACCCCGGCCTGCAATGGGGCGAAGTGTCCATGCACAAGCTGCTGCGGCGCTGGCGCAGACAACGCCCGGATGTGCTGTACATCGCTACCGAAGGGCCATTGGGGCTGAGTGCGCTGCGCGCGGCGCGGCGCCTGGGGGTGCCGGTGGTCAGCGGTTTCCATACCAACTTCCCGCAGTACTCCGGCCAATATGGCTTGGGTTTGCTGGCACGCCTGCTCACCCACTACCTGCGCTGGTTCCATCGCCGTACGGCCATCACCCTGGTGCCCAGCATCAGCCAGCGCCTGGAGCTTGAACGCCGTGGCTTCGAGCGCCTGGAACTGCTGGCTCGCGGCGTCGATGCCTGCCTGTTCAACCCGGCCCGGCGCAGCCAGGTGCTGCGTGAAAGCTGGGGGCTTGGCCCGGACGATATCGCCGTGCTGCATGTCGGGCGCTTGGCGGCAGAAAAGAACCTGGGGCTGCTGCGCCCGTGCCTGGACGCGCTGAAGCAGACTTATCCACAGAAGCGCCTGCGCCTGATCGTGGTCGGCGACGGCCCACAGCGCGCCGCCCTTGAACAACAGGTGGCTGATGCCGTGTTCTGTGGCGCCCAGCGCGGTGAGGCACTGGCCGAGCACTATGCCAGCGGTGACCTTTTCCTGTTCCCAAGCCTGACCGAAACCTTTGGCAACGTGGTACTCGAAGGCATGGCTTCGGGGCTGGCGGTGGTGGCCTACGATGAGGCGGCGGCCGCGCAACATCTTCGTCATGGGCACAGCGGCGCGCTGGCCATGCCCGGGGACCAGGCGGCCTTTATCGATGCCGCCTGCTGGTTGCTGGAAGAGGAAGAAACCCTGCGCCGAGTACGCCTGAACGCCCGTCAACACGCCAGCCGCCAAGGCTGGCCGGCGATTGTCGAGCAGTTCGAGGCCTATCTGTATGGTGCCTGCAAACAACGCGCAGGCGCGACGCAACAGGCACGGGGCACTGCGCTGGCGATCAAGCCAGGTTCGACAGCCCCGCGGGGCTGAGGAAAAACCTTAGCCCAGTGCCTTCTCGATGGCCTGAACCACGGCAGGGTCATCCGGCGCAGTGCGCGGCGAGAAGCGCGCCAGCACACGCCCGTCCTTGCCTACCAGAAACTTTTCGAAGTTCCAGCTGATGTCACCGGGGAATTCAGCCCCCTCCCCTGCCAGCAGGCGATACAGCGAGTGGCGTTGTGGCCCATTGACCTCCAGCTTGGCGCCCAAGGGGAAGCTGACACCGTAGTTGAGGCTGCAGAATTCCTGGATATCCTTCTCGCTGCCAGGCTCCTGGCCGGCAAACTGGTTGCAGGGCAGCCCCAGCACGCTGAAACCCTTGCCCTTGAACTGCTGTTGCAGCTTTTCCAGCGAAGCGTATTGCGGCGTCAGGCCACACTTGGAGGCAACGTTGACCACCAGCACCACTTGGCCCTTGAACGGTGCGAGGGGCAGTTCCCCGCCGTTCAGTGCCTCCAACTTCAGGTCGTGAAATGCACTCATGATGTAATCCCCTCTCAGGTTCCCGATGGCCGCGTGGGCGAAACCCGCCCAATAAAAAAGCGCTCGTCCAAGCCGTCCACCTCCCATTGGGAAGGCAAATGGCTTGCCCGAGCGCCTGGCGACTCTCTGAGCTTAGCGCAGAAAATCAGTGGTGATGGCCACCTTCACCGTGGATGTGACGGTGAGCGATTTCTTCTTCGCTGGCATCACGCACGTCGACAACCTTGACCTGGAAGGTCAGGCGCTGGCCGGCCAGCGGGTGGTTGCCGTCAACGGTAACGTCGTCGCCGTCGAGGTCGCGAATGGTGACGATCTGCATCTGGCCATCCGGCGCCGAGGCGTGGAACTGCATGCCGACTTCCAGCTCGTCGACGCCTTCGAACAGGCTGCGGTTCAGGGTGCTGACCAGCTCGGCCAGGTATTCACCGTACGCGTCTTCCGGCTCGATGGAGACATTCAGCTCGTCACCGGCCTGTTTGCCTTCCAGGGCTTTTTCCAGGCCCGGGATGATGTTGCCGGCACCGTGCAGGTAAACCAGCGGCGCGCCACCGGCGGAGCTGTCGATGGTCTCCCCGGCGTCGTTGGTCAGGGTATAGTCGATGGAGACAGCCTTGTTGGCGGCGATCAGCATGGGGCAAGACCTTTTGCAAAAGTATGTAGAGCGGACAAGTGTAACCAAGCCATCGCCCGATTGCGAACGCGCCTCGGCCGAGGAACAGCCCATCAGTCGGATCACTGGCTTCCATCAGGACGAAGAAGGCCACTGGGTGGTCGAGTTGTCGTGCGGCCACACCCAGCACCTTCGCCACCAACCCCCTTGGCAGGCGCGCCCGTGGGTGCTCGATGCCGCTCAGCGCCAGCAGCGCATCGGCCAGGCTTTCGCCTGTGGCTGGTGTGCACAGGGGGCCGATAGCGCTACCCTTGGCCGTTGATTCCTTGCACCGCTTTATTTCGAGAAGCACGCATGCAAACATTTTTCATTGCGCCGACCGACTTTGGTGTCGGCCTGACTTCAATCAGCCTGGGCCTGGTTCGCACCCTTGAACGCGCAGGCCTGAAGGTCGGTTTTTTCAAGCCGATCGCCCAGCCTCACCCCGGCGATACCGGCCCCGAGCGCTCCACCGAACTGATCGCACGGACCCACGGCATCAAGCCGCCCAAGCCTTTGAGCCTGGCGCACGTCGAGCGCATGCTCGGCGATGGCCAACTTGACGAACTGCTCGAAGAAATCATCCGCCTGTACCAGCAAGCCTGCGTGGGCAATGACGTGGTAGTGGTCGAGGGCATGGTGCCGACCCGCCACGCCAGCTACGCGGCGCGGGTCAACCTGCACTTGGCCAAGAGCCTGGACGCCGAGGTGATTCTGGTGTCGGCGCCGGAAAACGAGGTCCTCAGCGAGCTGTCCGGCCGGGTCGAGCTGCAGGCCCAGCTGTTCGGCGGCCCACGCGACCCGAAAGTGCTCGGGGTGGTTCTCAACAAGGTGCGCACCGAAGAAAGCATGGCGGACTTCGCCACGCGCCTGCGCGAGCACTCGCCATTGCTGCGCGGCAACGACTTCCGCCTGCTGGGCTGCATCCCTTACCAGCCCGAGCTGAACGCCCCGCGCACCCGCGATGTGGCCGACCTGCTTGGCGCCCAGGTGCTCAACGCCGGGGACTACGAGCAGCGGCGCATGAGCAAGATCATCATCTGCGCACGCACCGTGGCCAACACCGTGCCATTGCTCACCCCTGGCACCCTGGTGGTGACCCCGGGTGACCGTGACGACATCATTCTGGCCGTGAGCCTGGCGGCGATCAATGGCGTGCCCCTGGCCGGCCTGCTGCTGACCAGCGACAGCAAGCCCGATGCGCGCATCCTTGGCTTGTGCCGCGGCGCCCTGCAAGCCGGCCTGCCGATTCTTTCGGTGAGTACCGGTTCGTACGACACGGCCAACCAGCTCAATTCACTGAACCGCGAGATCCCCGTGGATGACCGCGAGCGTGCCGAGTTCATCACCGATTTCGTCGCCAGCCACCTCGACGCTGCCTGGCTGCATCAGCGCTGTGGCACGCCACGTGAGCTGCGTCTGTCGCCTGCGGTGTTCCGCTATCAGTTGATTCAACGCGCACAACAGGCCAACAAGCGCATCGTCCTGCCCGAGGGCGCCGAGCCGCTGTTGGTGCAGGCGGCGGCGATCTGCCAGGCCCGTGGCATCGCGCGTTGCGTACTGCTGGCCAAGCCCGAGGCCGTCGAAGCCGTTGCCCGCGCCCAGGGCATTACCCTGCCGCCAGACCTGGAAATACTCGACCCGGAGCTGATTCGCGGGCGCTATGTCGAACCGATGGTCGAGCTGCGCAAAAGCAAGAACCTTAATGCGCCCATGGCCGAGCAGCAGCTGGAAGACCCGGTGGTGATCGCCACCATGATGCTGGCCCTGGATGAGGTCGACGGCCTGGTCTCGGGCCTGGTGCACTCCACCGCCAACACCATCCGCCCGGCCCTGCAGCTGATCAAGACGGCGCCAGGTGCCAGCCTGGTGTCTTCGGTGTTCTTCATGCTGTTCCCCGAGCAGGTGCTGGTGTACGGCGACTGCGTGATGAACCCGCACCCCAGTGCCGCAGAACTTGCAGAAATTGCCCGGCAGAGCGCCGAATCGGCACAGGCCTTCGGCATCGCGCCGCGGGTGGCGATGATCAGTTATTCAAGTGATTCGGCGAGCGATGAAGAAGTCGAGAAGGTCCGCGAAGCGACACGCCTGGCACAAAGCGCGGAGCATGATCTGCTAATCGATGGGCCGTTGCAGTATGACGCTGCGGCCAACCCGGCCATCGCCCGGGAACTGGCACCAAACAGCCCGGTTGCCGGGCGAGCCACGGTGTTCGTCTTCCCCGACCTCAATACCGGCAACACCACGCACAAAGCGGTGCAGCGCAGTGCCGATGGGGTCAGCCTGGGGCCGATGCTGCAGGGGTTGCGCAAGCCGGTGAACGATTTGCCGCGCGGGGCTCAGGTGGACGATATCGTGCATACCATCGCCCTGACGGCGATTCAGGCCAGCGTCGTGCGCTGAAGCCTTGGGGCTGCTTGGCAGCCCCAAGGCGACCCTTATGACTTACGGATACTGCTGAACCTGCCCTTGCTGGTCATACTGCTGACCTGGGATCGGCTTCAGGTTGACCTCCACGCGACGGTTCTGTGCCCGGCCGTTGGCGTCGCCGTTGCTGGCGATCGGCTGGTCCGGGCCCATGCCACGTACCGAAATACGCGAAGCATCCACACCCTGCGAAGTCAGGTAGGTGCTGACCGCCTGCGCGCGGCGCTGGGACAGGTCCATGTTGTGCTGACGGCTGCCGGTGCTGTCGGTGAAGCCGACCACTTCGATGGTGTTCTGGTTGAACTGCTTGAACGAGCCGGCCAGGTTGTTCAGCGGCGAGTAGAAGCTTGGCGCGATGTTGGCCGAGTCGGTGGCGAAGGTGATGTTGCCTGGCATGATCAGCTTGATCTGGTCGCCCTGGCGCTGCACCTCGACGCCGGTATTGGCCATTTGTGCACGCAGTGCGGCTTCCTGCTTGTCGGCGTAGTAGCCGTAACCGGCTGCTGCGGCACCCACTGCGGCGGCGCCGATCAGCGCACCTTTACCCCGGTTGTTGTGGTCGATGGCGGCACCGGCGACAGCGCCGGCCAACGCGCCCAAGCCGCCGTACTTGGCGGTCTTGCTCATCCCCGTGGAGCCCTGCGCCTGACCCTGGTTGTCGTACGGGTTCTGGCTTGCGCAGCCAGTCATCAGGGCTGCAGCGGTTGCGACGATAATCAGACGACGCATGGTGAACATGGACAAGCTCCTACTGAAATTCATAAATGCGGCAGACCGCGAATGGATCTATGCCAGCCTTGGATTGCCAAGCGGCAGAAAAATTCCATGAACACGTTTTCACGCGGGTTCATGCCCGAACGAACGGGTTCTCGCGCATCTCGTCACCCAGGCGGGTATCTGGCCCGTGGCCTGTGACCACGATGGCCGTTTCATCCAGCCGGTACAACCGCTCCTTGATCGAACGAACGATAGCCCGCTGATCACCGCCCCACAAATCGGTGCGGCCAATACCGCGACGGAACAGTGTATCGCCGGCAATCAACAGCTTGGCATCGGCGAACCAGAAGCTCATCGAGCCGGGCGTATGCCCCGGGGTATGCAAGGCTACGCCACAACCACAGGCCAGTTCCTCGTCATCGCTCAGCCAGCGGTCTGGGGCAGGCACCGGGGTGTAAGGCACGCCGAACACCTGGCACTGCATCTCCAGGTTGTCCCACAGCGACTGGTCGTCTTTGTGCAGGTGCAATGTCGCGCCAGTCAGTTCCTTCAACTTGCCCGAGGCGAGGAAGTGATCGAAATGCGCGTGGGTGTGGATGATGCTTACCAAGGTCAGGCCATGGGCTTGCAGGCGGGCGAGGATCTTCTCCGGGTCACCGCCTGGGTCGACGACGATGGCCTTTTTGCTCAGCGGGTCGCCGATCAGGGTGCAATTGCACTGCAGGGGGCCTACGGGGAAGGTTTCGCGGATGAGGGTGGGGGGAACGAGGTTCATTCAACGTCTCGGTAGTAAAACAGGGGGATCTACGCAGTTCCTGGAATGAGAAAACCACCGAAGCATCATCAATCCGCTGAAAATCGGAATGCGAAAACTCACCTTCGGTAAACGAAAAACCAATATGACCTTTATGCACAGGCGGCTTCTTCGGGGCTTGCATAACAGAGACCGCAGAGCTCAGTACCGTACCAGATAGAAAGATCGAAACCTTCAGAACTCAAGCCCGAGTGATCCCATTCGCTCCCAAATCAGTAGTTCTTCCGATTGCGGCGAATTCAAGTCACATTGACTGATGAGCGAAGCCAGGTCGTACGGACCCATCTTGACGCTATTCATATTGCTCACTGCCCGCCCCTCACCTTCAAGCCGGTCTGGAAGATCAGGCAGAGTCCATGAGTGGAGCTTGGATTGCTGAACAGGGTTGCTCATGATTCATTCACTGGCAGTCATTTGGAATCGGATATCTACCAGCTCGAACCCTAATGAAAAAGGGCTAAAAATCCCTCTTAGCTGTCTTCGGATCCTTCCCACAATACATCGGGAAACCTTTCCTCCAAGTCGACCGAAAAGGTTACGCTTTATGACAATAGAGGCACTTTTTCAGCCTTTCACCTCAAGGCAAAAACAACCTGAACAACCCGCCCCCAAGCGCCCCGCCATTGGAAATCTCGATGCGCCCCTTCACCCCATCGCTCTCATGCAGCGCCGCGATCCGCGCAGCGAAGTACAGGCCCAGGCCAGTACTGCCACTGTGTGAATCGATCCCCTGAATGAACTCTTCCTGGCGTTCGAGCATGCGCTGTGGATAACCCGGGCCGTCATCGTTGACGCAGATCACCAGTTGGTTGGCCTCTTCCTCGATGCTGATCAACAAGGCATGCCCGGCAAAACGGGTGGCGTTGGTGATCACGTTGGCGATCACCGACGCCACCAGTTCGCGGTCGAAGAAGCCCAACGGGTTGTCGGTGTCGATACGCCAGGTGGCGAGGATGTCGTTGTGCTTGAGTACTTCCTGATGGGCAGCCAACTGGGCTTCGATGAAGTCGTCCAGCTCGTGGTAGTCCGGGCAGACCGGCAGCTGGTTGACACCCAGTTTGTACAGCCCCAACAGCTGCACCAGCATACCGTTGAGGTGGCGGAACTCGTGCTCCATCACCCCTTGCTCGGTGCCAGTGCGCAACTCTTCGGGCAAGCGCGCCAGCCACTGGTCATGGGACTGGATCAGCGCTGACAGGGAGTTTTTGAGGTCGTGCACGGTGGAGGCGATCACCGTGGAAAAATCCAGCCCCTGATTGTCTTGATTCATGCGCCGAACACTCGGATGTGCAGTTTGCCATAGCGGTCATAGCGGTTGTCGCTGGCCGGGATGCCGGCAACGCTGGTCAAGGCGTTGCGGCATTCCTGCATGATCGCAGGCTGTGGGTCATCCCCCCCGATGCGCAGCAGCGCCTGGGCGGTGTTGAGGGCGATGCTGATGTTCTTCGGTTGCAAGGCCAAGGCCTTGCGGAACAACTGCAGCGCTTCGTCGAGCTGACCTCCCTGGTAACTACGCACTCCCTGGCGGTTGAGGGTTACGGCTTCGGTGATCGCATTGAGTACGGCCGGATCATCCGTCAGCTTGGCCACCTTCTGCATGACCTTGGGGTCATCGCCATAGCTTTCCACACAGCTTTTGAGCACCCCAATCGCGGCCGCTTCCTGCCCTGACGCCTGCAGTTGGGCAGCCACTGTCAGCGCAGCATCGACCGAGAAGAACTGTTCCATCTTGTCCAGACGCTGCATGGCCTGCTCGGTGAGCTTGGCGGCCGTCTCGGCGTCACCGGCCTGCTGCAGGCTCGCGGCTTTCATCATCCGGGCGCGCACCTGCAAGCCTTGATCCTCGGGGTTTTCCTTGGCCACTTCACTGAGCACGGTGTTGATCTCGACGCGGGTCCGGGCGTCCAGGCCAAAGCCTGCGTTCTTGCTCATCAAGGCCTGCACCAGGCCAAGGTTGTTCTCGGCATCCTTGTAGCGCGAACTCTGCCCCTGGTTCACTGCATGGCGGAACGCTTTCGAGGAGGTTTCAAAGTCCTCGTTGCCCAGCGCCAGCTTGCCCAGCGTGGCCTGCCGGCGTACCGACAGCGGCGACAGGCGCACTGCTTCTTCCAGCATGTTCTGCGCGCGCTTGTTCTCGCCCTGCGCCACCAGCACTTCGGCCATGCCGTCGTACAGGCCCGGCATGATCGGGAAGGCCTTCAGTGCCTGCTCGTACACGCCCTGAGCCTGGGCATTCTGGCCACGCTTGTGCATCAGGCTGCCCAGCGCCGAGTACACCCACGGCTGCGGGCGGCTGGCGAGAATGGCCTTGAGGAACTTTTCCAGCTCGTCGAAGCGATTGAGGTTGCGCAGGGCATCGGCCCGGTAGCGCAGGCACAGAGGGGCGAAGCGCGGGTCCTTCTTGCACAGCTCGGCGCAGGCCGCCAGGACTTCGGCCGGGCGACCGCGGTCCAGGGCCTGGAGGATCGGCTTGAGCAAGGTCTTGCGCTGGAACAGCTTCTCGACGCGCTGGGCCAGGCCTACCCGGTTGAACGGCTTGGTCAGGTAGGCATCGGGCTCATGCTCGATGGCACTGAGGACGATGGCCTGGCTGCTCTCGGCCGTCACCATGATGAACACGCACTCATGGCTGATGTGCTTGTCGAGGATCAGGTCTTCGAGCACCTGCTGGCCGTTTTTCTTGCCGTCGCCCAGGTGGAAGTCCTGCAGGATGAAGTCATAACGTTTCTGCGCGCACATGCGCAGGGCCTGCTCGCCGCTGTCGGCAGTGTCCACGTCGCGCACACCCAGCTCGCGCAACATGGAACGTGTCGACGTACGAAAGTCGGTGAAGTCGTCGACGATCAGAAAGCTCTTTTGCCCGTACTGCAGCATCAACACGACCTGTATTGGGATGATTGAAAAATCGCGCAAGGCGATGCATACCACCGAATGCTGTATCGGCAGCCGGTCGGGAAAGATGAGGGTTGAGCATGCAGCGCGCTAAACAATTGCGCGCAGTGGCCTCAAGCCATTACTTTAGCGAGCAAACCCCGCGAGGGCTACCTCAGGCCAGCAAGCCCAGCGATTTGGCCTTGGCCACCGCTTGCGTCCGGCGCTCGACGCCCAGCTTGCTGTTGATGTGGCTGGCATGGGTCTTGACGGTATGCAGCGAGATAAACAGCCGCTCGCTGATCTGCTGGTTGGAACACCCCTGCGCGATCAGCTCAAGCACAGCCCGCTCCCGACCACTCAACGCCTCGCCGCTGCCGCTGCTGACCACAGGTAATGGCGGCAGGCGCTTGAGCAGTTCGGCCTGCACCGCGCAACCGGGGTGCGCTGCAAGCTGCTCGTGCAGCCACTGCGGGTGTTTTTCGAGCAACGTTTGGAAGGGGTGCAGCACGCCGCCCTGCGCGGCTTCGAGCGCCTTGGGCAGCAGCCCGGCAGCTTGCGCTTCACGGCCCTCCCCTAGCAGCAGGGCAACCCACTGGCACAGTGCACTGACGGCCAGCAGCATGCCGCCACTGGCCAAACCCCGTTCGACCAGCCCCGACAGGCGCTGAATAGATTCAGCTGTGCGCAGCTGGATACGCGCCAGCAACGCCTGCTGCAGTTCGATATGCAGTGGCAGCAACGGGTGAAACTCCGGGGCCGCTGCGGGCTGCTCGCCGCCGTAGGTCTGCCCCAGCCGCAGCAACCACGACTCGGCAAGGTCGGTACGCCCTTGCGCCAGCCACAGCTCGCACTTGACCAGGGTAATCATGGCCAGGTAGTAGATCGGCGGAACATCCCAGATGTGCATCAGCCGCTCCGCCTCGGCCAGCTCGGCGAACGCTTCGGCGAAGTGGCCCTCACGGCCATCGAGCGTCGCAATCACACAGTGGCCGATCAGCACGCTGATGTCCCGGCAGGCCCGCGCTTCACCCAGCCCCGCACGCAGGCGCGCACGGCCTTGGGCGGCTTGCAGGCGCGAAACCAGCAGGTAGCCCTCGTACAGGGTCAGCCGCGCCCGCACCGCATACAAGCGCTGCCCCGACAGCCCCTGCAGGCGCTGCAAGCCTTGGCGCACTTCGTCCAGGGCCCGCAACACTTCACCACGGGCATGCAGCACCCGCGCCCGATCATAGTGCGCCAGGGCCTCGAACAGCGGGTTGCCGACACGCTGGGCCAGCTCCAGAGCTTCGCGGTTCCAGCCCCGCGCATGCCAGAAGTCGGCATCGGCAATGGCCAGGTTGGACAGTGTCGACAGGCACACCAGGCGCTGGCCATAACGCTTGCACGGCAGGCTTTGCAGCGCTTCACCGCAATAAGCCAAGGTGCGCTCGCGATCACCCCGACCGCGCGCGATGACGCCGCTCAGCGCCAGCCACTGGGCCAGCATCGACTTCTGCGCGGTCGCCGACGGTGCAGGCAGAAAACGGCTGAGGTAACCGGCCAGTTCTTCGGCCGCATCCAGCTGGCAAGCCAACCCCAACGCCCAGCTATACAGCACGATCAGCCGCGGCGTGCTGATCAGCAAGCTTTCTGGGAGGTCCATCTTCCAGCGCAGCAGCATGCCGACGTTCTGCTCGGCCAGCAGCTGCTCCTCGGAAAGGCTCTGCACCAGGTCGGCAGCCACATCGAGGTGGCCGGCACGCAGCGCCTGTTCAACCGCCTCGTCCAGCAAGCCTTGCCCCTCGAACCAGCGGCAGGCACGCAAGTGCAGGCCCGCCAGCGGTTCGCTGGCCTGGCGGCTACGCAGCAGGTCAGAGAACAGGTGGTGGTAACGAAACCAGTGACCGTGCTCGTCCAGCGGCACCAGAAACACCTGGTGAGCCTGCAGGAAGCGCAGGATCGCGGTACTGTCCTCGCGGCCACGCAGGGCATCGCAGAGCGGCGCACAGAAGCGCTCCTGGCACGCCGTTTCGTAGAGAAAGGCCTGTACGTCCGCCGGCAGGATCTCGATGACTTCTTCCAGCAAGTAATCGCGTATCAGCCCTTCGCCGCCATGCAAGGCGTGGGGCAAGGCATGCTCATCGCCTGATTCGCTGGCCGCAAGCTGCCAGAAGCGTAGCCCGGCCACCCAGCCGTCACTGCGCTGGATCAGGTTGTCCAGTGCCTGGCCACGCAGGCCGGTGGGTTGGCGGCCAATTACCGCCAACGACTCGTCAGGCGTCAGGCGCAGCTCCTGCTCGTTGAGTTCGACCAGTTGCCGGGACAGACGCAAGCGCGCCAGGTGCCAATCCGGGCGCTGGCGACTGGTGATCAACAGCACTAGGCCATTGGGCAAGTGATTGAGGAAAAACTGCAGGCAACTGTCGAGTACCGGCCCTTGCGCCAGGTGATAGTCATCCAGCACCAGCAGCAGGGGCGTATCGGCTTGCAGGTACTGCGCCAGCTCGTCGAGCAGGCCGTCGATCCACTCCTCGAAGGCGAATGGCTGGTGACGCTGGCGCATTTTCAGCAAGCCCATGGCCTGGCCACCCAAGGCGGGGCAGTACTGCTGCAGGCCTTCGAGCAGCCGCTCGAGAAAACGCCCGGGGTCGGCATCGCGCTGGCTCAGGCCAAGCCAGAGGCTTCGCCAGTGCTCGGGCAGTGCTTCGCAGAACTCGATGGCCAACGAGCTTTTACCAAAGCCCGCCGGCGCGTTGACCAGCAGCAACCGCCCATTCAGGCCTGCTTGCAGGCGCTGGCACAGACGTGCACGCGGCACATGGCCGTCCGGCAGCGGTGGCCGGAAGAAACGCCCGCCCAGCAGGCCGAGGGCCTGGCTGGCGAATCCATGCGTACGGGACAGATCTGTCATGGCCGGCTCATTCTGATGGGAAGACAACGGCGATACGGATGCTTGCGAGACTAGCGGGTAACGCAGCGCATTTGAAGATGATGGGCGCAATTGCGCTGTAAAAGACTACGACAAAAAGCAACAACCCTGATGGACGAGCACTAGGCCGGGGCTTTGGCGGAATATTCACCGGCCTTATCGCGGCCCTGCAGGTGGCCGCGAATTGCGCAGTGGCTGAACAGAAACGCCCCGGCAAGCCGGGGCGTTCTGGGGATCACACGGAGTTGCAGGTTATCAGCTCAACGAATACCCGACTGACGCAGGGCCGCTGGCTGGAAGTCGGCTTTGCTGGCACTGAAGCCAAAGTCGTAAGCGCGCTTCTCTTCGTTCTTCATGCCCAGCGCCAGGTAACGCCCCGACTGCAGGTCGTAGATGGTTTCCAGGGTGTACCAAGGCACCTCTTTGTTGTAATACGGCTGGGAATGGGCTTCGGAAACGCGCCACAGCTGGCCACGACCGTCGTACTGGTCGATCACTGCAGCCTGCCAGGTGTCTTCATCGATGTAGAAGTCACGCTTGGCGTAGATGTGCCGCTGGCCCGGTTTGAGGGTTGCGACCACGTGCCAGACGCGGCGCAGCTCGTAACGGGACAGGTCCTGGTTGATGTGCCCGGCCTTGATGATGTCGGTGTACTTCAGCTTGGGGTCATCCAGCTTGAAAGCGTTGGAGGCGATGTACAGCTCCTTCTTGCCTTCCAGCTTCCAGTCGTAGCGGTCTGGCGCCCCGTTGAACATATCCAGGTTGTCCGAGGTACGCAGGCCGTCGGCAGCGGTACCCGGGCCGTCGTACGACACTTGCGGTGCCTGGCGTACGCGACGCTGGCCGGCGTTGTAGATCCACGCCTTGCGCGGCTCCTTCACCTGGTCGAGGGTTTCGTGCACCAGCAGCACCGTCCCGGCCAGACGAGCGGGCGCGGTCACTTCCTGCTTGAAGTAGAAGAGGATATTGCCCGGGTTGCTCGGGTCGTAATCCTTCATCTTGTCGCGGAAGACGAACTGGTCGGAGAAGTACACCGGGTTGAAAGAGCCGTTCTGCTGTGGCGTTGCCTGGGTTACCAGGCGGCTGACACTGCCCCCCCGGTAGCGGGTAATGTGGTTCCAGATCACTTCCAGGCCGCTTTTCGGGATCGGGAACGGCACCGCCGTGTCGAAGTTGTTCAAGCCGTTGCCGCCTTCCACCAGCGTGGTCTGGGTGGCGTTTTTCTTGATGGCGGCGAACACGTCCGCAGGTACCGTGGAGCCGCGATGGGTTTTGAAAACCGGGATCCTGTAGGTGTCGGGGTAACGCTTGAACATGGCCATCTGGCCCGGCGAAAGCTTGTCCCTGTACTGCTCGGCGTTTTGCGCAGTGATGGTGAACAGCGGCTTTTCACTGCCATACGGGTCGGCCAGGAAGCCCTTGCCGTCGACGCTGCCCGCACTCTTCGACAGCGGCTCCCAAGGGCCGATCGAGCCATCGGCGTTGCCAGCCTTTTCCGCCCCCATCGGGGTCAGGGTACTGCCCAACTTGGCCGCCTCGTCAGCGGATACCGCAGCCATGACGCTGGTCGCCAGCAGGGACAGGCCCAGTACACCGGCTTGCAGCAGACTTCTGGTCTTGTTCATGTCGTGTCGTCCTGGATCTGTATGCTTAGAAGTTCACGCCGAAGCTGAGCGCGACGAAGTCACGGTCATCCACGGTGCTGTACTTGCCATCGAAGAAGTTGGTGTACGACAGGCTCGCCGTGTAGGTGTTCTGGTACTCGGCGTCCAGGCCCAGGCTGACTGCCTTGCGGCCTTCCTCGAAGTTGGCACCAGGGCCGGGCGAGTAGCCGGAAACGTCATGCGACCAGGCCACACTGGGCTTGAGGTTGACCCCGGCGAAGACGTCGTTGTAGTCCCAGATGACCCGTGCGCGGTAACCCCAGGAGGTACTGGTGGTGTAGCCGTCGTTTTCGCATTTACGATTCAAGTTGGTGGTGGATGCCCCAGCACCTGCGCCGGCGATGGTGCTGGCATTGAGTGCCTGGCAGGTGTCCGCACCGCCAGTGGCAGGCAGCGGGCCTGGCCCGAAGACCGGGTCACGGCCATAGCGGGTCTCGCGGGCGTTTTCCAGGCCGCCAACGTGGGTTACCCCAACTTCGCCCACCACAGTCATGCGGCTGGCACCCATTACCTGGTCGAAGAAGTGCGTCAGCGTGGTCTGGAACTGGGTGATTTCCTTGCGACGGTAGCCGTGCAGGTCTTGGCCGGGGGTACCGGAGAGCAGCGAAGCGTTGGTCAGTGCGCCACCAATCGGACGCACGCCCGAGAACAGGATGTCGGTGGTATTCAGTTGCACGGGGGCATTGGGGCGATAGCTGACTTCACCACTCCAGGCCGTACCTGTAGGCAGCGTAGTGGAGAAGCTCAGGCCGTACAGGCGGATGTCTTCGGGGTACTCGACGAAGTACTCGGAGTTGCCGGCCACAATCAGCGGTGCCAGCGCCCGCAACTGGGCAGGCAGCGCGCTCAGGCCGGCGAACACCGATGGTGGGGCGCCGGTGGCACTGAAGATCGGTGCGCGGCTGTGGTAGTTCATGAAGTAGGCGCCGAACTCGGTGTCCAGCGGGTCGAACATATAGCGCAGTGCCACGCCGAACTGGCCGCTGTCGCGGGCATCACGGTCGGCGCCGCGGCGCACCATCACCCCTTCCTCGTTGATGTCCACGCCCCGGGAGGCGAGAAACTGCTGGGCCGCGCCGGGCACCGTGCGGCTGCTGTTGAGCACACGCAGGTTGTCGGTACAGCCGTCGGCGATGATGTCCGGCTGGGAGAAGAACGTACCGCAGTTATCAACTACCGTCTGGTCCCACTCGATCTGGTAGAAGGCCTCGGCCGACAGGTTGTCGGTCAGGCTTTGCGAGATATAGAACATGTTGACCGGGATCAGGCCTTCCTTGATCTCGGCCCCTGGGCGGCGGAACGCCGACACGTCGATGGGGTTGATCGAGTTGATGCCGCCGCCGATGAAGGTACTCTCACCCCAGCTCACCACCTGCTTGCCCAGGCGCACCGAGCCCGGCTGATCGCCGATGGAATAGTTGTGATAGACAAAGGCGTCGAGCAACTGGGCGCCGGACGACTTGGCGCCCTCCTTGCGGCCGGAGTCGCTGATGTCCTTGAACTCGCGGCCTTCGTCCTTCAGCTCGAAGTCGTACCAGTACTTGCCGCGCACGAACACGCCGGTATCGCCGTACTTGAGCTCCAGGTCGTGAATGCCCTTGAAGATCTTGGAGAAGGTTTCGCCCTTCTTGAAGTTCAGGTGGCCGTCGTCGGATGTCTGCGACAGGCCCTTGCCGCCGTTGTTCACCCCGATCAGGTTCTTGTTGGGGTTGGCCGTCGACCAGCTGGCGCCGATGGAGAGCGACGAGTCGAACTGCCCTTCGATTTCACCAATGTTGAAACTGACAGCGAAAGCAGGACTTGCGAGCGTGGAAGCAAGGCTGACGGCCAGGGGCAACTTGGCCCGGCGCCAGAACAGGTTTGCAGATTTCATCGACGCTACTCCATGTACTTTTTTGTTATGGCAGTGAGTCCTTTCAGAAACGGCCCGTGGGACCGGTATGCAGGCTTGCGCCTGCGGCAACACGGCTTGCGCGTGTCGCCCTCCCCCATTCCTGAAAATCCCCTGGCCTCGACTATAGCCAGCAAGGCACAGGCGCTTGATCCCTCTAAAGTGTGATTTGCGCACCGTGCCGCCAACTCGCACCGACGTTTTTCTTCGTGACGCGCTGGCAGTGCTGAAGCATGGCGCATTTTGGCTGTTTGGCAAGGCGCCGGGCTCTCTAGCATGCGGGTCGTGTTCTGACGTACACGACCCGCACGGTGCTCACAGAGTCGACAGGAACGCGCTGTTACTGGCCTGCCACTGGACGATGTCCTGGCGGATGCGTTTCTTGTCGAGTTTGCCGACACTGGTCTTGGGAATTTCAGTAACAACGGCGATCTGGCTTGGAATTGCCCACTTGTTGATATGCCCCTCTTCGACAAAAGGCTTGAGGTGGTCCTTGAGCGACTTGGCGTCAATGGCCTGCCCGTCGCGCACCACCAGCAGGGCAAAGGGTCGCTCGCCCCACTGCGGGTCGGCGACACCCACCACCGCCACTTCGCGCACCGCCGGGTGACGGCTGATCAGGTCTTCGAGGTCAAGCGAAGATACCCACTCGCCGCCGGTCTTGATCACATCCTTGATGCGATCGCGGATATCGATGTAACCCATGCCATCGAGGGTCGCGACGTCACCGGTGTGCAGCCAGCCGCCCTGCCACAGCTCTTGGCTCTTTTCCGGCTCCTTGAAGTAGCCCATGGTCAGCCACGGGGCTCGCAGCACCAGTTCGCCCTGGGTCTCGCCATCGGCCGGGAGGAAATTGCCCTCGCCGTCGACGATCGCCGCTTCCACCAGGGGCACCGGCACGCCGGCCTTGATCCGGTAGGTGATGCGCTCATCCTCGCTGCCGGCCTGCAGTTCGTCGTTCAGGTGCGCGGCAGAAATCAACGGGCAGGTCTCGGACATGCCGTACGCCGCCGTCAGCTGGATACCGCGCGCCAGTGCAGCCTGGTACAACGACCGGTTAAGCGAACTGCCGCCGATGATGATCTTCCAGCCACCGAAGTCCTCGCCCTGGGCGCTGGGGCAATTGAGCAGCATCTGCAGGATGGTCGGCACGCAATGGGAGAAGGTGACTTTCTCTTCACGCCACAGCTTGACCAGCATGTCCGGCTCGTAGCGCCCCGGGTACACCTGCTTCATGCCAAGCATGGTGGCGGCGTAAGGGATGCCCCAGGCATGCACGTGGAACATCGGGGTGATGGGCATGTACACATCGTTGCTGCCCAGCAGGCGCACGCTGTCGATGCTGCCGGTCACCGAGGCTTCGGCCAGGGTGTGCAGCACCAGTTGCCGATGGGTGAAGTACACCCCCTTGGGGTTGCCGGTGGTACCTGTGGTGTAGAAGGTGGTGGCCACCGAGTTCTCGTCGAAATCCGGGAAGTCGTAGCGTGGGCTGGCGGCGGCGAGCAACTGTTCGTACTCGCCGACCAGGTTCGGCAGCTCGGCGGTCTTGTCCGGGCCATCGGTCAGCAGCACGGTCTTGTCGACCGTCGTCAACTGACCGGCGATGGCCTGGTAGAGCCCGACGAAGTCACTGTTGACCAGCACCACCCGGTCTTCGGCGTGGTTCATGGTGTAGAGGATCTGTTCCGGTGACAGGCGCACGTTGATGGTGTGCACCACCGCGCCGATCATTGGGATGGCGAACATGCATTCCAGGTAGCGATGGCTGTCCCAGTCCATCACCGCCACCGTGTCACCGGCCTTGACCCCGGCTTCGGTCAGGACATTGGCCAGGCGAGCGATACGCTCGTTGAGCTGTGGATAAGTCAGGCGCAACTGATCGCGATAGACGATCTCGCGGGTTTTCTCGTAACGGCTGCCGGACATCAGCAGGCGTTTGATCAGCAGCGGGTAGGCGTAGGCGCCTTCGGCGGGTTTGATGATGCGGGTCTGCAACATGGGTATCCCTTTTCTGAAAAGCGGGCCGGACAAGTCTGGATCTACTGTAGTAGCTCAATGTGACGGTCAAATCAGCCGAAGGAATGATTTGGGCCGTTGAGGTATGAGTGGCAGGCGTTGACGCGCGGTAACCGCGGGCTAGACACTGCGGCTAACCCTTTCGGGCTTTGCACCGAAACCCATGCCCCATTTCCCGCCCCGCCACCGGAGAACCCCATGCCCAGCCCGCGTCGCGCCGTGTTCCTCGATCACCAGTCCCTGGACCTGGGTGACCTCGACCTGTCGCCCTTGCAATCGCAGTTCGAGGCGTTCGAGCTGTTTGCCGCCACCCGCCCGGAGCAGGTCGCCGAACGCCTGCAGGGCGCCGTCGCGGTGATCAGCAACAAGGTCATGCTCGATGCCGCAGCCCTAGCGGCCAACCCGCAGCTCAAGCTCATCCTGGTGGCCGCCACCGGCACCAACAATGTCGACCTGGCAGCGGCCCGCGCCCAAGGCATCACGGTGTGCAACTGCCAGGGTTATGGCACGCCGTCGGTGGCCCAGCACACCCTCGCCCTGCTGCTGGCCCTGGCCACGCGCCTGTGCGACTACAACCAGGCGGTGGCTGACGGCCAATGGGCCAAGGCCAGCCAGTTCTGCCTGCTGGACTTCCCCATCGTCGAGCTGGAGGGCAAGACCCTTGGCCTGCTCGGCCATGGCGAGCTGGGCGGCGCGGTGGCACGCCTGGCGGAAGCCTTTGGCATGCGCGTGTTGAGCGGGCAGATCCCCGGCCGCCCGGAGCGCGCCGACCGCATGCCGCTGCAAGACCTGCTGCCGCAAGTCGACGCGCTGACCCTGCACTGCCCACTGAACGAGCATACCCGGCACATGATCGGGGCCGACGAGCTGGCCCTGCTCAAGCCCGGTGCCCTGGTGGTCAACACCGCCCGGGGCGGACTGATCGACGAGCAGGCACTGGCCGACGCCCTGCGCCAGGGCCACCTCGGTGGCGCCGCCACCGACGTGCTCAGCGTCGAGCCGCCGGTCAATGGCAACCCGCTGCTGGCAGGCGATATCCCCCGGCTGATCATCACCCCGCACAGTGCCTGGGGTGCAGTGGAGTCGCGCCAGCGCATCGTCGGCCAGCTCAGCGAGAATGCCCAGGCCTACTTCGCCGGTCAGCCACGCCGCGTGGTCAGCTGAGCGCAGCGTTAGCCTCTGCTACACTGCGCGACTTTTTTCCAGGAGGCGTCGTCCATGGACCCGCGCAGTGAAGTGTTGCTCCGCCAGGCGGACCTGTTCCAGGGCCCGCTGCTGATCGCCGGTGCGCCCGCCGACGATCTGCTCGGCCACCTGCCCATGGCCCATGGCTGGACCTGGCATGCCGGCGACCAGGCCATGCTCGAAGGGCGCTTTGCCGGGCGCAGCCACTACGGTGTCGAACCGCCCCCGGTGGCCTTCGACAGCGCCGTGCTGTTTCTGCCCAAGTCCCGTGAGCTGGCCGCCTACCTGCTCAACGCCCTGGCGTCGCGCCTGGCCGGGCGCGAGTTGTACCTGGTCGGGGAGAAACGCGGCGGTATCGAAGGCGCGGCGAAGCAGTTGCAGGCCTTTGGCAAACCGCGCAAGCTCGACAGCGCCCGGCATTGCCAGTTGTGGCAAGTGACCGTCAACCAGGCGCCAGCGGCCACGCCGCTGCAAAGCCTGGCCGAGCGCTTCGAGCTCGACCTCGAAGACGGCCCACTGCAGGTGGTCAGCCTGCCGGGCGTGTTCAGCCATGGCCGCCTCGATCGCGGTACCGCACTGCTGCTCAAGCACCTCGATGGCCTACCGTGCGGGCATGTACTGGACTTCGGTTGCGGTGCCGGCGTGCTGGGTGCCACGGTGAAACGCCGCTATCCGCAAAGCCGGCTGACCTTGCTGGACGTCGACGCCTTCGCCGTGGCTGCCAGTCGCCTGACGTTGGCCGCCAACGGCCTGGAAGGTGAAGTGATCAGCGGCGATGGCATCGACGCGGCCCCCACCGACTTGAGCCTGATCCTGAGCAACCCGCCGTTTCATACCGGGGTCCACACCAACTACCAGGCGTCGGAGAACTTGCTGAAAAAATCCAGCGTTCATCTGCGAAAAGGTGGCGAAATGCGCCTGGTGGCGAACAGCTTCCTGCGCTACCAGCCGCTGATCGAAGGGGCGCTGGGCAACTGCCAGGTACGCGCCGAGGCCGACGGTTTTCGTATCTACCAGGCAACACGCGGTTAAAAACAGCGCTTGCCGAAACCGATTCGGCTAGGCAGAATCCGCACCGTCCTAGGGGAGTAGTCTCCCGCGAGCACCCAGCTCGCCCGGCACGCGTCAACATACTTGGCCCACAGGCCATGGCGCGTGCGACCCGCTATGCAGCGCCTGCATAGAGAGATCCGCACAGACGGATCCGCGGTTTGACAAGACCTATGACACGCACACCTTACCCGGGGCGGGAAGGCTGTACGTGTCATAGCCGTGTCGACCCGCCCCCGTAGGAAACCTGATGCTGGAATCCCTGCTGGTCCCCACCGCCATCGTTGCCCTCGCCGAAATCGGCGACAAGACGCAACTGCTCGCGCTCATCCTCGCTGCCCGCTTTCGCAAGCCTTGGCCGATCATCGCCGGTATAATCGCCGCCACCTTGGCCAACCATGCCGCCGCAGGCGCCGTGGGTGCGTGGGTCGGCGGGTTCTTCAGCGACTCGGCGCTGCACTGGATCCTGGCCGCCAGCTTCACCGCCACTGCACTGTGGACGCTGGTGCCGGACAAGATGGATGACGATGAAAACCCCGCGCGCCGCTTCGGCCCTTTCCTGACCACACTGATTGCGTTCTTCCTGGCCGAGATCGGCGACAAGACCCAAGTGGCCACGGTGATGCTTGCAGCACAGTACCCACACCTGATCATGGTCATCATCGGCACCACCCTGGGCATGCTGATTGCCAACGTGCCGGTGGTACTGGCGGGTAACTTTGCGGCGGATAAACTGCCGTTGACGCTGATTCGTCGCCTGGCGGCTACCGCGTTCATCGTGCTGGCGGTCGTGGCCGTTTATTCGGCGATGAAAGCCAGTGGCTGGGTGGGGTAACACAAAGCTGGGGGCGCTTTGCGTTGCAAAAGGGCCGCAAAGCGGCCCCCATGGGAATGCTTACTTCTTGGCCGCCTGATACAACGGCATCACCTTCGGAATGGCTGCCTGCAACGAGGCGATACGGCTCTCGGACGCCGGGTGAGTGCTCATGAACTCAGGCGGCGCGCCTTCGGAAGCCTTGCTCATCTTGTTCCACAAGGTGATCGCGGCATTCGGGTCGTAACCGGCACGCGCCGACAGCTCCAGGCCGATCAGGTCCGCTTCGTTCTCGTTGGAACGGCTGTTGGGCAGGGTCATGGCGTAGTTCACCACGGTATCGGCCAAGGCCATGCTGCTCTGGCCCAGTCCGAAGAGGGCGCCCGCGCCCTGACGGGCCATTTCCACACCATAGGCCTTGGACATCGCTTCGCGGCTGTGCTCACGCAAGGCGTGGGCGATCTCGTGGCCGACCACCGCTGCAATCTCGGCATCGGTCAGCTTGAGCTGGTCGATCAGGCCGGTGTAAACGATGATCTTGCCGCCAGGCCCGCAGTTGGCATTGAGCTCATCGCTCTTGATCACGTTGACTTCCCACTTCCACTGGGCAGCATCCGGACGAAAGATCGGCGCCTGGGCGATCAGCCGGTCAGCGATGACCTGCACGCGCTTGGCGTCGGCGCTGGACTTGTCCAGCACGCCTTTGTTCGACGCCTCACCGAGGGTCTGCTGGTAGGACTGGGCGTACATCTGGTTGACCTCATCGGTCGAGAGCATGCTGAACATGTATTGCTTGCGCTCGACACCGACGGCCCCGCCGCTGGTCGTATTTACCGACTGGCAGCCTGCCAGCAGGATACCGGCGCTCAACAGACTGACAACAAATGACTTACGCATGAAAACACTCCCTTTTACATGCGGCGTATCCTAGGCCTAGTCGCCCAGGCCCGCCATAGCCGCAGGGAAGAATTTTACCGGCACTGCAGCCAGCGCATCAGGCCGGGGTCAGGCACTCTGGCGCATCGAGCTTCGGGTCATTGACGAAGTGTGCCAACGCCCGCTCACGCAACGTGGCCGGCGGGCTGGCCAGCAATTCATGCAACCGCGCCATCGGCGTATCAGGGTCCAGCCAGGCCGCTCGCCCCGCCTCATCCAGAATCAAAGGCCGGCGCTGGTTCATGGCCGCCTGGGTCACCACCGCGCAACTCAACCAGACTTGGTCCTGTACCGGATACGCCTCCCACACCGCTGCGAAATACAGCGAAGCCCCCTCCCCTGGCGTCAGCCAGTACGGGCGTTTGCGCACATTACCGCGCCACTCATAGAAGCCATTGGCCGGCATCAGGCAACGGCGCTGGCGAAACGCCTCGCGGAACATCGGTTGCTCGGCAAGGGTTTCGGCGCGGGCATGGGCAGGCGTACGGGAAAGGTCGGTGAGCCAGGCCGGGGTCAGCCCCCAGCGCGCCTTGGCCAGTTGCTGCTGGCCGTCGAGCTGGCGCTGAATCAGCACAGAAGCCCCCGGCGAGATATTCCATTGGGCCGGCTGGCCGGCCGGAAAGCCCGGCAGACTGGCAAGGGCCTGGGGCCAGCGAAACAGGGCGTAACGTCCACACATGAGCGAATTCTGAACCTAGCAGATCAAGGTACCGGGATAGCTCTCCGGTTCGTCGCCAACCAGTGGCTGGGCAGCATTGTACGCATCGATCAGCTGCCGTGCGTATTCGGCCTGCTCGTCGGGCACCGCCAGCGCCAGCAAGCCCTGCATCGGTAGCTCACCGGCAGCACCGACCAGGTCGCGCCCAATCAAATGTACCGAGACACCTTCACTGGCCAGCATGCCCATCAGCATTTCGGCCTCCAGCAAACTCTCCGGCTCGTAGATTCGCTGCATCAGGCATCGTCCTCGCGTCTGACCTCAAGCATCCATTCGTCACCGTGCACCTGCAAAATGAACACCACAGGCTGGCAACACACTTGGCAATCCTCGGTGTAGCGCTGGTCGCCACCGGAAATATCGACAGTGGTTTCCACACGTTCGCCACAATAAGGGCAATCATAGAAGTCGGTTTCCAGCATCGCGGCCTCCGCGGTGACTTATGCGTATAATTGCCGGTCTGATTACAGGGCCTGCGTGTGTTCGAGCCGTTTTTCGGACCCCGTCCCTACCTTATTACCCTAGCCGTTTCCAACAAGAGAGCATGATGGGCGAATTCGATGCCATCCGACCGTACGACGACGTTGAGGTCCCTGCCGTGCTGGCACGCCTGCTCAGCGACCCGGCATTCCTCGATATCCTCACCCACTTCCGCTTCCCGCGTGCGGCTGGCCCCCTCGGATGGCTGCTCAAGCCGCTAATCGCCCGTCGCCTGCGCAAGGAGTTCGCCGGCGTCACCTGCGTCTCGACCTTGCAGGACAAAGTCGAGTACTACGTCGATCAAACCATCGAACGCGCCACCGATGGCGTCACCTACTCGGGCGTCGAGCAGCTCAAGGCCGGCACCGCGTACCTGTTCCTGGCCAACCACCGCGACATCGTCATGGACCCGGCCTTCGTCAACTACGCCGTGTACCACGCCGGCCTGCCGACCCCACGCATCGCCATCGGTGACAACCTGCTGCAAAAGCCCTTCGTCAGCGACATGATGCGCCTGAACAAGAGCTTCATCGTGCACCGCTCGCTCAGCGGTCGTCGCGAAAAGCTGGCGGCTTACCAACTGCTTTCGGCCTACATCAACCACTCGATCCGCAACGATACTGCGTCGATCTGGATCGCCCAGGCCGAAGGCCGTGCCAAGGATGGTGACGACCGCACCGACTCGGCGATCCTCAAGATGTTCCACATGAGCCGCAAGGACGAACCGTTCGGCGCGGTCATCCAGAGCCTTAACCTGACGCCGGTGTCGATCAGCTACGAGTACGACCCCTGCGACCAGGCCAAAGCCCGTGAGCTGTACATCCGCGCCACCACTGGCACCTACAAGAAGGCGCCGGGCGAAGACGACAACAGCATCGCCAAAGGCATCACTGGCTACAAAGGTCGTGTGCACATCAACTTTGCAGCGCCGGTGACCGAATACTTCGAAGACACCAAGCAGTTGGCAGCCGAAATCGACCGGCAGATCCTCGGCGGCTACCGGCTGTTCCCGGTGCACTACCTGGCCTACGCAATGTGGGACGAAAAGGATGAGGCACTGCAGGTGCCGAGTGCCGAGAAGGTGTTCCCGGCCGAAGAGTTGGCGCGGGCCAAGGAAGAATGGCAGCAGCGGCTGGAGGCATGCCCCGAGGAGCAGCGGCCGTACCTGGTGTTGCAGTATGCGACGCCGGTGCGCAACCAGTATCAGGTCAGGCAGCAGGCACCGGTCGCCTGATCAACTCTGGGGCTGCTCTGCGGCCCCAGGTTTTCAGACCCAGGTACTGAACCAGGACAACAACAGCGCCAGGGCCAGGCACGAAAAACCGAGAATATAGAAGTAACGCGGCACCCTCAGGTCAAACGCATCCATCACCCCTTCATCCATTGCCAGGCTTTCACGCGTGACCGCCTCGCGGCGCCGTGCGCTGTGCAGCAGCAGGCCGCCTGGGCAGGTCATCAGCAATGCCAGCAGGTTGATCAGCTTGGTGGGATGGGCGGCCAGAAACCCCCAGAGCACTTGCAACGACATCACGCATCCTCGGTTTGAACGACAACGAAGGCCGGCATTCTACCCAAGTCCGCCCCAGGCGCCCGGCCTGGGCGACAAAGTGTCACTAAATTTCATCTGTCACATGCTCGTCATCAGAACAGGCCACCCTGTCGGCCTTTCCCCGATCCGGAGCTTGTTCATGCTGCACGCCGAAAACCAGGACCGCCTCTATCTCGTTGCCCAGAGCGACGAACAACAGGCGTTGATCGACGGTTTCGCCATCAATGTGCAAGACCGGCAGTGGCTGGTCTATTGCGCATTGGGAGGGCATGCTCATGAAGACTTGCCAGAGGTGGATGTTGCCACCGGTTTCAGCGTGCTGGATTTCCACATCCAGGCGGCCTGAAGCCCCCGCAGCCACCCACAAAAAACCCGCTGCCAGGCAGCGGGTTTTTTGTAAGGCAACTGAACGCTTACTCGGCCAGCACCTGCCCGATGGTCGGGTCTTTGAACAGGCGGGTCAGGGCGTCGCTCAGCACATCACTGACCAGCTTGGTGTTGGTTTCCTGGTTCGGCGCCATGCCGAAGCGCTGATCCAGCGAAGCGCCGTAACGGCCGCTGTAGCGGCGGTTGGCGTTGGCCACGTCGGCACGGAAAGTGGCGCCGATGGTGGCCTCGGTCACGTACAGGTTGTCCTTGGGCGACTGGTATTTCAGCTCGGCCAGGGTCACGGTCAGTTGCGGCGCATTGTTAGCGTTCGGCGTCGGGGTGAAACCGAGCAGGCGTACAGCGGCTTCGGCCTGGGCCTGCAGCTTGGGCAGCACATCATTGCCACTGACGCTGATGGTGCTGGTCTCGGGGTACATGCCACCGCGAGTGCCCAGGGACTGCGAAGCCCGACCATCAACCACCTTGACCACCACCGGCTGACCCTGGCCGACAGGTGCGAGCTGGGCGGTGAGCTTGGGTTGCGGGCTGAGTTGTTGCGGGCTGTGGGCACATCCGACCAGGCTGAGGCTGGCCACGGCGATCAAACCGAACAACAGACGTTGCAACATGCGCGTTTCTCCAGAAAATGCGGCTAAGGCGCACAGTATACCCAGCCTCGCACAGGCCAGTCATCGCCAAGGCTGCGCTGTCACAATCGTTTCATGCCCCTGCCGTTATCCTTGGCCCAGCCCTAACACAAAGGACTCACCGCCATGGCCTCGCTCTGGACCCTGCTCTTCCAACGCCCGCGCCACCGCCCCTATGCCCACCTTGACGCCGACGGCAAATGCCTGGCGTTCAAGCACTGTAGCCAGCCGCCAAGCGGCAGTGGCTGGGTGCAGGTCAGCGAAGTGCAGCTCGCCTGGCTGGGCCGCCAATTGCCCGCCAACGCTCGGGTTTGCGCGCGCGCAAACAACCGTTGGCATCAACGCAGCCTGCCGGCCTGACAAACGCTGCAATAAAAACCACGAATAACGACCTTTCTGCCCGCGACATCGCTATAATCTCCCCCCGATTATAAGGACGTCTCCTGATCGGGCCCCGCATTTGCCGCTTGACCCCGGCACCTTCACCGCTTCGCCCACAGAGAGCCTTCCACTCAGGTCTTGCATCGGCTGTCGTGCCTGCTTTTCCGGCCCTTCGCACTGCATGAACCTGTGGGTTGCCATCGCGCAGTCCCCTTTTGAGGTTCACGTCTCCAAAAGAGCGTGAAAAAACGGTTTTTCACAACTTCACGAGAGTGTGGCGAGCAAATGAACAGTCTGGCATGTGCAAAAGCAGCAGATGTGTCCCGAACAGCCCTGAACAGGCGGCAACTGCGCTCATCCCGGATGAGTATCTGAGGCCGCTCCATAACGCACGCACGACACCTTGACCATAAGTCGAATTGCCGCACCTGTGGCAAACGGGGTTCAATACCTGAACCCGAAGACTGATTGGCGGTGTCCGCGGAAGTTGCAAGAACTGCGAAAAGTCGGACATGGCGATCCTGGCAAACCCAGGTCCTATGCTGTCAATTAGGTAGCTGTAGATTGTGGAGACGCGTTAAATGGCGCAGAACGAATCGGTTGATGTAGTACTGGTAGGCGCGGGCATCATGAGTGCCACCCTGGCCGTACTGCTCAAGGAGCTCGACCCGACCCTGAAGCTTGAGGTCGTCGAGGCGATGGACTCCGGGGCCGCGGAAAGCTCCAACCCCTGGAACAACGCAGGTACCGGCCACGCTGGCCTGTGCGAGCTTAACTACACGCCCCAGGCCGCCGATGGCAGCATCGACATCAAGAAGGCCGTGCACATCAACACCCAGTTCGAGGTCTCGCGCCAGTTCTGGGCCTACCTGAGCAAGAAGAGCAACTTCGGCTCGGCGCGTGCTTTTATCAACCCTGTCCCGCACCTGAGCTACGTCGAAGGTGAAAAGGGTGTGTCCTTCCTCAAGAAGCGCTTCGAGCTGCTCAAGCAGCATCACGCCTTCACCGAGATGGAATACACCGAAGACAAGGCCGTGATGAAGGACTGGATGCCGCTGATGATGCCCGGCCGCCCGGCCGACCAGCACATCGCCGCCACCCGCGTGGCGAAAGGCACCGACGTCAACTTCGGCGCGCTGACCAACAAAATGCTCAAGCTGCTGGCCGACACCCCGGACACGCAGGTCAAGTACAGCAAGAAAGTCGTCGGCCTGCGCCGTAACGGCAGCGGCTGGACCGTGAGCATCAAGGACGTCAACAGCGGCGGCAGCCGTGAAGTCGATGCCCGCTTCGTGTTCCTCGGCGCCGGCGGCGCGGCCCTGCCGCTGCTGCAGCTTTCCGGCATCCCCGAGAGCAAAGGCTTCGGCGGCTTCCCGGTCAGCGGCCAGTGGTTGCGGTGCGACAACCCGGAAATCGTCAAACTGCACCAGGCCAAGGTCTACAGCCAGGCCGCAGTCGGCGCGCCACCGATGTCGGTGCCGCACCTGGATACCCGCGTGGTGGACGGCAAGACCTCGTTGCTGTTCGGCCCTTACGCCGGCTTTACCACCAAGTTCCTCAAGCATGGCTCGTTGATGGACCTGCCGCTGTCGGTACGCATGGGCAACATCGGCCCAATGCTGGCCGTAGCCCGCGACAACATGGACCTGACCAAGTACCTGGTCAGTGAAGTGATGCAGTCGATGGAGCAACGCCTGGAATCCCTGCGTCGCTTCTATCCGCAGGCTAAAGCCGAAGACTGGCGCCTGGAAGTGGCCGGCCAACGCGTGCAGATCATCAAGAAAGACCCGAAAAAAGGCGGCATTCTGCAGTTCGGTACCGAGCTGGTCTCGGCTCAGGACGGCAGCCTGGCGGCGCTGCTCGGCGCATCGCCGGGCGCTTCGGTCACCGTTTCGATCATGCTCGAACTGATCGAGCGCTGCTTCCCCGAGCAGGCCAAAGGTGCCTGGGCTGCCAAGCTCAAGGAGATCTTCCCGGCTCGCGAGAAGACCTTGGCAACCGATGCTGCGCTGTACCGCAAGATCAGTGCCGACAACGATGCGGCGCTGGAACTGGTAGAAGACAGCCCGGCCCAGCATTACGCCTGAGCTGGCTGAAACGAAAAAACGCCCCTCGGGGCGTTTTTTTGTGGCTGCGATACAGGCTACACATCAGCCCCGAGCTTTCTCGATGACCTCGATGTACTCCGGCGCACCGCGCTGGTCGGCGATTACCTCGACAAAGGTCTTGCCGTGCTCGTCCTTGCCATCCAGGTCCAGGCCAGCTTCGACGAAGAAGCGGACGAAACGCTCGAAGTCGTCAATACGCAGACCGCGGTAGGCCTTGATCAGCTTGTGCTGAGAAGGCGAAGTCACGCCATCGGCCGGCTCGAACTGAAGGTACGACTTGATGTAGTCGTCGCTGATTTCGTCACCGATTACCTGTTTCTTGTCTTTACGCATTGCCGACTCCAACTGGACCATCACGGAATTTCGAAGGCCGGCAGTTTACCCCCCGCAGGGCGCGCGCCTCAACGCGTACGTACGGT